>Ga0315549_1004468_pt1 | contig 11787 bp, 8 predicted proteins | sample SalMarSW160200MG_FD_203101 | JGI IMG/M metagenome (GOLD analysis project Ga0315549, IMG submission 203101) | Salt marsh sediment microbial communities from the Plum Island Ecosystem LTER, Massachusetts, United States - Salt Marsh Sediment SW1601-200 ... | reverse complement strand
ATAGAACTTACCGACGCTGACTTCCGCGGTTATATAGATGGCCTTTCGCGATTCAGGGACTTCTGGTCTCCACTGGACATGACCACATGGGACCTCAGCGCCTCCTCTGAAAGTGTCGGTCTTAGATCAGGATTGAGCATCGTCCTCTTGAGCCGCGAGCACTGGATAGAAGATCTCTGTGTATTCTGGAATCTCAGGATGTTTCCGGAGGTCATGTACAAGGACGTTGTTGCTCTGCCAATCGACATGCTCAGATCACCGTCGAATCTGCGCGCCCTTGCTGCTTGGTGCAATGAGAAGGTTGAACGCACCAACTACGTCAACCTCGTTTCGGTGGGTGTGAGTAGGCGACGACTAGTGCGGCTCAGAGATCGGCTGAGGCCGCTTCTGGGAGGTCGCATACAGTTCGTGAATGTGTGGTATGATCGCTTCTGGGTTCCGCGATTCCGCGCACATGAAGGCGAGCAGTCCCGTGAGGTCACAATCGAAGATATCGCGTTCAGACTGGCAGTGCCACAGCCGCGCTTCTCAGACTCCGCAGGTCGCACCGACAGGTGGGTGGTAGACGTGGACTTCGCCCATCGCTTAGTGCCAATTCTAGGTTACGTTCCGCCTCGCTTCGTAGGCCTGAATCATCTCCTTCTCGCCGAGCCGTCGTACCTCGATTCTCCTCCACTAGACCGTTGCCCCGCTAGACCCGCGCACGCTGGCCTCTCCTACCGCGCGGGTCCGGCAACCGAGCACATTCGTGGTCGGCTGCCAAGCGCCGAGAAGCTATTCGTTTCCTTCCTTGAGGGCAAAGGGTATCGATCGTCAACTACCGACAAGTGCCGCTACGTGACAGGCATCGCGCGCCTGCTGGGCGGGCACGCGGCGGCTGCGCTTCTGAAAGACGAAGCGGTGCAGCAGCTCTTCGAACGCATGTGCCGCTCGGGCCCTCACACCATAGGCCGTATGACCGAGATACTGAAGCCGGGGGATTCCAGGGACAGCGTGAACGAACTGGCACAGAGCCTCGCGCGCAACGGCGTGTTGTTGCGGGGATACACAATCCGGTGCCCGGCCTGTGACCTTACCCAGTGGTACGCCCTCGATGCCGTATCGGAGACCATGAACTGCGCCGGGTGCCTCTCTGCCATTCAGCCCCCAGCAGAAGCACCCTTCTCCTACAAGCTCAACGAGTTGGTGGTTCGCGGCATTGAGCAGGGGGCCATTCCGGTGCTCCTGAGCATTCTTACTCTGTCCACTCTGGCGCGGCGTAGCTTCCTGCATGTCCCCGGCATTGAGGTGCGTCGTGGGGACGTCGCGACAGACGTTGACTTGCTGGCGTCCTGCGATGGTGAACTGCTGCTGGCGGAATGCAAGGATCTGCGGCAAGGCTGTAGTACAGAATCGGCACGGGAAATCGGGAGCGCGTTAGAGAAGCTAGCACAGCTTGCAGAGCATGTGGGAGCGAGGGTCATCTTCCTCACCAACCTCAGGGACGCGCCCCCCAGACCTCTTGTGGATGGCGTTGACCGTGTTGCCCGAGGTCATGCGAAGCTGGGGGTACACATCATCTCAGGGCCACAACTGACCCGAGGGTACCTGCTACGCGCCGCGGAAGTCGAGACACCCGGCTTGGGTCCTTCTGAAAGCCATGTGATGGCGCAGTTGCGTGATTTCCTGCCAAAGCCTCGTGTCACCACCAGCGACGGGTGGTTGAGAGAACCTGGTATATTGCGGACATACGGCTGATTCTGGGAAGGGGCATCTTTCGACGGGGGGTTGACTCACAGCGCACCAACCCGCCGCTTTGCTCTGCTCGCACCGAAGTGCCGACCCTTGCGTCTGGGTGAGGGGTCCAGCCCAGCACGTGCATATCACAGGCATGATCGCTCGACCCGCCACGGCGCAAGAAACCGCCCGCCTCACGCGATTCCGCACGACCACAAGATGCAGTTTCCGGCCCTCCTCACCCTCCCATTGATAGAACACGCCGTCCATGGTATAATCTCCAAACGAGACGGGGGCGGTGAGGAGCCAGGCTAGGTCTTCTGCTCCCTGGTGAGGCCAACTCGGCCTCCCGATGGGTCGACTTGCGCCTCGGCTTCTTCGTCTCAGACGCAACCTTGCGGTCACTATGTCACGTGCCCTGAAGCGCCACGGAGTGTCAGCCATGGAACGCACCATGTTCGGCTACTTCCACAGAACAACCCACAGGTTCCCTCACAAAGACTTCCAGCGCATCAGGAAAGGGGACACCTTCCACGGGGTCACGTATCGCGAGGCCTACCAAACGGTCCTGGAGTTGGGAGCCGGAATGATCAGCCTGGGGGTCGGCAAGGGCGACAAGGTGGGACTAGTCTGCGATAATCGTCCGGAATGGATCTTGATCAACCTGGCGCTGCAAGGGATAGGTGCACCCGATGTCCCTCGTGACACGGCCGTACCTGTGCCCGAACTCGAGGGCATCGTGGACGATTGCCGGCCCAGGTTCCTGATCGTCGAGAATGAAGAGGTGCTCGAGAGGATCCAGTCCGTGATGGAGAGCTTCCCCTTCATCGCTTCGGCCTTCGTCATCGACGGAGCGACCAGAAGGGAGAAGAACGTCTACTCCCTGGAAGACGTCATCGTAGAAGGAAGAACCCGGTTGGCTGAGGGGGAGAACCTACTGCCGGAAGCAGCAGCAAAGGTATCTCCCGACGACATCTCCACCATAGTCTACACCTCGGGAACGCAGGGCATCCCGAAGGGCACCATCCTGACTCACGCCAATTTCGCCTACCTGTTCGACGTAGTTCCCCCGCTGCTGAACCTGACCGAGAACGACCGCGTGCTGAGCCTTCTGCCACCGTGGCATCTGTTCGAGAGGGCCATCGACTACCTGGTGTTCTCCTTCGGGGCCTCCATGTCCTACACCACACCCAAGGATGTGATGAGCGATCTGGCGTCGGAGAAGCCGACTTTCTTCGCCTCAGTCCCCAGGGTCTGGACGGCCCTCTACGAACGAGTCCACAAACAGATAAGGAGGCAAAGACCTCCCCTCAACGGCATCGTCTCCAGACTCGTTGACCGAGCAATCATCTACAAGAAGGCCGTGAACAAGAGGAACGGGCGCTATCCGTTTCAAGACAACGACGCGGGTGGCAGACTGAAAGCAGTGAGAGATTCCGTAGCCAACTTCGCCGCCTACAAGCTTGCGGACGCGCTCGTCTTTTCCAAGCTGAGAAGTATGCTGGGAGGCGAGCTCAGGGGCGCCGTCTTTGGCGGTGGGCACCTCCCAGAGCACGTGGAAGACTTGCTGGACGCCGCCGGTCTCGAGGTCCTGGAAGCCTACGGAATGACAGAGGCCTCCCCTGTGCTCACCGTCAGACTCTTCGGCGGTACACTGTATACCGCAGGCAAGCCGATTCCTGGCACTGAGATTCAAATCCTCGACAGATATCTCAACCCCGTGCAGCCCGGCTTGCAAGGGGTCATCTACGCCAGGGGTCCCCAGATCATGAAGGGCTACACCAGCCTGGAATTGACCAGCAGGGTACTCTCCCCCTCATCAGATGGGCAGCCGCTGAAATGGTACAACACTGGCGACTTCGGATTGATCACACCCACGGGCGACCTGAAGATCCTTGGCCGGGTAGGCGACGATTTCAAGCTCCTCAACGGCGAGTGGGTAACCCCCCAGCCCATAGAGGACATGATCCGCACCAGCCCTTACATCCATGAAGTGATGCTCGTGGGCGCGGACAGGAAGTTCGTGGGAGCCTTGGTCTTCCCCGAATGGGACAACCTGCAAGGCTACGCACGACAGCTCGGCGTGGCCTCTCCCGACGACAACAGGGAGGCCAGACACGCCGCGCTGGCAGCCGACACGGGGATAAGGGAGCTCATAGGCAAGGAGATCCGGGAGCGGGCTTCCACAGACCAGGGTATCAGACCCTGGGAGGAGGTCGTCAAATTCGCCATCATTCCCCAGCAGCTACGCGCAGGTGTGGAACTCACGGCAACAATGAAGCTCAGAAAGCACTTCATCAGAGAAGAGTATGAAAGCGTGGTAGAAGAACTCTACGGGTAGCGAGGTTCAGATCGGTCCGTGGTGTTTCGGTCCCGTCACCCCATTGGACCTTCCTTGCGAGTCATGCGCCGTGAGAGTCGGCAGCCACCCCCTGACCGACGCTCGGCGTGTCCCGGATAACCCACAGCGTTATCGACTGATTGTCGCGCATCGCGGAGGTGAAACGTGAGCGAGTCACAACCGGATCCACTCACCATCCGAGCACGAAGGGCCCGTCTCCGCACGCTGGTCCAGTCCATGTTCCGCGATCGATCCTTGATCATCGCCTCCAATCGGGGACCCGTCACCTTTCAACGGACCCGATCAGGGAAAGCGCGTGCCACTCGGGGGAGTGGTGGCATGGTGAGCGCCGTCAGCGCAATCAGCCGCTACGCCAGCCCCATCTGGATCTGCAGCCCCATGTCGCAGGAGGACCGGGAGATCGCAGAGCAGCATCCCGGCGACCTGCTTCCCTACTCCACCAAGGACTACGATTTCCGGGTGCGATTCGTGCTCACCGACGAAGAGTCCTACGATCTCTTCTACTTGACGGTGAGCAACCCTTTGCTGTGGTTCCTCCAGCACTACATGTGGGACCTAGTCCGTGTGCCCACCTTCGACGCCGAGATGTGGTCCGCGTGGCAGGGCTACCAGCGGGTGAATCAGGCCTTTGCTGAGGCCATCGCGGCACAGGCCTCGAGCGAGGACAGTTGCGCCATCGTCATGCTTCAGGACTACCATCTCTACCTGTGCCCCGGAGCACTGGCTCCCATGCTACCCAACGACTGCCTGCTTTCACACTTCATTCACATCCCTTGGCCTGGACCGGACTACTGGATGGTTCTGCCGCCTGCTGTTCGCGAGCAGATACTAGCCAGCCTATGCTGCAACGACATCCTCGGCTTCCACACCCAGCGCTATGTGCTCAGTTTCTTGAGAACCTGCGAGAGCCTGCTGCCGGGTGCAGAGGTCAGCTACTCTGACTGGACCGTGAGGAGAGCCGGCAAGACGCTTCTGGTCCGCGTCTATCCCATCTCCGTCGATCTCAAGTCGCTCCGCCGCCTGGCCAGGAGTCGACGAACCACCCGCGAACGAGAGCACTTGCAGAAGAGCCTCGGCGAGCAGACCATACTGAGAGTCGACCGCATCGACCCCAGCAAGAATATCGTCCGTGGCTTCGACGCCCTCGACCTACTGTTCGAACGGCACCCGCAGCATCTGGGCCACGTGCGTCTGCTAGCACTGCTCGTGCCATCACGCCTCGGGATCGAGGAGTACCGCACGTACCTCGACGAAGTCATAGTCGCAGCCCAGCGCCTGAACCTGAAGTACGGTGACCGTGAATGGGAACCAGTGAAGCTTTTCGTTGGCGAAGACCAAGCCCGGGCCATCGCCGCGATGCAGCTCTACGATGTCCTGCTGGTGAACCCCATCATTGACGGCATGAATCTCATCGCCAAGGAGGGGCCACTGGTGAACGAACGGGACGGCGTTGTGGTCATGTCCGAGGGGGCAGGGGCGTTGGAGGAGCTAGGCCACAGTGCTCTGGTCATCTCCCCTTATGATGTAGTGCAGACGGCGGATGCGCTGCACCGAGCCCTGGTCATGTCCCCCGAGGAGCGAGCAAACCGCGCCACCCGCCTGCGCTCCACTATCGAGGCTCACACTGTAGGCGACTGGCTATACGACCAACTCGTGGACATATCACACCTTCTGCCAGACTAGAGGCTTCTCGCAGGCATGAATCCACAGGAAGCACTCCGCTACATCGTGGCCGCACAGCCCCTGGCACTGATCACCGACTTCGACGGCACCATCAGCAAGATCGCCCCGAGCTCGGAGCAAGCCGTAGCGTTTCCCAGGTGCCGCCGACTTCTGGCCAAGCTAGCCAGGGATCTACCTCTCGTGGCTATCGTGTCGGGAAGGCAGGTCAGCGATGTGCGCACGCTCGTCGGTCTGCCGGGCATCATCTATGTCGGCAATCACGGCCTCTGTCGGTGGGAAAGGGGTCACACTCATGTCGAGCCGTCAGCCCTCAGCCACCTCGAGAGTATGCGCGGCATCGCCGAGACCGCCCGCCAGCGGCTTGTGCTGCCCGGGCTGGTATTCGAGGAAAAGGACACCGGGGTCTCGATTCACTACCGATCGGCGCCCGATCCGGCCTCGGCGAAGAAAGAGATCACCTCCCTGCTCAAGGACCTGGCCAGCGGCACGGGGATCGAAGTCCTGGAAGGTCGCCGAGTCGTGGAACTGAAGCCCGCCGTCCGCGTTGACAAGGGCACCGCCATCTTCGAGCTACTCCGGGACCGCGTGGTAAGTGGCGCCGTCTATGCTGGGGACGACAGGACTGATCTGGATGCCTTCGCTGGACTCCGGCGCTGGTCCGAACAGGAGCAAAAGAGATCCCTGACCGTGGCCGTGAGTTCGTTCGAGATGCCACCGGAGTTGAGAGAGGCGGCAGATCTCATCGTGGATGGTGTGGAAGGTTGGGCTGATTTCCTGGATGCTCTCGAGCGCAATCTGGCGACCGGAGGTGACTCGTAGCCTGGTATGCCTCGCTTGCCACGAACACGCCCGGCTGAGTCTCGCGTTGGCTTGACACCACCCCTCGGCGTTGCGTATCCTTGAACCATCTAGCGAATGTGATGTCCGGGACTATGCACTCGAAGGGTGACCTGGAGGGCGAGGGCCAGGCGCTGTGCCACTTCGCCAGTCTCGCCAAGATCGCGGCTATTCCTTGCAGGAGGGTTGTGGACTCATGAAGAGATACTTGGATTGGCAGTTACTGCTTGGACTCGCTCTCCTCGCACTCTCAGTGGCGGTCTATGTGATTCACTACGTGATCTTTCGCGACCTCCACCACATCTTCATCTATCTCATCGGCGACATCGCCTTCGTGTTCATCGAGGTGCTCCTGGTCACGCTGATTTTCCACCAGGTGCTCACGCTCCGAGAGAAGCGCGCCATTCTGGAGAAGCTGAACATGGTCATCGGTGCCTTCTTCAGCGAAGTCGGATCGGAGTTGCTAAGGACCTTCTCCAGTCTCGATCCCCAGGCCAACCAGATCAGAGATGGTCTGATCGTGACCACCGAGACCTCGGATCAGGATTTCTCCGTTCTCAGCGAACGGCTGGCCGGCTACGACTATCAGGTCACCGCCGATCGTGCTGCCCTGAAGGAGCTTCGTGACTTTCTGGTCGGCAAGAGGTCCTTCCTGCTGAGGCTACTAGAGAACCCAAACCTGCTGGAACACGAGTCGTTCACGAACCTGCTCTGGGCGGTATTCCACCTTACCGACGAACTGGCGCACAGGGTAGACGTGACCCGAGTACCACAGACCGATCACGAGCATTTGCTGGGCGATGTCAGGCGAGTGTACGGACTGCTGGCGTCGCAGTGGCTATCGTACATGAAGCACCTTCAAGAGAACTATCCCTATCTCTTCTCTCTAGCCATGAGGACCAATCCCTTCGATCCCTATGCCTCGCCGGAGGTGGTCTGAGGGCACTGCCAGGAGTACTGTGTTGGAGGAACGCATGAAAAGGCTGTATCGTTCTCGCGAAGACAGATGGCTAGCCGGCATCTGCGGTGGAATGGGAGAAGTCTACAACATCGATCCTGCGCTGATCAGGGTGGGTCTGGTCTTTCTCGGCTTGGCCACGGGGATCGTGCCTCTGCTGGTCGCCTACATCGTCGGGGTCATCATCATTCCACAGGGGCCGCTACCCAGAGAGTAGGCGACTCCACACAGTCCCCGTCACATGCATCGAGCACACGACGTGCCACGCTACTGAGGAACTGACCTCGCGACCGGTAGCCGGCCTTGTGCCGCCCTGGCTGTCTCCGGCGCACAGGGGCACCCATACACACGGCGACTCGGGCTGGTTAGGACATTGGCTAGCGGAGGAGCGCGGCCTACACGTATCGACCCAGGACCAGACAGGCGTTCTGCCCGCCGAACCCGAAGGAGTTGCTGAGGGCGATGCCCACCGTGGCCTTTCGCGCCACGTTGGGCACCGAGTCGAGGTCACACTCGGGATCTGGAGTCTCCTGGTTGGTGGTGGGATGGAGTATGCCTGTTTGAATGGTCTTGATCGTCGCAATCGCCTCTACCGCGCCCGCTGCGCCCATCAGATGGCCGAGCATAGACTTGGTGGCGTTCACCGGGATTTCGTAGGCGCGGGAGCCCATCACGCTCTTGATGGCCGCGACTTCGGCAGGGTCACCTATCAGCGTCGCGGTGGCGTGGGCGTTGATGTACTGGATGTCCTCAGGCGCGAGGCCAGCGTCGGCGATGGCACGCCGCATGGCGAGAGCAGAGCCCTTTCCTTCCGGGTCAGGGGCGCTGACGTGGTAGGCATCCGTGGTAACGCTGTATCCCATCACCTCAGCATGAATCCTCGCCCCGCGAGCCAACGCGTGCTCCAACTCTTCCAGGACCAGGATGCCGCACCCCTCGGAGCACACAAAACCGTCACGCTCGGCGTCGAAGGGACGCGATGCCTTCTCCGGTTCGTCATTCCTCCTTGAGACGGCGCGCATGGCGCATATGCCCGCAAGGGCCAGCTCACACACCGTGGACTCGGTACCACCAGCGATCACGATCTTGGCGGAACCATCCCGTATGGCCCGTGCTCCCTCTCCGATCCCCTGCGTTCCCGAGGCACAAGCGGCTATCACGGTGGACGTATACCCCTTGATGCCAAAGGAATAGCCGACGTGGTGGGCCGCAGCGTTGGGCATCATGTTGGGAATGAACAGCGGCTGAACCCGTCGCACTCCTTTGTTGAGCAAGGTCAGATGGGCTTTCTCCGCCTCGACCAGCCCACCTCCTATTCCAGTTCCTAGGACGACGCCCACGTCCTCGGCGTTGCTTTCGTTGATGACCAGGTCGGCATCTTCGACAGCCATCTTCGCTCCAGCCACCGCGAATTGGCTGAAGCGCGACATACGCCTGGCCTCTTTCGGATCGAGGTATTCAGCCGGGTCGAACCCCTTGACCTCCCCCATGATCTGTACCGGGTAGGACGAGGGGTCGAACTGTGTGATGCGCCCGATCCCCGAGCGTCCTTCGACCAACCCCCGCCACGTCTCCTCGACCGTCAGCCCCAGGGGCGTGATGGCGCCCATGCCAGTGACCACCACCCTTGATTTGCTGTCTTTGCCCATGTCCACCGCCTCCCAATCTCACGGGTACCGCAGCTCAGCTTCGTCCTCAGCATAGCTTGTCGCACGACTCAAGAAGCCCAACCACAGTCAGAGCCAGAGCCACGTTGAATAGCTTCCGCGCGACGCCTATTTGGCCAGGCAGCGACAGTAGATCGTCACTCGAAGCACTACTCGGTCGCGAGGAATATGGGAATGAACATGTCGCGCTCGACCAGGTGGCCGTGATTGCCCAGACGCCCTTCCTCGTCTACGTCGTGCATTCCATGATCCGCGAAGATGACTACCAGCGTCCCCGACGGCAACAGTTCCAGAATACGGCCCACGGCCGCATCTTCCTCCGCAACGACAGCGCACTCCTCTGGGGAGCCCGGTCCGTAGGTGTGACCTGCGTCATCGATGCCGTGGAAGTGAATGAACAAGATGTCCGGCTGTCCTCCACTGAGGGCGCTCAAGACGTTGGCTAGCACATTGTCGTCGGTGCTCCCATTGCCGTCGAAATCGGCAGACAACTGCGGTTCGGCATTGCGAAGAGCGAAGGAGAGGCTCTCGCCTTCCACCGCCACTGCCGTCCGCCCGGCGGAGACTGCCACATCGAACAGAGTCTCGGTGTCCGTCTTGCGAATGCCCCGTTGGTCAACCCCGTGTACCTCTGGCGGCGCACCCGTCAACAGTGATGCGGTGGACACGGAGGTGATGGGAGGATAGGTAGTCAACCCAATCAACGGCTCTCCCAGGGAGCTGATGTTGCGAATCAGTCCCTCCGCGAGGGCCTCTGTGTACCTCACATAGCCAAAGCCGTCCAGAAAGATGAGCACCACTCGATCGGCTGAGGGCGCGCTCAGCACGCGTCCGGTGGACTGCTCAGGCTCGCGCAGCCCCAAGGCCGAGCATACCGTCGGCGCGATGTCGCTTATGGATGCCTCGACCTGGTTCAGCAGGGAGGAAGCCTCCACATCCAGGCGCAAGGCCTCGATGCTCTCTCCACCGATGCTGAGGCTCCCATCACTCCACCACCAGGCGCTGTCAGCCACGCCAAGCCACTCCATCCTCCGCTCGGCACCATCGGCCTCTGTCACAACGAGCTCTTCAACGGATCTGTGCCCCGCGCTCAGCAACACTCGCTCCAGAGGCACAGCCTGACCACTGTCCACATCCTCCGCGTAGACCTCCAGTTCCCGCAGGACCCCGGAATCCACAAGGAGAGCGCCGCCGTCGGGCTGCGACACCGTGGCCTGCCAAGCGGGGCTGCAAGCGACCAGGCACAGCGACAGCCCAAGCACAAGAGCGATGGCGCGCGTACATGCAGAAACTCTCAAGATGCGCAAGTCCTACCTCCCAGTGATCACCGTGCGCTCGGAGATGACGGCACCGAGCATACATCCGCAGGTTAGGGGACTTCGGCTATCTTCTCAAGATACCCAGGTTGCCCCAGGACCATTCCAGCTTCAAACCCAAGAAAAGCCTGCGGGCGGCATGCCCGCAGGCAAGAGCATTCTTTCTCCCCAGTTCGCACAAGCTGCCTTGATGATCACGATGTCAGTGAGGCGACGTTTTCGACCTTCTTCACTCCTGGCACCTGCTCCATCAGGCTCTTCTGGACGCCCTGTGTGAGGGTCATCGCCGAGAATGGACAACCGACGCAGGCTCCCGTCAACTTGACCTTCACGACTCCGTCCTCAGACACATCCACCAGCTCGATGTCCCCACCGTCCTGCCTGATATACACTCTAACCTTCTCCAAGGCTTTCTCAACGTCCTCGCGCATGGGATTCGCACCTCTCTCTCCAAGTTTCAGGAGATGATCTCCTCTTCTCACTAATCATACCAAGATTCGGCCTCCTCTGCCAATCGCGCGCCACCCGAATGAGGAGTGGGTCGTGGCCCCTTCCGTCACGCCCCTTGCGGCCACGCCCCAGCAGACTGCCCCCGGACCCGCGCGGCCCTCACCCCGTCGAGTCTCGCCTGAGCTGCACTATCACCGTCCCCAGCCCTGCCAGGAGCAACCCCAGCGCTTTCTGCCAGGTGAGACTTTCACCCAGGAACACCCAGGCGAGAACGGCAATCTGCCCCAGCATCGTGCTGTTGATGATGCTGGATTCCACAGCCGTCAGCGTCCGCAGTGTCTGCTTCCACAAGGTGAAAGCGAAGGCCGTGTTCACAACCGCTAACCAGCCGATGATCATCCAGTGCTGTCCACTCAGCGGTGGAAGTCCCTGAACAGTCACCCCCGTTGTCAGCAGCACCAGGGCCCCTACGCCCATGCTAACCGCGGTTACCGGAAGTGGTTGGATGTCGGTTCGGCGATTGACGGCACGACCCAGAATGGATGAACCCGCGTTAGCCAAAACGCCTACCACTGCGGCGACCAGTCCCAATAACTGGCTGCCCGGAAATGCAGGAGGGTGGAAGTAGATCACGATACCCAGCAGATTCAGAAGCACGCCCCCCATTGAAGGAGGGTCAGCGGCTCCGACAGGACCCAGATGCCCATGAAAGCCACCGTCACGGTTGTCAGATTCCAGAGCAGGCTGACGCTCATCGCTGGCAGGAAAGCCAGATTCAAGAACGAGGGGCCCTGAATC
>Ga0315549_1004467_pt1 | contig 11787 bp, 23 predicted proteins | sample SalMarSW160200MG_FD_203101 | JGI IMG/M metagenome (GOLD analysis project Ga0315549, IMG submission 203101) | Salt marsh sediment microbial communities from the Plum Island Ecosystem LTER, Massachusetts, United States - Salt Marsh Sediment SW1601-200 ... | reverse complement strand
TCTCGCAGAGGCAAGAGAGTGCTACGCAAGATCCAGGAGGGTGACAGATGCCAGAGCTAGAGAGGCCGTACGAGATCTACGAGTGGTCGGATGGTGAGACCAAGGAGTTCACGATCGAGCGGTGGGAGGAGGGCGAGCTCGAGATCCAGCCGAGGGATGGTCGCCCCAAGAAGACGGTCCCGGTCCTACGGCTCCACGTACCGATCGAGGAGAAGCCGCTATTCCCCCACTACTGGGACCACACTTCCACCCGGCTGGCGGCACAGCTCACGAGCGTGCTGCTGGCCCATCGAGGGGCACGGCGCCGGGTGAGGGTGACGGCGATCGGAAGGCCGCCGCGGACCCACTTCTCCGTGACGTGGGTGCCCGAGGAGCTGAGGTAGATGACGCCGTTTTGGGAGCAGTTCTTGGCCGCTTTGCTGAGCAAGCTGCTCGTGGTGGGCTTGATATACCTCTTCTTCCGGGTGGCATACAGGCGGTGGTGGTGAGGTAGCGAAGGGGGGCACCGTGCGCAGGTACATGCACCTGGGCGTCCTGGGGTTCGTGCTGTACATGCTGGGGCTCCTGGCGATCTGTGGAGCGTGCGGGCTGGCGGTCAAGCTGATGGCGGGGCCCGCTTGACGTACAAACGGCTCCAGGATGCCCCAGGACGGGATGAAACGGGGGTCGAGGTATCCTGAGTACTCACTTTCGGAAGGGAGGGCAGCGTGTGCGTGATCGTATGGATCCTGGTCGCGTCGACGCTCTTCTACTGGGCGGTCCGCCTGTGGCAGAAGGGGGGCCAATGGCCGTACACGTAGACCTGAGACAGCTCGAGGTGTTGATGAACCAGTGGACGCGCCGGATCCTGGGCCTCCTCGAGGAGCTCCAGGCGATCGGCGTCGATGTCCGGGTGAGTGTAGGGGTCCGAATGGCCGATGAAACGGGCCCGGCTCGGGGGGAGATCGTGGTCAGGATCTCGCCGGGCCAGGAGTAGGAGGCGGAGATGATGGACGTCGAGATAGGGAACCGCATCTATGTGATGCTCGAGCCACGGCCAGGGCGCTTCGAGTTCAACACGGGCGACGACTGGATGATGGCCCCCACCGACCTGTTTCTCCGGGCCCTGAGAGCCGCCTACGTACACCCCGAGCGCCAGCTCGAGAGGCTCTACGCCGGCGAGTGGGTGAGGGTGAACGGGATCGTCTATCGGTTCATACCAGAGACGGGGGAGTGAAAGGGGTGGGGGATGGTTCTATCAGCGACGATCAGGAATGAGAAGGGCGAGAGCGTGGGGACCTTCGCGCTGAGATCCAAGATGTGGGGAAACGAGCGGCCGGGGTGGTATGGAGTGGTCAACCTCGACATGGGGTACTACCGCTACCGGACGGAATGCAAACTCATCGTGAGCGGCTTTGCGGAGGACGAGACGGACGCGCGACCGGAGCCTGCTATCCCGAGCCTCTCGGCCCTACCGCAGGATCCAGGATAGAGGACCGCAGGATCCAGGATAGAGGCTAGAGCTCTCTCTCAGGGCCCCAGGCCGAGAACATATGACAGAAATGTCCAAACATGCCGCTCGTACGCACGGCATCGGTCATAGGCGAACCGGGGGGCCCATGCGCTCGAGGACGGTGTAGCCTTCCCAGAACTGGCCGCGGGGCCGGTCTGGGGAGTGCTGGGCCTCGAGGTAGACGGGCTCGAGGGGACTTGCGCACTGGAGGGCTCGATTGGCGGCTCCTGGCTTGCGGAAGTAGCGTCGACGAGGCGACCCTCCGGGCGCTTCTACAGCGCTCCCGGATGGAGAGGGCAGGGCGCTCTCCCCAGTCGGGGGAGCTGTAGCCGAAGATAAAGAGGTTCGACGTCGCTGCTTTCGCGTGATGCCACGAGGCGCGGTCTCGAGGGTCGACTGGTAGGTGTTGGGCATCCTCTTGACCAGCTCGATGTGGCCGTGGATGTTGGCCCGGAAGTAGCCTTGACCGGCGAGCTCGGGGTCAAGGCTACTTCCGGGCTCCCTGGCCGAGCGCATGAAGTTGGCCTCCTTGACCACGTGGGGAGAGTCGAGGTATCGAATAAGGGATCGCGGGCAGCGGCCGGTGAGGTCGGCCAGGGTAGCGATGGAGATGGTGCGGGATCTCTCCGCAAAGTACGAAGCGACGAAGGCAACACGGGTGTCGTGCATGGAGGCAAAGGCGGCCGCGGGAAGAAGCACGGGCCTGGAGACGAGCTGGACGTCGAAGTCGGCGGCGACCGTGAGGACGCCTCGCAGCTTCAGGATGTTACCATAGCGCTCCCAGAAGGGGCTGGGGCGTTTGAGAACACGATAGAGGGTCTTTCTAGTCCAGAGGCCGTGGCGCGCGACAAACGACCGGATCTGCTTAGTCGTGACGCGGCTGCTCCCTCTTCGATCGATGTGTCGGGCGATGAGCCACACGCGGTACGGGGACTCGAGGCGGCGGCGCATGACCTCGAGATTGAGCTCCGGGAAGGTTTTCAGCTCGATCGACCAGGTGCCCATGGGGGGCGATAATAGGAGGTTTCATGACGGATGTCAAGGCCAAGGTGGTGAACTACGGGCTCGAGAGCTACGATCGGGTGGGGGCGGCGTATTGCTGCGTGAAAGCGCTCCTCTGGTTGGTCGACGGGATGGAGACGCCCAAGCGCGGCCACCTGATGGATCTGGTGCTCGAGCTAGCGGAGACTCTACAGGAACAGGAAGGAGGGCAGACAGATGGCGTGGACGGGAGACATGGCCAGGGTGCATGGTGACGTGATCTCGGCGCAGACCTACGTGGGGAATGCGATCGCGGTCCTCGAGGGGATGGACGAAGAAGAGCGGCCCCAGGAGGCCCTGGAGTGGCTCCTGGAGGTTGACGAGACCCTGGAGGCCGTGGGCGCGGAGGTGAGCAAGGGCGTCTCGCCCGCTGTCCTGGACTTGCTGCGGGGGAGCGTGCTGCCGCTGGAGGGAGTCCGATGAGGTGGCGACACTCGCGCAAAGGGATAATGGAGGGGGAGCCGGTAGAGAACCAAAGTGACCATCAGATCCTGGCAATCAAGCTCACCAAGACAGTGCCCGGCATGAGGAAACCGTGGTTCCCGGGAGAGACCCACTTGGTCAGGCGGGACTTTGTCCAGCTGATGGACGACAGGCTACCAGCGGAGAGCCTACAAGAAGAGCAAGGGGGCGAGAAAGATGGCGTGGACGGGTGACCTGGCCAGGGTGCATTGCGACGTGGTCAGCGCGGAGACCTACCTACAGAACGCGGTAGCGGTGCTCGAGGGGATGATCGAAGTGGAGCGGCCGCCAGGGGTCCAGGGAGAGCTATCGTGTGCCCTCGATCATCTGGGGTACGCCAAGGCCCCACTGGAGAGGGGGGTCTCGCCCGAGGTCCTGGAGGCGCTACGCGGGAGCGTGATACCACTGGAGGACCCATGACGACCTTGATCTCGGCCCACAACGGCGACGGGTGCATCGGCCGGTGCGACGCCAGGTGCTACAACGCCAAGGGGGAGAGGTGTCGGTGCATCTGTGGAGGGCGGAATCACGGGGTCGGGCGAGAGAAGGCAGCCAACAACACGGCCGACATGGGGCCCGAGGACTATGACAAGTGGCCGGGCTGGGAGAAGGCGGAGCTCGGTAGGGTGTGGGTGAGCCGGTATCTGCCACTGAGAACAGGGGGTCATGATGAAGTGGAGGTAGGGGTGAGCCAGGGCAAGGGGTGACGGGCCCAACAGAAGCCCCGGCAGATCCAGATCTCCCCGAGGGGCGTCTCGACGACAAGACAGAGGGCGGTCTCGAGGATCCTGTATCCCTGGAGCTCTATGATCGGCTGTAGCTGGGCGCCACACATGGAGTTGCCAGCGATCGCCAGCAAGGGGTCGTCGTGGACTGCGGATCCAGGCTCGAGCCGTCTCCCCAGGCGGACGGCCTCGACGATCATGGCCATATCCTCGGGGGGGATCCCCGCGCCCGGCGTCCGGGAGAGGAGGGGCCTGGGCGTCGGCGTGGGGGTTGTCGTTGCCGTGGCGCCCGGGGTGAGAGTGGCTGGAAAGCTCTCCCCCGGGCGTCTGGCATTGGCCAAGATCTCGGGGCAATATAGGCCGTGACGTTGCTCCTCCTGGAGGAGCTCGCACCTGGTGGCCACCGGCGCTCTGGGCCCGGCGCAGGCCAGGGCCAGGAATGCAACGATCGCCGACACGACAAGCCGGTTATTTACGGTAGTGTGCTCCGTACAGGGCCATCGATGGCCAGCTGGTGATCATCCCCATGCAAGGCTGCCTGCATCCTCAGTAGCTCACACTCTCAGGGCCCGCGAATCGACGGACCTCCTGGACGTCCTCGAGGTAGGTGACCACGTCGGGATCGAGGGGCGGCGTCTCGGTGCGTTTGAGGGCCTGGGTGAGGGCTGTCGCTCGAGCGACGGCCTCGGGCAGGCCGTCCGCTAGGAGGTAGGTGTAGAGCTCCTGGAGCGGGATCAGGCGATGGCGGAACATGTCGATGTGGGCCCGCACGGTCTCTTGACGGACGGCGGCCATGGCGGGGTGCTCCTGGGGGAGCGGGGTGATGCCAGGGACGGGCGCCGCGCGGAGCTCCTCTATCTGGCGGATGTGGACGGCTAGCTCGGGGGCGGGGATCAAGCTGGCCAGGAGGAGCTCGAGCACGGGGGCGGTGATCTCACCCGCTCGGAAGCGTCGGACGGCGGCGGCGATCCCCGCGCGACGGGTGGCGGCGGCGATAGGCTCCTCGATGGGCATGGCTCACTCCGGAGGCAGCGGTCTGTAGCGGAGGGCCTCGGCGTCGACCAGGGCATCCACGAGCTCGGGGTCCTGGAGGATTATGGTGAGGCCCAGGCGGAGGTCCTCGAGATCGATCTCGTAGTCGCGGTAGGCCTTGGTGTAGGAGGTGACCGAGGATCGAACCAGGGACGTGGTGAGGGGATCCTCGGCCGCCTCGACCAGCGGTTTCGGCTTGGGTAGCTTGCGCGTGTCCTCTCGAGCGACGATCTGGGCGATGCGCTCGGACCTGACGATCATGGTAGAGAGCGCCATGGTGAAGTCCTGGCGCGAGATCTCGTCTTTCCGGTAGGACTCGATGTAGTACTGGACCTCGGCGTCGTTGAAGCGGTTCTGGTAGTCGATCTCCTCGGCCAGGATCATGTACTCGACCTCCTCACCGCGCACGCCCATGGGCTCGAGCGCGGCCCGAGCCTCTGCGCGGCCCCAGTAGCCCTCGCGGACCATGGCCCTCACCGAGGTCTTGACCTGAGTGATCGCGGGCCCGAGGCGGCGGCGCTGAAAGCCGTCGATGAACGCGGGGATGTCGGTGTCCTCGAACCCGGCCAACATCAACTTCATTTTGAACCAGGCCCAGGGGTCGTCGCGCCAGCCAGGGAGCCACTCCTCGAGCCAAGGTAGGAACGTCGCCGAGGGCGTGAGCTCGGGCGTGGAGTGCTCGGACATGCGCAGGAGCCAGTAGGGGCTGGGGTCCGTCCAGAAGAACTGGTACTGCTTGGCGATCCAGGACTCGGGATGGCCCTGATAGGCCATGGCCTGGCCGAACTCCTCGCGGGTGAGCCCCCTCTTGCGACCCATGAGGAAGATGGTGCCCTCGGTGGGGAGCTTGGGGCGCAGCATCTCATTCCAATAGTACCTGAGGGGCCAGGCCAGGGCGTCGTTGAGCAGGACGCCGTAGGTGGCGTCGGTGATCCGGTCGAAGCCCGCAGCCTGGGCGATGAAAGCGGAGAACTGCGCGGCGCCGACCCAGTTCTGAGTGGGGACTATGTTGAGGGCAGTGGAGAGGACGTGAGCGGCGGATCCGGCGGCGATGGAGAGGCTATAGAGAGATCCCGTGGTGGTGAGGGCCCTCCAGGGCTCCTCGGCCAGGTTGGTGCCCGCGGCCTGCGCGACGTAGTTGAGATAGGTGGCGGGCAGGGTCTCAAAGCCACGGACCCAGCCCTTGACGACATCTTCAGTCCGGGTGGCTATCTTGTCAGCCCCATCGACGACCAGGTCGACCCAACGGTGCCAGAGGCCCGCAAAGCTCCCGCCCGGTGAGGCGATCCACTCGTCAACGGTGGTCCAGAGGAGCGGCAGGATCTCGGTCCCCAGGAAGCCGGGCAGCCCGGCCCACCAGGAGGCCAGGCGCTCGACCTGGGCGCCGGTCCACCCGAACCAGCCGAAGAGGGTGGTCCAGAGATCGGCGGGGAGGTTGGTGAGGCTCTCGATCAGGCCGGAGATGCCGGGCCAGATGGTGGCATTCCACCAGGTGGCCAGGCGCTCGACCTGGGCGCCGGTCCAGCCGAACCAGCCGAGGAGGGTGGTCCAAAGATCGGCGGGGAGGCCGGTCAAGGTGTCGATGAGGGCAGAGATCGCGGGCCAGATGGTGGTATTCCACCAGGTGGCCAGGCGCTCGATCTGGGTCTGGCCGTAGGTGAACCAGCCCGTAAAGCCCGCGGCCAGGTTGGTGGGCAACGACCAGATCCAGTTGGAGAAGCTGGTCCACATGGGCGCGATCCAGTCCTGGACAAAGTACACCACGTTGTTGCCCCAGATCATGAGGTCGACCATCTTGTCGACGAACCAGTACCAGAGGCCGCCGACGCCCGCGTCCTGCCAGAAGAGCTTGATCGGGGTGATGATCCAGGTCTGAAAGAAGCCCCAAACGACTTGCACCCACTCCCAGGAGATGATCTTCTGCAGAAAGACGCTGATGTCCTCCCAGATGTCCGGGTTGCCCAGGGTGGAGTAGCGCCCATGCATGGCCATGAGGGGGGTGTCGACAGCGATCTTGGTGAAGCCCTCGACCGCTTGGGCGGCCAGGTGGAGGCCGATGTAGGGATCTCCCCAGTTGCGACGGGCGTCGGCTAGCTCCATGGGCGGCTAGATCGTGACCGTAGGGGGCCCAGCGGCCGTGGCGCTCGCGACTGTCTCGCGGAGCTTGGCGGTGATGTTTTCCTCGGTATCCTCCTCCTTGGGGACGCGGATAGTGAACGTCTGAAACCGGTCGTCCATGTACACGTACATAACGTCGAACTGCCCCCGCCGAAGGGGATCCGTCGCGGGGAACTCCTGGCGGGTGACCTTGGTGTAGGTTGGCATTCTGTGCCTCCTTATGGTGTGGTGCGGTTCTTGGCTCCGAAGTAGAAGCCGATGATGGCCATGACGATGCCCACGAGGACCTCGGGGACGTCGTGGCCGACGATAGAGAGATAGATGACGGCCCCGGTGCAAGCCAAGGCCATGGTGCCCTGGATCAGCGCCGACGACTGGAAGAGGTCGATGAACTTGTCTCGCATGGGGGCCCCCTCCTAGGTGGGCTCGTTTTGAGTGAGTATACAACGATCGACGACACACTGCGAATCTTGCGCCAGGTCTCCGTACACACCAAAGAGGGCCTCGAGCCTGGGCCCCACAAAGGCCACCCCCGACAGGACCGGGAAGGCGCTGAGATCGTAGACCGCCTGATCGAGCATGAAGCGCATGTAGTAGTGGGTGGTAAAGTCCGCAACCAGCTTGGCCGTGTGCGTCGGCCGATCGAAGGTGTAGAAGGGCGTCACAGTGGCGAAGGTCTGGGGGGCCCCGAACTCATCAAGATACTGGAGGGCGCCGGTGGCCACGATGTAGTGGACGACGGCCTGGTGTTGCTGGAAGCCGTCGTAGTAGCTCATGCTCCAGGCGAGCACCTGGGCGTGCTGAGAATACCCGAAAGAGATCTCCAAACCGGTCCGGGGCAAGCCCAGGATGGGCACGATCCAGGTAGCAGACCCCCCGGACCCAGCGGCCCCGGCCATCTGAAACTGGAGAGAGAGGGAGCCGTGGCGTGCGGCGTCATCCCGGATGGCGTAGGCGTCGCCCGCGGCGAAGGCCACCGGCAAGCAGAGGCCCAGGCCATGCTCGAAGGAGTCGAGCAAGACGACCTGGCCCCGACGATCGTAGACGACGGGCGAGTCGAGCCGGGCGGCGAGCTCGGCGAGATCGTCGAGGCTGTAGCCCAGGGTGCCGACCGCAATCAGCCCCCAGTCGGGCGTCCCGTGAGGCATGGGGACCCTCCCCTACTCCTGCGTCATAACGTACCCAACCACCCACAAGAAGATGTTATCGTTCAGTGCACACGCCCGGAAGTAGGCAAGGACCACGTCCCCAGGGATGAGGTAGAGTTTGCACTGTAGCTGTATCCCCTCCCCAACAACAGGCGTCGTGCTCCGAGTCACAACGTAGTCGACGCCACCGCGCGTGATCGCAACGTAGATATATGGGTTGACAGAACTCCCATTCTGCGCCACGATGTTCGTCACGACATGTATGTCGCCAGCGGGTATGGCCCCGGTCTGAAGAATCCGGTGTCCGGCCGCGACTGCAAGCGCTTGCTGTGCCTCCAGATACGGCTCATCGAAGGAGAAGAGCTGGTCCTCGCCCCGGACCTGGACGTTGCCAGCGGCGTCGACGGCCATAACGCGCCAAGTGGTGCCGTCCCATCCCAGGACGGCTCGAGGCCAGGGGGCGCCGGTGGGTTGGATCTCGGGCATGGTCAGGCCCTCTTCAGTAGGCCGAGCATCTCGAGCGCCCGCCGTAGCTCGCGGATCTCCTCCTCGGGGGGAGCGGCCTCGATGGTGCAGGCGAAGGTCAGCGTGTGGGGGTAGGTGTCGTCGTCATTCCAGGTCTTGATGACCAGCTCGAGCGGCTCCTCGGTGATCGGGTAGCGATCGTAGAAGGTGAACATGTAGTCGTTCCAATGATAGCTCGTCTGGGGCGTCCAGGGCCAGAGCTGCCATTCCCAGTGCCAGATCTGCATGTGGGCGAGGCCGTAGCATCCGCGAGGGAAGCCCACCCACTCCTGAGTGGTGATGCCCGGATAGACGGAGAGCCGGGTGATGAGCGGAGCGCTGGGGAGCGTGAGGGGGGGGACCTCGATCTCGGCCTGGAAGAACACGCGCCCCCCCTACGGGCTCGAGTAGGGCTCGAGAACGTACCCCACCACGTGGAGCCCCACGCGATCGCCGACAGCGAGCTCGCCCTGGGCGTACAGGAAGCGCGCGTAGACCTGCCACTTTGAGAGGATAGTGATCTTGCCGTGGGCGAACTCCCAGCCGCCCACGGCCAGGTTGTAGACCGTGTCGAGCTCGAAGTGCTTCCCACCGTAGAGGAGGCCCACCTCGACGTCGCCCGCGGCGGTGGTCGCGTTGGAAACCGAGATCTCGTCCAGGTAGAGGACCTGGTCGCGGCCGGTCCAGGGCTCGGTGACCAGCTCGAAGTCAGCGGCCGCTCGCACCTGATCCTCGACGTCCCACATGAACGGATCGCGCTGCTCAGGCATGGACCCTCCTCGACCCTCTCACGCAACGAGCCGGAGCCCGAGGGATGGGGGGAGCCTCGAGCTCCGGCAATTCCATGAACGTCGGTGCCTAGACGTACGGATGCGCCTGCTGCACCACGATCTGCTCGGTGTACCCGATGCCCCCCTGGGTGAGGATCAGCCGGAGGTTGCCCATGCCATGGACGTCCAACCAGTCGGCCGGATCATCCTGATCCCCGAAGGGGTAGCAGTAGCAGTCGAACGGGGTCCGGGTCATGCCCATGGACCAGACGATGGCCTCGGTCTGGTCGGCGCCAGCCCCGTTCACGATGTCGGTCGTGAAGCAGTTGGTGGCCCAGTCGCGGACGTTCACGATGCGGTCCTTCGTCCCGGCCACGGCCACGCCGTGAGCGTAGGTGCCCCCGTAGTGCTCTCGAGCCTCGGCGTTGTCCATCTGGTGCTTGAGGTGCATCTGCACTTCCGTGAACCAGTCCTTCATGAGGAACACGAAGTCATGGGCGTTGAGATCCCAGGGGATCCACTTGTCCTCATCCTGGCTCAGCTTCAGGCGCGTGACGGGGATCGTCTGCTCGCCACACTTCTTATAGGCGCGCACCATCAGCTTCCGGATGTTGAAGTCGGTGGGGAGATAGGTGATCTCCTGGCCACTGGCCAGCGACGCGAACTCCTTGAGCTCCTTGGACATGAGGTAGCCCCTCGGCTGGGCGCCCTCCTCCATGACCTTGGCCCACACGGAGATCGCGGCCGTCCCGGTGGCCCAGGCGTTGGCGCCCACCGCAGCGACGGCCGCCAGGTCGAAGGTGACTCGGATCTGGGGGTTTCGGAAGCGCTTGGGGTCGAAGATCCAGTTGGGATCCCACAGGTTCCGCCCGAAGTGTATGGGGATGCACCAGTAGTTGTTCATCCCCCCGAGCTCCTGGTGCCAGTGGAGCGGAGAGAAGCCCATGTCGAAGCAACTGAGTGCAAAGCACTCGGGCCCGTTCATGGCGGCGATGACCTCGGAGCCATCGATGATGGCGACTTCCGAGATGAGGTACGGGATGCACCCGGCCTCGTTGGGGCCAGTGGCGTTGTTGGTGGCGAAGAACCAGACCTTGAACTCGGTGACCGGATCGACCAGGTTGATGTTGAACGTCCAGGTCCGGGCGTCCACCACCTGGGCCAGGCGATCCTGGAGAACGACGTCCCGAATCTTCATGATGTCCTCCTAGGGACAAGCTGCGGGGTGCCTAGCTCGACCCGCGTCGACGGGCGCCAATGGCTTTCAGGCCGCGGACGTTGGCGATCATCTTGGCCTCGCGGTCGGCCTCAGTAGCGACGGGGAGACTGTCGATGGTGACAGCCAGGGCCAGCCGGTCCTCGCGAACAGCGGCTATCGAGGCTCGGATCTTGGGCAGGCGCTTCTCGATGCCCGCGGTGTAGACCCCGGTGCCCATCCTCTCGACGGTGGCGAGGGCCTCGGACTCGTTCACGTTGGCCATGCCGCCTTCCCAGGCATTCTCGCGGAGCACCCTCTCCATCGAATCATGGAAGCGGGCCACGCTGGTGTCGCGTAACGCCTCCTCCTTGAAGTTCTTCTTCGGGTGCAGGGTGTTCTGGAGCCACTTGTCCGCGTTATCCCGCGCTCCCTTGACCTGAGCCGCCGCCCAAGCATCGGCGGTCGGCAGCCGCGGACCAAGCTGAATGGGGTTTCCCGAGGGGCGCCCCTCCTCGAGCTCGCGGCGGAAGTCAGGGTCGGCGTCCATCATGCCCTTGGTGTTGTCGATCGCCTTGGCCATGTCCTCGACTGAGGGGATGAACCCCAGCGATAGCTCTTCCATGGTGTCCCTCCTATAGGACAAAAATGTCCCACATACTGACGATGGTAGCAAAACAGCCACCCTCAGTATACACTACTACAATCCCGCTGTCAATAGGGCGGCCGTCCCTGGGGGTTGACAGCCGCGGAATTGTGCGGTATAATGTGAGTAGGAGGCGCCATGGCAACACAAAAGCGAGGATACACTCCCTGGGAGATCATGATGATCGGCGAGTGGGTGGCCACCACCTTCCCGGACGCCCCCTGGCAGACCAACGTCCGCCTGGGGCCCATCACCCCTCGGAACAGCCAGGGCCGGTTCACGGTAGAGGAGCTCACCATGCTCGGGATCCACCGTCGACGGGTCGACGCCGTGGTTTTCCTGCCAGACAGACTCCTCCTGGTCGAGGCGGTCCTACGATCCGACCCGGGGAAGCTCAGTATCTTGAAACTCTATGAGATGCTGTTGCCTCAGACGCCCGAGCTGAGGGAATACCTCGACCTCGAGGTGCAAAAAGTCCTTCTCTTCGTCATCGAGGACCCCACACTGAGCTTGTTGGCCCGGAAGGAAGATATTTTGCCCATCCAATTCGTCCCGTCATTTTTTGATGAGTGGTTCAACAAATTGAGGTACCGCGACCGACGAACCCCAGGAACAGATGTTGCGATTCCGGACTAGGGGGAACGCCTTGCCATT
>Ga0315549_1004466_pt1 | contig 11788 bp, 12 predicted proteins | sample SalMarSW160200MG_FD_203101 | JGI IMG/M metagenome (GOLD analysis project Ga0315549, IMG submission 203101) | Salt marsh sediment microbial communities from the Plum Island Ecosystem LTER, Massachusetts, United States - Salt Marsh Sediment SW1601-200 ... | reverse complement strand
AACTACAATCACCACGGAATCTGCAACTCTTAGCGCTGATATCATATCTCCCTGGAAATCCAGATAACCGGGTGTATCAATTAGATCAATCTCAAGCCCATTGTACTCAAATGAAGCCGCCGACAAACTTACAGTAAATTTCCTTTCTTTCTCATATTTCGAATAGTCCATAATAGACGTTTCCTTTTCAGTTGACCCCAACCGACTCGTAACACCAGCTTTATATAATATTGCTTCTGCCAGTGAGGTCTTTCCGGCATTCGCATGTCCTGCTATACAAATATTCTTAGTTTTCATTTATGTTCCTCCCTTTCATCCTTTTTAAATGCCGGGGCGAAATCACTTTCATATATACTCCCACGTATGTTCTTTATAATCTCTTCTCCTTAATAACTCTTACTAATCCTGATTGCACTAAGCTATAAAGGATTTTTGCTACTTCAAAACTGTTCATCTCGAGCGCGTCAGCTATTTCCTTTACAGTCTTTTTACCGTCAATAAAAGAGAGTGCTTTCCATTCTGCGGGTTGAAGTTCAATATCTCCCATATCTGGCTCTCCCACGAAATCCACAACTACATTAATAGAAGGTATAACATCTTCCATTTTTTTCCATTCATCTATTTGTCTTGCTGCCTCAAGAATAACATTCTGCACTGGCAAGTCTATAGTGACTTTATCGGCCTCTTCATTGGGAATAAAATTAAATGTTCCGTCGTTCCAGGTGAGTAATACATTTATGGCATCAGTTCCTTCATAAACACCTACTTCAGCATGAAGGATATTACCACCCTTAAAATAAATTACACTGGCACCTTTATCACTTTTTATATGTAATGCTCCATCCTTCCCACCCAACTGGATGAACTGGAAGATATCATTTAATTCAAAATCCTTAAGGTCTCCACTCAATGCCATTATAACTTTTTAAAGACTCCCATCTCCCCGAACTTCTCTATCCTTTTATCAATCAGCTCCCAAGGAGGGATACCCTTTAATTCATTGTATGCCTTCATTATCGCTTCCCCCACTAATCTGCTCGCTTCCTTATGATCACTATGGGCTCCCCCACTGGGTTCGCTTATGATCCCATCAATGATATTTAATTTCTTTAAATCCAGTGGTGTCAATTTGAGTGCTTCTGCTGCTTCCTTTTTATATTTCTGATCCCTCCATAGAATTGAAGCACATCCTTCGGGAGATATTACTGAATAGATCGCAAATTTTAGCATATAAATTCTATCTCCAATAGCAATAGCAATAGCTCCCCCACTTCCACCCTCCCCCGTGATAATAACTATAATCGGAACTGGAATCATTGTAATCTCTTTCATATTCTCTGCAATTGCCATCGCCACCCCTCTTTCCTCTGCCCCAATACCCGGATACGCTCCTGAACTATCAATAAAGGTTACTATGGGAAGACCAAATTTACCGCCTAATTTCATCACTCGCAATGCTTTTCTATAACCCTCGGGATGGGGCATACCAAAATTCCTTTTTATCTTTTCGCTAACCTTCCTACCCCTTTGGTGTCCAACAACCACAAAGGATACACCCTTCAATCTACCTATGCCAGAGACAACTGCGGGATCATCTGCAAATTTCCTGTCACCATGTAATTCCACCCAATCCTTAAATAAATATTTTACAAAATCAAGCGTATATGGACGATTGGGATGCCGTGCAAGCTCAACCTTTTCCCAGGGTGTAAGGTTGGAAAATATTTCGTCTTTTACCTTAGAAAGCCTCTCTTCTAATTTCTGTATCTCTTTCTCCAATCCTCCACCCTTGTCCTCATTAAAGGATTTCAACTCATCAATCTTTTCCTGTAATTCAATAATTGGTTTCTCAAACTCAAGATATTTATTCATAGAGTCCAATTGTTGCTGTAAATATGTGAGAATCACCGTAACTATTATTGTTTGGTGAATATGAGTAATCAAGAGAAAATCTGTCCTTTGTAATTCCAAATCCTAAAGAATACTTCTCGAGAGGATTCTTGAACTTTTTACCAGCTCGAAACTTAAGGCATCCTATTTTGTATTCTCCGCCTAAGGAGTACTGGATTACTGTATTTAAAGGTTTATTCAAAGAGACACCACCCCTAAAGGATCCAATGTGTGCCTTCAAGCCCAAACGCCAAGTAGTTGGAAGACGGAATCGCCATTTTGAGTATTTGGGGCCTAAATGCAAGAAAGCAACATCCATTCTCAATGCTCTGTTTTCTTTAAGTAAAAACTGACGACTTATACCGAAGTCAAAGGAATATGTGGAATAACTCTCACTGAATATTCTTTCATGAAGATACCTTCCGGTGAGGCCAATCGAGAGTCTACCAAATCTTCTTGCATAGGTTAATCCTGCTATCAAATCCTCTGCCGAATAACTGCCAACTGGATTCCCAGGCACTAAATCATGAAGGTCTATTTCCCCTGAAAAGAAACCAAGAAGGGTTACTCCAACTTTTCCACCCCACATCGATCCACTGTATCCCAAAAAGTCAGTGTTCATATCACAGGCAAGTTTTCTGTGAGTAAACACAACCGAAGAATTCCATTTAGAACCTTCATCAAACCTTATTATCTCCGCAGGATTAAACAATAAGGCATGTGTTCCTTCATCCCAGTAATTGCCCGCCGTCCCACCCGCCATCGCATCCATATCTAACTGCAAAACTTCAAAGCCTGTAGGACCGTTCACCCTGTTAATTCCACTCCATAGATCTGTGATATCATCTATAAGATCTGAAAATGAAAAAGAAAGAATCAGGAATAATATCATTCAACCCCCACGAGTTCAAAGCCTTTATCGAAAGCCGCTAAGTTTTTATCAACAAATTCCTTTTTAATCGTATCCTTTATCGCATTTCTTACAGATTTAGGACTTAAAAAGGGATCAAGAGCGCTAAGGGCTCCTAGTGATACAACATTCACAGCAATTAGTGAACCTGCAGTATCAAGAGCGATCCGAGTAAGGGGATATAGTATTAACCTATTATCATCCCTCTTGTATTTCTTCACATAGAATTCATCAGCCAAGATCGTTCCGCTATCCTTTACGGAATCGCTATATTCATCGTAAGCCCTCTGGGAAAGAGCGAGAAGCAAATCCGGATTCTCTACCTTAACATAGTATATCTCTTCATCAGATACGACAAGTTCAGACTCACTTAAGCCTCCTCGTGCTGCAGCTCCATAGAGATGGGTCTCAACGATATTCTTCTCATCATAGATTCCAAAAGCTCTCGATAGTATTGAACCAGCGAGTCTAATACCCTGACCTCCCTGTCCAACCAGCTGTATCTCACGTCTCATCCTGTCTCCTTACTTTCTTCAACACCTTCTATGGTAGATTCACCAACAGCTGAACTTTTTACCCTTTCGTTTAATTCGCGATATAGGTCTATAAGATTTGGTTTATCAACATCTCTGAATATCCCGGTTATCCATTTACCTTTTAATTCTTTCTCACTCATCTTCTCGGCTTTTTTCATGGGAACGGTAATATCTCTAATATACCTCAAATTCATCATTGGATTTTCAGTCAACTCGTTGCGCCTCCCAAATGTAACGGGGCAAACTGTTATAACGTCTATTACTGAGAAACCTTTATGCTTTATTCCATCGGCTATTATCCTGTCAAGTTTTGGGATTTCATAAATAGAACTCCTTGCAACATAGGTCGCCCCGGCTCCTAAGGCGAGTTCTACTATATCAAATGGCTCTTCCATTTGTCCATAAGGAGCAGTACTGGCATAAGCGCCATACGGAGTTGTGGGCGAGACCTGTCCACCTGTCATTCCGTATATACCATTATTAAAGATAATTGCAGTAATATCTATGTTCCTTCGCGCTGTATGGATGAAATGATTCCCACCAATAGCAGCGCAATCACCATCTCCCATCACGGCTATAACATTAAACTCCGGTTTCATAAGCTTTATACCCGTAGCGAAAGGAAGCGCTCTGCCATGGGTCGTATGGAGTGAGTGAACATCCACATATCCAGGCGTCCTCCCTGAACAACCAATACCTGATATTAGTGCTATCTTATCCCTTTCTAAGTTGAGAAAATCGAGGGCACGCAATAGGGATGACAGTATGAGGCCGTGCCCGCATCCGGGGCACCATAGGGTTGGTAGCTTTTCAAGTCTTAAATATTTCTTTGCTACTTCAGTTTTCATTGGATCTTTTCCTTTATAAATGATTTTATTTCCCTTGGTGGGATGAGACGTCCGTCTGCTCTGCCAAACCAATCTACATCGGTATATCTTTTAGCAAACCTTTCCACTTCTCCAACGATTTGGCCATAATTCATCTCAACAACAAAGATATTCTTTACTTTCTTAGCAAGATTAGTTACTTCTTTATCACAGAAAGGCCAGAGGGTTATTGGACGTAGTAGACCTATTGGAATTCTTTCCTCTCTAAGATCGATCACAGCCTGCTTTGCTGCCCTTGCCACAGATCCGAGAGCAAAGATCGCATACTCTGCATTATCTAACAAAAACTCCTCTACCTCTACTATGTCGTCCCTATTCTTCCGAATCTTATTGAGTTTCCTTTCCAGCTGTTTGCGAACTATTTTCGGATCACTTGTGGGGAAGCCAGTCTTATCATGAGTGAGTCCAGTAATATGAAATCTGTACCCTTTCCCGTAGGGTGCGAGTGGGGGGACTAAACCCTTTGATCCATCAAAGGGATAATATTCTTCAGGAGCAACAGTTGGAAATTCTCTATCTATGATCTCTACCTCCTCTGGTATCTCGATTTGCTCCTTCATCTGGCTTACTACTTCGTCTCCCAAGAGTACGACAGGAGTCCTATATTTCTCTGCGAGATTGAAGGATCGTATTGTGAGTTCATATGCTTCTTGTACTGAATCTGGAGTAAAGACTATCAACTCCTGATCCCCATGTCTTCCCCATCTTGTCTGCATAAGGTCCTGCTGTCCGGGGAACGTTGGAAGTCCGGTTGAGGGACCACCCCTTTGAACATTAACAACTACGACAGGTATCTCTCCCATTATAGCAAATCCAAGATTCTCCTGCTTAAGGGAAAATCCAGGACCACTCGTTGCAGTGAGAGCTTTTGCTCCCGTAAGGGATGCACCAATTACGGCTCCCATACTCGCTATCTCATCCTCCATCTGGATGAAAATACCATCATATTTAGGTAGGAGTTCTGCCATCCTTTCTGCTATCTCTGAAGAAGGCGTTATGGGATAGCCCGCAAAGAAGCGACAACCAGCTCTTATTGCGGCTTCAGCAATTGCATAATTACCGCTTATCAGTTTTCTCTCTACCAACTAATGCTCCTTCCTCTATTTTATTGACTTCTATTGCAAAATCCGGACAGCGATATTCACAAATTAAGCAACCAATGCAATTTTCAAGTGATACGACACATGCTTTTGCATCCTTTAATTCCAGAACATCCTTTGGGCAAAATTCAACGCACAGACCACACCCCTTACACCATTTTTCATTTATTGTGATTTTATATTCATTTTTCATTGAACTCTTCTTTTAAAAATTTTCCTATATCAGAAGGTAACCTGGCAACTTCAACACCCACCTCTTTTAGTGCCTTAATCTTCTCAGAAGCAGTTCCGCTACCACCCGAGATGATTGCTCCAGCATGTCCCATCCTTTTACCCTTGGGGGCTGTCCTTCCAGCAATAAAAGAAAAGACCGGAAGTGGATAATCGGTTTCCCTTATATAATGAGCTACCATCTCCTCGTCAGAGCCACCAATTTCACCAATTAGAACCACCGCTTCTGTATCTTGGTCGTTTCGGAACAATTCAAGTACATCGACAAAACGCGTTCCTATAACAGGATCTCCTCCAATACCTAAGGCTGTTGACTGACCAAATCCTGCCGCAGTAATATGTGAGACGATCTCATAGGTGAGAGTCCCACTCCTGGAAACTACACCAACTCTACCCCTCCTAAAAACTTTGGAAGGCAGGATTCCAACCTTACACTCTCCGGGAGTTATAACGCCAGGGCAATTTGGTCCTATAAGCCGAGAGCCCTTTGCTTCAATAAATCTCAAAACAGATATCATATCTCTAACTGGTATCCCTTCGGTAATGACAGCGATAAGCTCTATCCGAGCATCTGCAGCCTCAAAGATAGCGCTGGTAGCAAATCTGGCTGGAACAAAAATCACGGAAACATTTGGTCCTGTTTTTTCTACTGCCTCAAAAACGGTATTGAATACCGGGATACCATCAATCTTCATTCCTCCTTTACCTGGAGTTATACCAGCTACGATATTCGTTCCGTATTCCTTCATAAGTCGTGCGTGGAAAGAACCATCCCTACCAGTAATACCCTGGATAAGAATCCGGGAATCTTTCGACACTAAAATGCCCATCACTCTTTTCCTTTACTCAAGTTGATTGCAGTTTTTGCACCCTCTTCCATATCTCCCACTGAATGTATGTCCAGCTCGGATTCGGAAAGTATCCTCCTTCCCTCTTCCTCATTTGTTCCAATTAACCTCACCACAAGAGGCAAATCTATTCCCAGTTCCTTCACTGCTTCAACTAAACCCAAAGCTATATCATCACATCTTGTAATGCCCCCAAATATGTTAACCCAGATTGATTTTACCCCCTCATCCAAAAGGAGAAAATACAGAGCATTCTTGACCTTCTCCGGATCTGAGCTCCCTCCGACATCGAGAAAATTCGCAGGCTCTCCGCTAAAGTGCTTTATAACGTCCATGGTAGTCATAGCAAGACCAGCTCCGTTTACGACACAGCCTATATTCCCATCCATGGATATGTAACTCAATCCCTTTTCCTTTGCTTCCTGTTCTATTTTTTCTTCGGAGGTAAGGTCTCTCATCTCTTCATAATCAGGGTGCCTGAAAAGAGCGTTATCATCGAGGATTATCTTTGCATCAATGGCATAGAAATTGCCATCTTTCGAACGAACATAAGGATTAATCTCAACAAGAGATGCATCAGAATCTAAGTAGGCGAGGTATAGTTTCTGAAGGGTTGACGCTATCTTCCTTACCTCTTTTATTTCATCAGAAAGATAAAAAGCAAGATTCATCGCTTGGTGTGTCAAAAGTCCATAGGCTGGATCAATGGTTAAACGATGAATCTTCTCTGGGCTCTTATTTGCCACTTCTTCAATATCTACTCCACCTTCAGATGATACCATTATCACAGGACGATTGGAACTCCTATCTGTTATCACGCCGATGTATAACTCTTTCTCGATATCTATAGCCTCTCCAATAAGGATCTTCTTAACTGTTAGTCCTTTTATATCCATCCCCAGAATCTGTGATGCAAACTTCAGAACTTCCTCTTCCGTCCTTGCAATCTTAACACCCCCTGCCCTACCCCTACCACCCACATGAACCTGAGCTTTAATAACTATTGGCAGTCCAATCACCTTCGCTATCTCGGAAGCCTCCTCCGGAGTTGTCGCGATCCTTTCTTTTGGAACTAATATACTCGTTTTTCCGAATATCTGCTTAGCCTGATATTCGTGAATCTTCATTTATTGTTTTATTATTCTCCTTCTTAACTTTACCTCATAACTTATAAGGATACACTAAAAATGCAATAGAGCTACTTTATCGGTCGAGTGTAATATTAAAGTTAACCAATGTCAAGAGGAATCTCACTCGCTTGGAAGGGTTCATGCGCATGGTGATACAGTCAGGAAGCGAAAAACAAACTCAATTATCTCCTTCTTATTCTTGGCTTCCTCAAAAAAATCATCGAATGCCTCTATAGCAGCGGCTTTTATCAGATCTTGTGCTCTTGATTAGTTTTATCTATGTTCAATAACCTGTCTGTTATTTTCGTCTGAAGTTTTGGCTTTGCTTTCTATATTAATATCTTCTTTATCCAAATTAGACAATGCACTCACAATTTTATCCCTGAATAATTTGAACATATTCCTTGACATAAACTGTCACTTCACCAGTTTGCAAACAGGTTATTATAATTCTATCAGCTTCCATTTCACCCACCAACAATATAAAAAATTAGATGGAAAGTCAAGAAAAACCCTGAACTTTTCCCTTTCAAAAATGTTAAAAAACCTTGACTAATCAAAAAATCCCATTATCTTCCGTAAAAACAAATAAATACTTAATTAAATTAAGAATATCAGAAAAACAAGGAGGTTTAAAATGCCATTTTTGGATGGTTTTGCACTGGAAAGAATATATAAAAAAGCAAAAAGAGAAGGTTACGGTTTTATAGCATCAAATATCGCTGAACCCAATGTCTTAATCGGTCTACTGGAAGCATCTGAGAGCAAGAAGGCGGATCTGGTTCTACAACTCAGCACCGGTGCATGCAAATTTGCTGGAGGCGATGATATTATCACAGGTCTAAGAATCATGTCGAAGTATATAGAAATACTGGCTAAAAACTACAAAATAGGTGTCTTCCTCAATCTTGATCATTGGAAAGAGAAAGAGATGGATTTGATAAAAATAGCTATTGACGAAAAGCTGACCTCTTCGATAATGATTGATGCCTCAAGGGAAGCATTTTATGAAAATGTCAGAATTACTCAAGAAGTTGTAAAAATGTCTCGTGGAAAAGGAATCCTTATTGAGGGTGAACTGGGTAAGATCAAAGGAGTAGAGGACGAAGATACTGCTTCTGTCGAAGCTTTCTACACGGATCCCAAGGAAGCAGTGGAATTTGTAGAAAAGACAGGGATTGATCTTTTAGCTATTTCTATCGGAACGCAACATGGGGTTAGCAAAGGAAAGAACATAGAACTTCGTACAGACCTGGCTCAAAAAATAAATAATGCTCTTATAGATGCCGATAAAGAAGTACCGTTAGTTCTTCATGGCTCCTCTGGACTATTAGAAAATCAGATAAAAGAGATTCTCAAATATGGAATCTGCAAGTTAAATAAAGATACACGTTTTCAGTATGAATATGCAAGAACGGCTTTGGACTATTACATAGACCATAGAGATTCTATCTTACCCCCAGAAGGAGTAGCTGATGACCGCGAGGGCTTTTTTTCTGAATCCGAGTGGAGTCCTATAAAAGCAGACTTCGACCCAAGGGCTGTTTCAAAGTCAATTCGGGAGCAAATAAAGAAGACTGCTTTTGTACTGATTGATCAAGCAGGTTCTGAAGGAAAAAGCCTTTACTTGAAATGATATCACAGAATAAAAAGGGGTGTGTCTAAATGAAAAGAATAGGAATACTCACTGGGGGAGGTGACTCTCCAGGAATCAACGCGGCCATCAGGGCAATTGTTAAAAAGGCAAATTGGGAAGGCATAGAGACAATAGGTTTTAAGAATGGATGGAGTGGATTGATAGAAAACGATTATCAGGAGTTAACGTTAAGAAATGTTTCAGGTATTCTTCAAACCGGAGGAACTTTGCTCGGAACTTCGCGAACTAATCCCTTTAAGTCAAAGGAAGATGTAGGGAAAGTGGAGAAGAATTATAAGAAAAATAAGCTCGATGCATTAATTGCAATTGGTGGAGATGATACTTTAGGGACAGCTCACAGGCTCGGAGGACATGGGATAAACGCAGTAGGTATACCACAAACAATTGATAATGATTTAGCTGAAACTGAATATTCCATAGGCTTTGACTCTGCTCTAAATCGGGTAATGCAATCAGTTGATCAACTGCATACCACAGCCCACTCTCACCACAGAGTAATGATTCTGGAGGTCATGGGACGTGACTCTGGATGGATAGGACTTCTGGGTGGGTTGGCCGGCGGTGCAGATGCAATCTTAGTACCCGAAGAGCCCTTTTACATAAGTGAGGTAAAGGATAGGATAAAGAAACGTGCAGAAATGGGAAAATATTTCTCCATAGTTGTGATATCAGAAGGTGCAAAGCCAGTCGAATTAGATCAACAAATCACAAAAGATGCCGAAACCGATGAATTTGGGCACATAAGACTTGGTGGGATCGGTCACTATATTGCGAATCAACTCAGCAAAATCCTTCAGATGTCAGTTAGAGTAACAACTCTTGCTTATCTGCAACGTGGTGGGCAACCAACCGCATTCGATCGAATATTAGCAACAAGATTTGGTGTAAAGGCTGTAGAGTTCTGTATGGATGGGAACTTCGATAAAATGGTTGCACTTAAGGCCGATAAGATTGTGCCTGCAGAACTTACAAAGGTTATAGCCAATTCACCAAAATCTATTGATAAAGCACTTTTGGACATGAGAAAAATATTCTACTGATTTTCATCGAAGGTCATTAATAACAACAATACTCCTTTACAATGTTACTCTCAATTAAAAGAGGTTTATACATCTCAAGAATTCTTTAACGGTAGCATTGAAAATTTTCTAACCAACAGAATTCATTCTCATTCTCTTGACATAGCATTAAGGATTGTATATTCTCTGTTAGAATAAAGAAAGTCAAATGAAAATGATTATTGAAGAGAAATGGATAGATAAAGAGAAGGACATAGGCATTGTAAAAAAAGGCATCGAGTTTGCCACATCCAAGATGACAGAAGTCAAACTAACTTACAGTTATAAAGTGGGGGGTAAGGATGAAGGTAAAGAATGAGATTTTCAGGGAATATGATATAAGGGGTATTGCCGATAAGGACCTAACAGATGAATTTGCCTATCACTTAGGTAGGGCATTTGGAACTCATCTAAAGAGAACCGGGTTTACAGAGCTTGTAGTGGGCAGGGATGTCCGGAAAAGTTCTCCCCGATTATTCGATAGTATATCAAAAGGTATCATTGAGACAGGCTGTAACGTAAAGAATATAGGTCTGGTTCCTACTCCTCTTATGTACTTCACCATTTATCACTTTGACCTTGAGGGTGGAATAATGATAACCGGAAGTCATAACCCAATCCAATATAATGGCTTTAAGATGATGAGAGGAAAGGATACCCTTTACGGAGAGGAGGTCCAGGTGTTAAAACAATTAATAATCGAAGAGGACTATGAAACTGGAAGAGGAGAAATAACTGAAAAGAATGTAGTAGATGAATACTTAGATTACACATCGAAACTCCTCAAACCCGAGCGAAAACTCTCGATTATAATGGATCCCGGTAATGGAACAGCTGGTCCCGTCGCAACAGAATTATTCACTCGATTAGGTGCAGATTTCGATTGTATAAATTGCGAACCTGATGGAAATTTCCCAAACCATCTTCCAGACCCAACAGTTGTTAAATATACAGAGCAACTCAAAAAGAGAGTATTAGAAAAAAAGGCTGATATGGGTATGGGATATGACGGCGATGCCGACCGGATTGGGATAGTAGACGAGAAAGGGACGCTCATCTTTGGGGACCAGCTGCTCGGCGCTCTTGTAAAGGAGGTTTTGAAGAATAAGCCGGGCTCACAAGTTCTATTTGATGTAAAATGCAGTCAGGGTCTCGAGGAATGGATCCGGGAACTCGGCGGAAAACCGGTGATGTGGAAGACAGGACACTCACTTCTCAAAGCAAAAATGAAAGAGATTAAGTGTCCAATTGCAGGAGAGATGAGCGGTCATATCTTTCTTGCGGATAATTATTATGGCTTTGACGACGCAATATTCGTCTCTGCAAGGTTCTATGAACTTGCCTCCAGATCCAATAAAACGGTGTCTAAAATTATCCAGGAGATGCCACATTATGAGAGCACTCCGGAAATTAGGACAGAGGTAACAGAAGAAGGTAAATGGAAAATTGTTGAGGACGTCAGGGAGAGATTTAAGAGAGAATATGACACAATAGAGATAGATGGTGTCCGAATCCTGTTCGGCGATGCCTGGGGTTTGGTT
>Ga0315549_1004465_pt1 | contig 11792 bp, 11 predicted proteins | sample SalMarSW160200MG_FD_203101 | JGI IMG/M metagenome (GOLD analysis project Ga0315549, IMG submission 203101) | Salt marsh sediment microbial communities from the Plum Island Ecosystem LTER, Massachusetts, United States - Salt Marsh Sediment SW1601-200 ... | reverse complement strand
GAATTTAAACAAAAATCTAATATCTCTTGATCTCTCTAATAATCTAATATCTTATATTTCAAATCTTTCTTCATTAGTTAATTTAAAAATTTTGTGGATAAAATCAAACGATATATCATCTATCGAAAATATTGAAAATTTGGAAAATTTAAATTGGTTAAGTTTAGAAAACAATAAAATTACCCAAATAACTAGTTTGGAAAATCAAAGAAAACTAAGTATACTTGATTTGAAGAATAATCAAATAAACCAACTTGATAATATAGGGACTCTACCTAATTTACAGTTTTTATACCTTAATAATAACAAAATTAGAAAACTTTGTAATTTTGGTGATTTCCCAAATCTAAAAAATATCAATTTAAGTAATAATGAGATTACTGAAATACAAACTTTAGATTATTTACCCAATTTAGAATTTCTTGATCTAACAAATAATAAAATCTCTGAAATCAAAGGTTTAGGAAAGCTAACAAATCTTAAACGTGTATATCTCAGTGGTAATCCGCTACCCAAGGAGCAATCACGATGGTCAACACAAAAATTAATTCAATATTGTCAAGAAAATAATATTTAATTGAGTATTATTTTTAACATCTAGTGTAATTAAAAATGAATTGGGATGTTATAAATCAAAAATTAGTACCAAAGAATGGAATGTAATTAATTTTCTTATAAATTCATATAAATTAAAAGTATATATAAATTCCTCCATAAAACTATATAAAAAAAAGAAAGGGCGTAATATAATAATGATTATAAAAAATAATCATATCGACTCGTTTTGGATTAATTATTTTAATTATGACCTTCCAGATATATTTCTTGATTTAGAATTTTTACAATATTTAAGATTATCATCATCTTTTCATAAATTTCCAGCATCCTTTTTTAAAATGAAACAACTTAAAACTTTAATATTAGACTTTAATGGTAGACCATCTAATTTTGATGATCTACAACAATTAGTAAATCTAAAGAAAATTAAATTTTACTGTTATGAATTTCCTTATTGGATAATTAAATTAAAAGAATTAGAATCAATAAAAATGACTTCATTTATAGAAATAAAGCTACCTGAATTTATCAAAACATTAGAGAGTTTAAAAAGGATTCAGATTTGGTATTCTACTAGTGAGGAAAATTCTTTTGTTCCTTATACTTTTGATCCTATAATTGGAAATTTAAATCAGTTAGAGAGTCTTTCTTTTGGTGCTGATTTATTAACTAAAACTATTTATGAAGATTCTCTTTTTAATTGTCGGAACTTAAAAGAATTATCTTTTTATAGAATCAAATTATTTCATCATTCATTAGATAATTCAACTAAAGGAAAAATACCATTAAATATTTTTAAATTAAAACATCTGAGAAAATTAATTTTCAATGGATGTGAAATTAGAGAAATTCCTAAAGAGATCCTTCAATTAAAGAAGTTAGAAGTTCTCAATCTTTATGCTAATAATCTTAAGGAAATACCTAATTTTCTTTTTCAATTATGTAACCTAGAAGAATTATATCTCACATATACTTTCTGTTCTACATTACCAGATTCACTTTGCTTAATCCCCCAATTAAAAATATTATATTTATCTAATAATCCCTTGTGGTATTTACCAAAAGACTTAGGGAAATTAAAAAAACTTGAAGAATTATACGTAGATAATAATAGGTTAGAGGATTTACCTGATTCAATTTGTGAAATAACTACTTTAAAAAAGATTGATACAACACATAATGAAATTAGATACTTACCAGAACATATTGGAAATCTAAAGAACTTAGAAATCTTAAGAATACCTTATAATAAAATAATAGATCTTCCAATATCAATAGGTAGATGTGCTAAACTTTGGAAACTTATATTATGGGGAAATCCACTTGAAGAATTACCTAACTCATTATTGGAGTGTGAATCATTAAAGATTATTAAAATATCTCTTAACCAAATTCAAAATCTATCACAACATAGTCAAGAAATTTTGCAGCAATTAGAGAAAAGAAATCATGTAAGAATAATAACAAAAATAAATTATACACAAAGAAAGCATCCTTCTTTCTTATCAAATCCAAATGATTAGTCATTTAATAGATAGAATTTTAGATTCCCTTAATAATAGATTTTTATTAATAAAAAAGATTATTTTTTAAAAGAAACTAAATGCTCAAACCTATATTTTTAGAGATATAGCCACATTATATTCTGATTATTATTTTTAGAAGAAAGGAATTAATTATCTAGGAGTTATATGAAAGAAAAGATTGTAAAAATAAATTTAAATTATAAATTTAAATGATGATTGTATTTACAACTCCATTTATATATTTAATTAATTTAATAATAGTTTTCCTTATACAAATCTCTCACGAACAATTTACATACAAAAAAGGATTATCAATGAAACTCTCTATTTTAATAAAATAAATAAATTTAAACAAAAATGGCAAAGATAGTTTTTCTTCTTATTTTTCAAATATTGATAATTAATACAATATATAGTAAATTTATATAAGGAGTAATTATTGTATTAGATTTATAATTAACCAAATGCAAAGAGTTGTAAATAATGAACTTGGATATTTATAAAGATTTATTTTTAAATAAAATTATAACTCAATCGTCAATTACCAACATTATGGGAAAAATTACACGAGGTAAAACTTCTAAAGATTTTAAGACATTGAAACATGATTCTACAAGGAAAATAGTGATGTTAATATGATCTGACGGTCTTGAACGTATTTTGGGCAAATCTGGTTTAGAATCATTAGTTGAAATTGGTTACACTCAAGATCACATTCACCATTTGATAAAACAAGGATTTCAGTTTAAATTGATAATTTTTAATCCTATAAGATCATGTTTATTAGCAACATGGAATAATGCAGCTAAATTGGCTTCTGAAGTTTATCCAAAAGCAAAGAAAAAGATTTATAATAAAATTGAAGAACTAAAAAAAGTCTCTTTTAAAAAAATAGAGAAAGAAACGTCAATGATCTGGGGTGATGTTGATAAATCTGGGCCATTAAATCCAAATTATATGACTTATAAAAGGTTCAAACAATCTAAAGGTACATTAATAGATGTATGAGCTTTTTTTTATTTTATACTTCATTTTAGGGAATTGTTTTCAGGTGATGGATATACATATAATCAAAATGGAGGAAGAACATTAAAAGAATATATTTGCATAAATCAAAAACTGAAAAATTTTGCAGATTTTAGATTGATAGATATAGAAATTTCATGAGTTTATTTTTTCGTAAGTTTATCAGTCATTCATGAAGAATTTTTCTATATTTTTTTTTGTTATCTGGTATTTTTCTTTCCAAAAATTATTTTCCAATTGAAAATTAAGATAACTGTAAGAATTGCCCAAATTTTATAATTTGATAACTTTTTTCATATATTATATAAATGCTAAATATTCAAGATATTTTCAAGAAAAAAACAGAACTTCTCTGTAAAGGATTATATCTAAATAGAAATAATTTAGAGGATTATAATAACCAAACCTTTTATTTAGATTATGGTAGAAAGGGAGGGGCAGGTCCATTAGGGGGAAGATATTTTTTATTTGATGATGATAAGACTTTAGTCAACATTGCACTGAAAGATCTTCCTCACAGAACAGATTTAACTTTAAAATTTACTCAAGATCAATTCTATGAAATTTATAACAAAGATAATAATAATCATTTCTGTAATCTTAAATTAATAAAATACCCCAATTATTATTCCTCCATTTATAAAACATCAGATGGAATTCCAATGAAAAAAATAGCTTTAATTCATGGTATTGATTGTCTTGCTACTACTATCTATCAAAAATGTAGTTATTGGGATTGTGGTAATGCATGTAAATTTTGTGGAATTCAACTAAGTTTAGCAAATAATGATACTATTGTTGAAAAATCAGCTAAACAAATATTAGAAGTAATTGATATAGCAAAAAAAGAAGGAAGATGTTCCCATATTACATTAACAAGTGGTACTGATTCTAGCAAGGATAAAGGAGCTTTAAGATATATTAATATTATCAGACAATTAAAAGATAAACACCCTGAACTACCCATACATATTCAAATTGAACCTTTAGAAGACCTAACTTTTTTAAATAAAATAAAAGAAAGTGGTGCAGATACCATTGGGATACATATTGAAATACTAAATGATAAATTAAGGAAAAAAATAACTCCTGGAAAGTATAAATTACCTTATAAATTATTTATTGAAAACTGGAAATATGCAGTTGATATTTTTGGGAATAATCAAGTTGAGACTTATATTTTAACTGGTTTTGGAGAATCAACTGATGAATTATTTCGTAAAATAGAAGAAATTATATCAATTGGAGTAATTCCATTTATTACCCCTGTGAGAGCAATACCAGGGAAATATGATATAGAATCACCTATAAATCCAATTGAGTTACTAAAAATATATAGAAGAACAGCTAAATTAATGAAAGAAAATGGTATCAATCCATTAGAACATAAAGCAGGTTGCGTTAAGTGTGGAGGATGTTCAGCTATAAATGAAGCTTATAAAAGTGTAAATTCATAGTTGTCGTTTTTCTAGACAAATCTGGATACTATAAAATCTTCTCATATCTAAAGAGAACTCTCAATATGATATGATCTCCTCTTATTTTTTTAACTAATTTAAAAAATTTATTTAGTCGTTCCTATTAAATCGAAAGAAGTTTAATATAGTTAAAATAAATTGTATTTTTGGAGGATGATATCAGAAACAGATATATTATTTAGCATTGGAATAATATTCTCTGAGGATTTCCCTCAATTGTAGAATAGACTTCTCATGTCGAGAAGAAGGAATCTCTCATCGATTGTGTCTATATGGTACAATCGGGACTGTCAGTTACCAGTCAACAAAGAGGAGTTTATGGATGTCTACAAATGTCCAGATTTTTAGTAACTATATAATCTTTATTAACTTTATTTTGATATGTTTTAGCTTGCTATAACAATCAATTATTAAATTTCTTCAAAAAATTAATAATTATTTAAATCTTTAATTTAATTAGATAAGATTGTTAATTAATTCTCCAAATAAATATTAAAGTAAAAATGACTGAAATTAAAACCTCTAAGGATCAAAAGAAAAATGATAAAGAAAATGGAAAAGAAAATAGTTTTAAAAATCTTTCCAATATAGAAATAAAAAGAATATATTATCCTGAAGCCATAGAAAATCTGGATTATTCAAAAGATTTAGGCGAACCTGGACAATATCCGTTTACAAGAGGGGCTTATGATAATATGTATAGAGGAAGATTTTGGACTATGAGACAATTTGCAGGTTTTGGAACCGCTAAACAAACAAATGAAAGATTTAAATTTCTCATTGACCATGGACAAACAGGATTAAGTGTAGCATTTCATTTTCCAACATTATATGGATATGAGTCTACTGATGAGAAAGCTTTAGGTGAGATTGGAAAGTGTGGAGTTGCTATAGATACATTAAAGGATATGGAAACCTTATTTGATGGAATTGATTTATCTAAAATATCTACATCAATGACTATCAATGGTCCAGCATCAATATTATTAGCAATGTATATAGTTGTTGGAGAGAAACAAGGAATATCCCCAGAGAGATTAAGGGGAACAATTCAAAATGATATTCTAAAAGAATATATAGCGCAAAAATCATGGATTTTTCCACCAGAACCATCTATGAGATTAATTGTTGATACAATTGAATATTGTACTAAAAATGTTCCCCAATGGTATACAATTAGTATTAGCGGATATCATATCAGAGAAGCAGGATCAACTGCAATTCAAGAGTTAGCATTCACACTAGCGGACGGATTTGCTTATGTAGAAGCCGCATTGGAGAGAGGTTTGAATATTGATGATTTTGCTCATCGATTATCATTCTTTTTTAATTCTCATAATAATTTTTTTGAAGAAATTGCGAAATATAGAGCAGCTAGAAGAATATGGGCAAGAAAAATGAAAGATAAGTATGGTGCTAAAAAATTAGAATCAATGCGATTGAGATTTCATACACAAACGGCTGGAGTCTCATTGACTGCTCAAGAATCCGAAAATAATATTGTAAGAGTAACCCTTCAAGCATTAGCAGCTGTTTTGGGTGGAACACAATCTCTCCACACTAATTCATTCGATGAAGCTTTATGTTTACCTACAGAAAAATCAGTTAGAATCGCTTTAAGAACGCAACAAATAATAGCAAATGAATCTGGAGTTTCAGATACTGTTGATCCCCTTGCTGGATCATATTATATAGAGTGGTTAACAAATAAAATGGAAGAAGAAGCAGAAAACTATTTTCAAAAGATTGAAGATTTAGGTGGAGTTATTCCAGCTATTAAAAAGAATTTCTTTCAAAAAGAAATCGCTAAAGCTTCATATCAATATCAAAAAGAAATCGAAAATAAAGATAGAATAATTGTTGCTGTAAATGAATATCAACCAATTTCATGTAGAAACCCAGAAATTTTAAAAATAGATGAAAAGGTCTCAGTTGATCAAATAAACAATCTCAATAAAGTTAAGGAAGAACGAAATAACGAGGCAGTTAAAATAGCTCTAAATAAACTTAGGGACGCAACAAGAGAGAAAGTAAATTTAATGCCTTATATAATAAGTGCTGTACGAGAATATGCTTCAATTGGAGAAATTGTAAAAGAACTAAAAGAGATTTTTGGTATTTATATAGAAGATTCAATTTTTTAGGGATATATAAAATGTCTAAAGAAAAAAGAATAAAGGTAATTGTTGCAAAACCAGGATTAGATGGTCATGATAGAGGTGCTAAAGTTATTTCAAGAGGGCTCCGAGATGCTGGTATGGAAGTAATATACACAGGTATTCAGCAAACTCCCGATGATATTCTTAATTCAATAATTCAAGAAGATCCTGATGCTGTTTTATTAAGTATTCTAAGTGGAGCTCATAATGCATTATGCTCTAAAATAATGGAAAAACTTGAGGAAAACAAAATAGACGACATCTTAATTGCAGTTGGAGGAATAATTCCTGAAGAAGATAAAGAATTTCTTCAAAAGAAGGGATTAAAAGGTTTTTATGGTCCAGGAACAGAAATTAAAACTATTGTTGAATTCGTAAAGAATAATCTAAAAAGATAATAAGAAAAGCTATAACAATTAACATTATATATTTTTCTCAAGTATCTGTTTCTTTTGTTTTATATAAACCTATCCGTAAATCATATTGTTTTGGACTGTTTGGACAATTTATTTCACAACATGCTGGAAGATATGAATATACCTCAAATTTATTAGTTGGTACAAGTAAATATATTAGAGAGTGAATAAGTGAACAATTCTTATTTAATTCATTTAGTGGCCCTTCGCATAAAGCAGTTTTATGCTCTTTTTTATTTACAAATAAACATAATCCTTCTCCAGGATAAAAACCGAATAAATATTGATATTTTGGAATAATGGGATATTTTTCACTTTCGACTTTTTTTTTGTATTTGATCTCAATATTATTAAAAGAAAGAGTAAATTCTAAAGCTTTATAAGAATCATTCAATTTATCTTCTTCTTCTATTTCATGAACTATAAAATCTCTTGAAACAGCCTGATCGATCAATTTTTCTAATTCTATATTATACATTAATTATTAGTTCAAATCCTATTATTCTTTTTTTTTAGGATCAATCCATTCTGAATAAATTTCTGTGATTATTTGCTTTAAATTTTTACAATTAGGACATGATTCTTCATTTAATTTCTTAAAAGTATAATCTCCTGGCTTGAAAGGACGAGAGTATTTATTCTGGCAATTTTTACATTTTATTACTGTATTAACTTTTTGTACAAACCGTTCTTTTCTATCTAATATATCTCCTATACAAGGAATTGGTGGAAGTTGAGGTTCTTCACTCATTTTAAATCAATTGAAAATATCTATACTTAGGTATTATAATGAAAAATGAATTAATATTTTTATGGTTGAGTTTTTTAAATAAATTCTTCAAAAGGGAAGATTATTCTTTTTTATAACTATTTTTCATTTTTAGTTTGAAATTTTCTAAATTTAAAATTTAAATACTTAAATTTTTTACCAGATCTATTTAAATAGGGCTTAATGAATCTATTCATTAAAATATAATTTTAAATAGTAATATGATCAATCTTATATTATTAAGATTTGCCAATATTTTTAATAAAACAAAAGTTATTTAAAAAATGTTTTGCTTCAATTGTGGTAAAGAAATAAGAGGTTCTAATCAAAATTATTGTATTAATTGTGGAATTGATCTTCAAAATGTATCAAAAATACAATTAAAAAACAACACTAATAATATACAACAAAATACTAATTTAATAATAAAAAATCCACGAGATTTTCCTATTCCTTCAATTTCAGAAAAAGAAAGTAAAAATATAGGGCGAAATTCAAATAAATGTTTTTTATTATCACTTATATCATTCTCATTATCTAGTTTTACTCTTTTGATACTTGTTGATTATTATTCTGGTGGTACTATCGGTAATTTTCTTCCTAATAATAGAGGTATTTTGTTTTTATTTTATGCATTTTTAATTCATATTGTAGGATTTATATTAGGAATTATCAGTTTAGTTAATAGTAAGAAAGCAAGTTTGAGAGAAGATAATAATGCTTATAGAACAATAGGGATTATAATTGCAATTATTAGCATGATACTTTGTATAGTAGGACTTGTATATCGTTTCTATCCAATTTACTTAAATGATATCAGTTATTCGAGTTGTGGATAATAATAATATTTTTATTAAAATTATAAAAATAAAATATAAAAATAAATAGATGATTAATTTGATAATGTATTGCTCAAGTTGTGGAGAGGAAATAAAAGCTTTAAATCAGAAATTTTGTAGTAATTGTGGAATTGAAATTAATATTAAAAATATTAATTTTCAAAATCAAATAAGAAGTAATCCCAGGTTAACACAGAATAATATGAGGGGAAAATTCAGCCGCTCCAATCAATTTATAAAAAATAATCAACAAAATTTATATCAACCACAATCTTCAACTAAGTTTTTGATTTTTCCATTATTATCCTTTTTTTTCCCTATAATTACATTTATCGTGGGAGGGATATATGTCTTCAATGTTTTCTGGTTTGACCCTTTCGGTGAACTTTTTTATATATTTCCCACTTTTAATTCTATGTTAGCTAAAATGATATTTTTAATGAATCTATTAGGATTAATATTTGGAATAAAATCTCAAAAATATCCTCCAGACAATTTTAGTGAAAGATGTGGAAAAATAATAGGAAAATTCGGTATTATTATTAACGCAATAGCACTTGCTTCATTCTTTTTAAATATCTTACAAATCCGGACTTATTTATACTTCTGAGCATAATAATTGAATAATTAACAATTATAATTAAATAGTTAAAAATTGAGAATAAAAAAGAGGTTGATAATAATATATTGTGAAAAATGTGGAGAAATAATAGATCGTACTAATAGAAAATACTTAAATTTTTCACCAGATTCATTTAAATAGGGGCTAACAAATCTATCCATTAAAAGATACATTTAAATAGTAAATCAATCAATTATATCTTATTAAGATTTACCGAAAATCTTAATAAAAAAAAGGTGAATAAAAAATGTATTGCTCCTATTGTGGTAAAGAAATAAGAAATCCTAATCAATCATATTGTAGTGATTGTGGAAGTGAAATTCAAATCAATCATATTAATTTTCAAAATCAAACAAGAACTAATTCACAGATAACTCAAAATAGTATAAAGGAAAAAATTAACTTTTCTGATCAATATATAATAAAAAATCAATCAAAATTATATCCACCACAGTCTTCATTAAGATATTTGATTCTTCCATTAGTTTCATTTATTCTTCCTATAATTATATTTATCATAGTAGCAGGCTTTTATATCAACGATGATATTTATTATAGCCCCATTGGTTATCTTTTTTCTATACATCCTTCTTTCAATTCAATTTTAGTTAAAATGTTAGCTTTGATGAATTTATTTGGTTTAATTTTCGGAACAAAATTGAAAAAATATCCCGAGAATAATCTTGAGAAATGTGGAAAAATACTTGGAATATTTGGTATTATTATTAATGGATTGGCAATAGCTTCAATATTTTCCCCTATTCTACGAATTTGGTTTTATTTTTAACAATTTAAATTGAAAATTTAATAAAAATATTTATTTTTTTTTTTACCGTTAGAATTAAAGAGGTGTATAGATAGTATTTTATCTTTATTGTGCGAAAAAACTGAAAAAAGAAGATCAAAAGATATGTATTAAATGCAAAATAAAATTGACAATAAGTAAATTTCTTTCATTTCTTTCGATAATCATCCCTATAATTGTGATAATTCATAATGAAACTATTGGTATATCTCTCTTATTAATATATTTATCTATCATAGGCATTATAAGTGGTATTTTTTCTCAGATCATACTTAATGTGGGAATTTCGATTGGTATCGGGAGATTCGGAATATTATTCAACATAATTGTATTTTATCTGTTTGTGTTTATCCCTGGTATGGCTCATTCATTATAATAATAATCCGTTGTGTAGGTTTTTTTTTTCTATGTAGAATAATTTTGGAAGACTTGTGAATACCCTAAACAAACGAATAAAGTCAAGCACGTAAAGATTTGATTGAATGGTTGATGCTATCCCTTTTACAGTACTTCGTAAAAAATAAAGGTATTCCCAAAATTCTGATTTTGTTGAAATTTTAAATGATATATGGGTATCCAAAACTTGAAATAGAAGAAAACATTCGTTTTTTCATGACCCTTCAAAATCAGAAAAAACAGAAAGTTTTCTTAAGTATAAGAAAATCCCCTTCTTTTTTAATCTTTCGGCATTCATGGCAGAACCTGCATCCAGTACATGCATTTTCTGGATTCAATACACCACGATACAAGCCAAATAGCTTTATTTCACCTATTGAGCTAGCGGCCACTCATGGTTGGTCGATCTCAGGTGCAACACGATTTCTAAGAAAATATAGAGCAGGATATCCTTCATCCGAACTTATTCTCAAGTGTTTAAGGGATGTATCTCCGGCGATCATGGAAGATTTTATTAATAACCTATTGAAATCTTCTTATCACAATCTTTCAAGTAAACTTAGGAAAGATATAGAGAAAAAAGGAATACTTATCCTTGATTTTCATGTAGATCCATATTATGGGAATGAAGATAATCCAGATATTAAAAAAGGATCATTAAAGCATAGTACTAATAAAGGGTATAACGTTCTCACTGCTGAGATCCATCTTTATAAATTTAATTTTACTATTGCGGTCATCCATCGTCCTCCTGGCGTAAAGATCTACGATCTCTTTATTCAACTCCATAAAAGAGTATCACGCATCTTAAAACCAAATCTCATAATAATGGATGGTGAATTCCCAACAGTACGCGTTTTACGTAAATTGGTAGAGATGAATATTCCATGTATTGCTCGAAAAATCATGACCCAACGGGTTAAAACTTCACTTGCTCATTATGAAAAGGTAGAACCACACAATTGGCAGAGAAGATGGCATAGAGTAGATTTAAGAGATACTTGGATCAGAAAGCTCACCGTTCCAATTGAAGTGACACCACAGCTTGTAAATGGTAAAATCAAAGCACTCATGAAAACTCCCTTCCTAGACATCACACCTAAGCAGGCAGATAAGCTTTACAAGCTTGGATTTAACATAGAGACGGGATACAGAGATAAGCATCTATTTCAACCTCGAACCTGTTCTGTAAATTTAA
>Ga0315549_1004461_pt1 | contig 11799 bp, 10 predicted proteins | sample SalMarSW160200MG_FD_203101 | JGI IMG/M metagenome (GOLD analysis project Ga0315549, IMG submission 203101) | Salt marsh sediment microbial communities from the Plum Island Ecosystem LTER, Massachusetts, United States - Salt Marsh Sediment SW1601-200 ... | reverse complement strand
ATGAACAATGAACAATGACAGGTGGAAAGGGGGATGAGAATGGCTCATAGGAAGCAGGGACGATTTGAGGCACCGGGAGGTTGGGAGCGGGAGGTGCCCTACGATATTCGGGAGCGTACGTTTCAGTTTGCGGTGCAAGTGTTGCGGGCAATCCGTCAACTCCCAGATGATTCAGCGACTCGTGTGATGGCATATCAACTGGCAAAGTCGGCCACTTCCATAGGGGCAAACGTAGAAGAGGCTGACGGTGCCGAATCCAGACGGGACTTTGTCCACAAGATGAGCATCGCTCGCAAGGAAGCACGCGAGTCCCGCTACTGGCTGCGCGTCGTTCGTGCGGCCATCCTGGACAACAAGGAGTTCACCGCATTGGAGCAAGAAAGCGACGAACTGGTCCGCATACTTGGCGCCATCATCGCCAGCGCCAACGAGCCCTAATCAGGTCTCACCGGCTGGCTTGATCGCTCATCGTCAGCTGTTGGTCATTGGTCATTGGTCATTGGTCATTCTCACTTGGGAGGTATAGCACTGGATTCATTAGAACTGGCTCGACGCATCGTGGAGGTGATCGCCGATAAGAAAGGCGAAGACGTGTTGTTGCTCGACATTCGGGACATTTCTATCCTGGCTGACTACTTCGTGGTCGGCAGCGTCACCAGCGAGCGGCAAGCAAAGGCTATCATTGAGGGTGTCAAACAGGAGACGAAGCAGGCGTTCGACGTCAGACCACTGCACGTCGAGGGGGAATCTGCCACCGGGTGGGTTCTGATGGACTACGGCGATGTGGTAGTCCACCTGTTCGCACCGGAGGTGCGGGCTTACTACGACCTGGAAGGGCTGTGGCGGGAAGGGCGGATCGTGGTGCGAATGCTGTGAGTTGGGCGATGGGCTCAGACATAGCAAGGTTCCCCGGCGAAACGGGGGCGCGGTGGGCGCCCCCGTTTTCCCCCTGCGCTACGCGCTCCTATTCAAAGATCCAGCGGTCGGTGTCCCGCTCGTAGGAGAGGATCTCATCCTGGGTGAAGAAGAGCGGCATCTCGAAGGCCGCCGTCTCCGGCCCGTCGGAGCCGTGCACCAGGTTGCGCCCGATCTCCAGGCCGAAGTCGGCGCGGATGGTGCCGGGGGCTGCCTCGGCCGGGTTGGTCGCCCCCATTGTGCTCCGCGCGATCTCTATGGCATCGTTTCCCTCCAATATCATCACCACGACCGGGCTGGAGGTGATGTAACGGATCAGCGGCTCGTAGAAGGGTTTTCCTTCGTGGACCGCATAATGGCGTCGAGCCAGCGCTTCGTCAATCTGTATCAATTTCAGCGCCGCGATGCGCAGCCCTCGCCGCTCGAAACGTGTGGTAATCTCTCCGATGAGCCCACGCTGCACGGCGTCGGGTTTGATGATAATCAGCGTGCGTTCCAAGTTCTCTCCTCGTTTTACAGGCTCTCCAATGCCCGGCGGTAGATGTCCAATGCCTCCTGCAGCCGGTCGGCTTTCATATAGGCGTCACCTAGTGTCTGCTGTGTGCTGAGGTCGGGCCACTGCTCCAAACATATCTCCAGATCCGGGATCACCTCTTCGAGCAACTTGCCGGAGCGGATCACTCGGGTGTAGGCTTCCAATGCTTCCTGCCGTTCACCGGCCTGCCACAGCGCCTGTGCCAGCGTTAGCCGGGCTTTGTAATCGCGCGGATGCTCCTTCAGATAGGCTCGCTCGGCGGCTAATGGCTCGGCGGGAGCCTCAGCTGCGGCCTCCTCGAGTAGTTCTGGCATCTCCATCTCGGGCACGCCCGGCACCTCTTCGACCACCGGGGCCGGAGCGACTTCCTCCTCCAGCGGTATCTCCGGTGCGGGGGCCTCCTCAGGTGGCGACCCCTCTTCCATCATCACTGGAACCTCGGCCACGGGCGGGGTCTCTATCTCTTCCGGTACTGCGAGTGGTATGGCTTCTTCTATCGGTAGGGCCTCCTCCACTGCCGGGAATTCGGCCACGGGCGGGGCCTCCGGCTCGCCGAACGCCGTCCAGCCGAACGCTTCCTCGCCCGGAGGAGCAACGGCCTCCTCGACCGGAAGGGCTAAGGCTTCCTCTGGCGCGGCCTCTTCTGGGGCGGCTTCTTCCACCGGTAGGGCTTCTTCCACTGCCGGGACTTCGGCCACGGGTGGAGCCTCCGGCTCGCCGAACGCCGTCCAGCCGAACGCTTCCTCGGCCGGAGGAGCGGCGGCCTCCTCGACCGGAAGGACCGCGGCTTCCTCCGGCACGGCCTCTTCTGGGAAGGGCTCTGTGGGCCTGGGGCGGCCCATGATTTCGGCCATGCGGGCCTCGGCCTCTGCTTCGGCCTGGGCGTGCAGTTCTTCTTCTTTGCCTGCCGCCAGTTGCTCCAGCCAGTCCAGCGCCTCTTCGCCGGAAGGCAGCCCCTCGCCCTCGAGCCATGCCGGCAGGTGGGCGGGTGCAGGGGCTTCTTCTGGCGCTTGCCCTTCCTCAGCGAACTGCTCGCGGAGACCGGTCAGCCAATCTGGAAGTTGTTCTGCAGGTGGAGCGGGCGCTACTGCTTCCTCACCCGCTGCCTCAACCCCCAGTTCCGCCGGCCACTCTGGGACCTCCGCCTCGCCAGGGGCGGCTGGTGCTTCCTCCTCGCCGGTGGATTCGATTCCCAGTTCGGCCAGTTGCTCTGGTGCTTCCTCCTCGCCGGCTGGCTCGAGGCCCAACTCTGGCCATTCAGGGGCCTCTTCCTCAGCGACTGCTTCTGCCTCTTCCTCGACAAGCCCTTCAATGCCTGCCAGCCACTCGGGGACTTCCTCCGCTGGAGCGGGAATTGCTTCCTCTAGCGCTTGCTCTTCCGATGGCTCGGCAAGGCCAGGTAGTGCGGACACAGCAGCCTCCTCGCCAACAATCTCCTCCAGCCAGGGAGGGATCTCAATTTGTGCTTCCAACGCTGCGGTGATGTCAACCAGCGCAGCCTCGCGCTCGCTCGGTGGTGGCTTCTCTCCCGGGATGCCCTCTATCTTGGCCATCCAGGCCGGGCGCTCTTCCTCGCTCGGAGGCTTATACTCCAGGGGAACAATCCGTACCTGTCGTTCCAGCAGCGGTGATGCTGCCCCGAAGAGTTTCTGCGCCATTTGGTTCTCCGGGTCCAGCGCCTCGGCCCGCTGCAGGTATGCCTGTCCTTCTTCCCGACCACTGCTGGTCCAGATCTCCCCCAGGAGCAGGTTGGCCTTGAGGCAGTAGGGCAATTCATCCAGCACCTGCTGGCAGACCTCCGAAGCCTCCAATCGCTGCTCATTGCGCCAGAGTGCCTCAGCCATCGCGACGGTCAAATCTACCCGTTCGGGATGCTCGGCCAGCATGGTACGGAGTTCACTGATCGCCCGCGAGAGCAGGTCGCCCCTGAGGTAGAGCCGGGCCAGTGCGCCACGAGTGAGCTGTACCCGCTGGGGCTCGACGCCATCTCGCCGGCCGTAGAGGTGGCGCAATTCCTTCTCCAACACCTTGTTGTCGGTGGCCAGTTCGAATGCTCGTTCCAGGCACCATAGGGCTGCGTCGAGTTCGCCACGCTCGCTGTGTGCTTCACTCATCCCCGCCCACGCGAGCCAGTCCTCAGGGTCGGCGCTGAGCACGCGGCGAAACATGTCGGTGGCGTACTCATCCTGACCGGCCTCAATCATCGCTTTGCCCAGCAGCCGATAGGTTGTCGCGTGCTTGGGGTATAACTCCAGGATGTGCTTTCCGTGGGCTACGGCCTCTGCGTAGCGGCCTTGCTCAATCGCATTCTCGATCTGCTCACAATATTCTTGAAGGAAAATCTCGGTCACTGTTTCCTCCTTCCCTATCACTTGTCATTAGTCACTTGTCATTAGCCATTAGTCATTGGTCATTGGTCATTGGTCATTGGTCATTGGTCATTGGTCATTGGTCATTTGATTATGCAACGTCTTGCGCAAAAAGTCAATCCAGACCGTGTACTTCCCTCAGGCGTGCGACCAGTGCGTCTACAGGCCGCTCGGGATGAGGGGAGGGGCCGAAGGGGTCGGCGATGGTATCCTTTCCCATCATAGCGTAGAAAGCGTTGAGTACACCGGAGGCCAGGACGTCCAGTTGGTAGCCGCCCTCGAGCGCAAACACGATCCGCCGGCCACACAACTGCCCAGCCATGCGCACCAGTTCCTGTTGCAACCGGGCGTAACCGGTTAGCGAAAGGTTCATCTGGGCCAGCGGGTCGCTCCAGTGGGCATCGTAGCCAGCCGAGACCAGCACCACGTCGGGGCGGAAGCGCTCCGCCAGAGGCCAGACTAACTCGTCAAAGACCTGAGTGTAGCCCGCGTCGCCCACGCCTGGCGGCAACGGCACGTTGAGCAGGGTTCCTTCGCCAGCGCCGCGTCCTGTCTCGCTCCAGTGGCCGGTGCCCGGATAGAGCGGGTACTGGTGGGAGGAGAAGTAGAAGACCGCTGGGTCGTCGGCGAAAGTGTCCTGGGTACCATTGCCGTGGTGCACGTCGAAGTCGGCGATGAAGACGCGCTCCGCCTTCCCCTCCGCCAGTGCAGCCCGCGCGGCTACGGCGACGTTGTTGAAGAGGCAGAAGCCCATCGCTCGCGTGGCTGTAGCGTGGTGTCCCGGTGGACGCACCAGGGCGAAGCCATTAGCGGCCTCGCCTGCCAGCACTGCCTCCACTGCTCGCACGACCCCGCCAGCGGCCATGAGCGCCGCTTCGAAGGAGCGAGGAGAGACGTAAGTGTCGGGGTCGAGGTGCCCGCCGCCCGCCTGAGCCATGCGCCGCACCCGTTCGATGTGCTCTGGAGTGTGCACGTGCTGCAGTTCCTCGGCTGTCGCCGGACGGGGCTCCAGGAGCCTCAGGCGTGTCAATATTCCCTCGTCTTCCAGCGCGCTGAGGATATGCTTCAGGCGACGGGCATTCTCGGGGTGGGAGGGCAAGTCGTGCTCGAGATAGATTGGGTCGTAGACGTAGACTGTATCCATAATTCAAGGAGATCCAGAAAAATCAGTGAGAGTCCGTCTGATCCGTGACTATCCGTGTCCTATTTTGAGTTCTTAAATCACCCCGAAGTCTTGTTTGATCGACCGGTGTTGTGATTATACCCGTCTGCGCGAGAGTGTCAACAGAGGTTGGGCCGGGCGTTCACCTGCGTCGGCTGGTGGTCTTCCTTCGGCGTGGGGCGCCGCCCCGGTAGGCGGGGGCGATGATAGGGACAGGTGTGCAGCGGCTTGCGTCCAGCATACGCGTCGCCAGGCGGGGGTCAATTTCCTTGAGCCACTTGGCGGTGGTGATGACAGTCGGCAGCCGGGCGTTGTAGCGATAATCGAAAACCTGGTACAGTTTCTCCCGTGCCCACGGCGTGGCCGACTCGGTGCCCAGGTCGTCGAGGACGAGCAGCGGGGCGCGGCGCACCTCCACGAACTGTTGGTAAAAAGTGACTGGGCTCTGAGGATTGAAGGTGTCTCGCAGGTAGTCCAACAGATCCGGTACGACGACGAACAGGGCCGGGTGGCCCCGCGCCACGCGGTAGTTGGCGATGGCGGCGGCCAGGTGGGTCTTGCCGCAGCCGTAAGTGCCGGTGATGAGCAGCCAGTCGCGGGGGTCCTCGGCAAAGCCGCGGGCTTTGTCAAGAGCCTCCTTGAGGCTTTCCCCCTCCTCGCGAGATACTTCTCCCTTGCGCAGGTCGAAGTTCTCGAAGGTCTGATGGCTGTGCAGGCTCAGGCTGTGCAGGCTCAGGCTGCTCAGGTCCGACTGGATCTGCTCCATACCCATTCCCCCCCGGTAGTCGAGGGCAGTGATAGAGACGATTTGGGTCAGGTCGGGGTCCACCATGCGGGAGCGGAACCGCAGGGGAATCTCCTCCAACTCGTGGTTGGTGGTGATGACGGTGGGTAGACGGGCGTTGTAGCGATAGTTGAGAATCTGGAACAGTTTCTCCAGTGCCCAGGGGGTGCTGCTTTCTGTGCCCAGGTCGTCGAGGATCAGGATAGGGGCAGTTCGAATTTCCTCAAAGCGGGCATCGTATGAGGTGGGGCTGGAAGGGGCAAAGGTGGCCCGGAGATGGTCCAGCAAGTCTGGGACAGTGGTGAAGAGCACTGGCTGGCCGCGCTCGACGCAGGCGTTGGCGATGGCAGCGGCCAGGTGGGTCTTTCCACAGCCGTAGCCGCCTTTCAACACCAGCCACCCTTCTGGCTTCTCAGCGAAAGATTGGGCCTCCTCGTAGGCCCAACGCAGATTGGCCTGCTTGTCGGGCGGGAGGCTGTGTCCTTTGGGATTGAAGGCCTCGAAGGTCATCCGCGCCAGGGTCTCCAGGTCACCCAGCGCGCGTAGTGCCTTCATACGTTGCCCAGCCATCTCGGCCAGGTGGCAGGTGCAGGGAACGAGTTTGCCGAAATCAGGATGGCCGACCGGCACGTCCGCCCGCACATAGCCCATTCCTTTGCAGATGGGGCAGGTCTCTTCTGCTTCCTGCCTCCTGCCCCCTGCTTCCTGCTCAGTACTCGATAGGTTCATTGTTTCCATTTGATGTACCGTCGCCGATCTGCCTCACTGGTTCGCCGGCCCGTTTTTTCTCCCCTTCCCTCGGTGCGCCAGCATTCCAGGATGGCACGGATGTACTTCCAACTGCGCTTGTTCAGCGACACCGCCTCTCGAAACGCCTCCTCGATCCAGTCGGCCGGGTAGGTCTGCTCCGCCTCGCGTAGTTCGTCGGCGATGAGTGGTGTGAGCAGGCCGATGTTCTGCTCGTACAGGGTGAAGACGTTGGGCCGTCCGGCGGATTCGAGTTCGTCGGGCCACTCGCCGCGCACGATGGCCTCGACTGCGGCACGCCCCCTGGCGGTGTTGGCGAAGTATAGTTCCTCGGTCGCCTCCGCGACCGTGGCTTCGGCCCGCAACAGTGTCCCGCGCTCGATGGCTCGTTCCAGCGCCGTACTCAGCACCTCGGCAGGGGCGTCGCCCAGGCCGGAAAGGAGCACCTGATCGGCGATCAGGTCGGCGCGGCGGAGGTAGCGCACCTTGCCCCGCTGCCGTCCCAGCCGCCACAGCACGTGCAGCGTGAGTTTGAGTTCGGCCAGATCGTCCACGATGGGGATGAGTTGGGTGAAGACCGGCTCGGGGATGCTGGCGCTGCGGACTTTGCCCGCTGAGAAACCGCTGAAAGTTTTCATAGTTGGCCGTTGAATTTCATCTACTACTACAACTTAACCGTGGCGATAGCCAGATCGGCTTCGGCGGGGGTTATGGCACCAGTTCCGCCCCCGCTAATTCTAATGCCTGTTCGAGATCGGCTTGCTTTACTGCCACACCTTCTACTGCAGGATATGTGTACTCTTCTAGAACTCGCTCGTATCCCCTGGGAGCATGGGCACTTACCACATCACATGGTTCGCCGCCCTGTGCTTCTGGAATGATTATAGTGCTCCCGTCGGGCCCGACTTCGAGATTGCAAATAACAGCAGGTGTACCTTCCAGGAAATCCAATCGAATCAGTTGTCCTAGTTTTGCAGAAACCATTGCATATACCTCTGCGTGTCCTTGGTAAGGGCCGTCAACGATGTTTTGTAGAGATTCCTGTGCTTCTGGACTATCTGTAACGACGTAAATATAATCTCCGCACACTCCATCCTGGCAGAGATCACCGAGTTTCAGTCTTACTGTCGAGTCTGGCGCTGAAGTTGGTGTAGCAGAGGCTTTTGGAGTTGGTGTAGCAGAGGCTTCTGGAGTTGGTGATGCAGGCGGGGTCGTGGGTCTGATTGTTGCCACAACTTCTGCTGTAACTTCGGGCGTGGTGGCTGGTTGACATGCTGATGCGCACACGGACAACAGAAGCAGGCTGGCAAGCAAGAACAGCGCTCGTCTGGGGTACATTCTTTTGTCTCCTTTCTCTGGATGAATTGATTGGGGGCTATTTCGGCTAATCTGTGAAATCCAGGCCATACCACCCCGAGGGCCTATCGGCAATCGCGACCAATTTGCAGAGCATGTAACGTTGAAACAGGAGGCCAGTTCGTATCATCGCCGGTATTGTATAGGACAATGCCATTGGTGCCGTCTGCGACGAAAGTCAAATGGTGGGCTACCCAGAACAATGGAACATCCTTGGGGCCTACGCGGTAGGCCATTAACTGCTCACCGGTGGTGCCTTGGATGGCGTATAGATGCCTATCGGTGGAGAGAGCCAATACGTCCAGAAGACCATCGGCGGTAAGGTCTGCCAATACCGGCTCGTACATTTTCTCTATTTTTTCCTCTGACGGGTACTCGCCTTCAAAAACCCACTGCAACGTGCCATCTTCGCCATCAAGAACCCGAATTACATTGGCGGGTGTGACCTGAGTATAAACCACAGTGCCGGTGGTTTCATACCAATCCGCACGGTATTCAGGCTCAAACGAAAGGACGACCTCCAACGCCGGGTCGCTATCCAGATTGCCCACCCCGGCGGCGTAACCCTGAGGCCCACCGATACCGTGCTTATCGGGCTCAACGGTCCCGTCGGTCCGATGACTGAGATAGATACCATAGCCCTCGACGGTTGGCACACGCCATAACAGGTGCCCTATGCCGTCCAGCACATGGTAGTGACAACGGCTTCCCCAACCGATTTCTATCTCTCCGTCAGCGTCGAAGTCAGCGATAGTAGTTGAGATGTAACCGTAGTCAGGCACCCAGCCGAGTTCCGGTGGTGCATTGGCTTCCTGTTCGGCAGAGGCGGAAGCCAAGTAGGTCCACAACTCGTTGCCCTCTCGATCCCAGACCAGCAACCGTTCTCGCGATGGATCATACAGATGGTTGTGGCTGAGAATTTCAGGGCGGCCATCGCCATTTACGTCTCCAACTGTTGGGATATTATAGGCGCTGCCACCTGTTTCCCGCTGCCAGATCAGGCTGCCATCCTGGCCGTTCAAGAGGTGAATCTTTTTGAGTTCACTGTAATCGTTGATCACGACTTCAAGCCAACCGTCGTTGTTGACATCGGCCACGGTCATGCCCATTCCTCGACCTGGGAAGGGCTGCACCCAAATCGGCGATGCGTCGTTGCCGTTCAGGGCCATAACCTGGGTATCGGTGGCCAGGACGATGTCAAGTTGGCTATCCTTATTGACGTCAACTATGGTCGGAGCGCTCCAGTAAAAATCATCATCGAAGTATTTCTTCCAAAGTATGCTGCCATCCTCGACGTTGAAAGCGTACAGCCAATACTCTGGGGTCTGGTTCCACCCGTTAATGAGGTATTCTACCCGGCCGTCGTTATCAATGTCTGCTGCCACCGGAGACAAGGTCCAGGGAACATAACCTCTGGGCAGTGTGACCTGCCACAATTCTACAGGCTGCTCAAGCAATTGACACTTAACGGTTGGGTTGGCACCTGTGTTGGCCAGGTCATAGCGAGGGTATGGCCAGTCGGCTCCAGCCTCCGAGCGATCACAGCCCGTCGTCATTAATAGGATGAGGGCCAGGCATACGAGAAGAACAGACACAGAAAAGGTTCTCATATTCACATCTCCATCCTCTCGAAGAGAACCTTCAAGTGGCAGGCTCTCGGGCGGGCTGAAGACAAACCCGGTGAGATGCTTGCGAAAAAAGGCATTGCGGCAAAGGTCGCTTGATCTTTGACAACTGTGTATTCACGTCGGTGCGATGGTCTAAGCTTACAACGAAAACGAGAAAATATCAACTCCGACCGCCCCAGCATCTGGGGCGTAAGCGCCATTCTATGGAAAAGGCCAGACTTCCCGCATCGGTAGACAGGTCTCCCGCCGTAGGGCAGTGCTGTCACTCCTCCACCTGGAGGATAGGAGTTGATGTGCCGCAAAGCGGCTCATCGCACCTACATAGACACACAGTTGTAAAAGTTCGAGCAGACAACCTGCGAACTTCCCCGCTCATCCATCCCCCACGCTTCAGGTGAACAAATCGCAGTGCGTGGTTTCGAGCGAACGGATCGCAGAGCGACTTGCTAGGCAGCGCCAGCCAGGTGCATTTGAAACCCATGTGAACATCGCGGCTGCTTGTTTTGACACAAATCCCGTTTGCTGGTATAATTACCACTGTTAGTTAAGTCAATCGGTTTGGCATCTCTCACCGCTCCGATTCACGCAATCGGAGCGGTTCTTTTGTGACAACCCAAACCAACACAAACCCGTAGGTCAAATACCTGCGTGAATCAAGTAGTATCAAAGGAGTTTCATGCGTTTCACAGAGTTAGATTTAGGCAAACCTATACAAGAGACAATCAGCGCCTTGGGATACGAGGAAACGACCCCTATCCAGACCCAGGCCATCCCGCCTGGCTTGCGGAAACGCGATATCGTCGGTTGCGCCCAGACAGGCACCGGTAAGACGTTGGCCTTTCTTCTGCCAGCGTTGGACCGCTTGCTACGGGATCAAGCCAAGACCAAGAATCCCCGAGTCGTGGTCCTGGAGCCAACCCGTGAGTTGGCCATCCAGGTCGCCGGGGAAACCCGGAAACTGGCCGCCCGCACCTCACTACGCAGCGTTTCCGTATATGGCGGAGCCGGAATGAAAAAGCAAACCGACAAACTACGCCGGGGCGTCGACATAGTTGTCGCCACACCAGGTCGCCTGATGGATCACATGCACCGCAAGAACGTAAACTTCAGCAACTTGCAGATTCTCGTGTTAGACGAGGCCGACCGGATGCTGGATATGGGCTTTCTGCCCGACATCAAACAGATCGTCAGCCGTATGCCCCGTCAGCGCCAAACTATGCTCTTCTCGGCCACGATGCCTCCGACGATTTCGGCTCTCGCTCGCCAGTTTCAGCGCGACCCGGTGAGTATCGAGATAGATCTGGCCCATCCTCCCGAGGCGATCCAACAGGCCCTCTACCCGGTACCCAAACACCTCAAGAGGCAACTTCTCTTGGCTATACTCAAGCAGGTGCACGTCAAGAGCATGCTGGTCTTTACCAGGACCAAGCAAGAAGCCAACATCGTAACCCGGCAACTGCGCCAGGCCAGGATCGCCGTGGCTTGCATTCACGGGGATTTCAAGCAGCGGGACCGGATATCTGCGCTGGAAGGGTTCCGGTCGGGCAAGCACCGAGTCCTGGTCGCCACCAACATCGCCGCACGGGGATTGGACGTGGAAGGAATTTCACACGTGATCAACTACGATGTGCCGGAACACCCCGAGGATTACGTGAACCGTATCGGGCGCACCGGCCGCGCCGAGGCTGATGGCGACGCCATCACTCTCGTCACCCCTGACGACGAGGCGCTGATCCATCGGATCGAGCACCTGCTGGGCCGCAAGATTGAGCGCAAGACCCTGCCGGGGTTCGATTACGACGTGCCAACGCCCTCTTGGGCCAAACCCTCAGCCAAGATGCTGATGCAGCAGGCCACTCAATCGCAAAGCCTGGCCGACCGCTGGCGATCCATGTGCTAGAGGCGTCGAGAGCCCCCTTTGCAGCGGTCAGCCTGACCAGCCAGGCGAGGGCGGCTCGGCCCGAATTCACACCTCCCGCGCGCTCAGACCAGCGGTGCGCGTAAGCACGCCGCGATCTTTCTCCCATCAAAGAAGTCCCCCAATCCAGGGCATGAGGCGCCCGACGCTCCCGAATCCTCCACTGTAAATTTGCTTTTCCCTCTTCCTCGACGCGCCGCCTAACGGCCAGGAGATTGTGCCAATTGGCACAACGGGATGGAGCTCACCCGCCGCGCCAGATTTGCAGAAACACCTTGCTGAACCAGCCTACCAGCAAAACCAGAGTACCGCTGCTTTCGTACGCCGTAGGCGCGGTCGGGTGCAGCGACGGGTTAGCTCGCTTTCCTGTGTATCTCGCGTATCT
>Ga0315549_1004460_pt1 | contig 11799 bp, 10 predicted proteins | sample SalMarSW160200MG_FD_203101 | JGI IMG/M metagenome (GOLD analysis project Ga0315549, IMG submission 203101) | Salt marsh sediment microbial communities from the Plum Island Ecosystem LTER, Massachusetts, United States - Salt Marsh Sediment SW1601-200 ... | reverse complement strand
GTCCAGACGTCGGGAAATTATGAAATAGTAGGCGAGAATCCTTTTAGTAGCATCGTGCCTCTTGAAGAGTTGGCCAGCTATGAGCTCGAGTATCAATCCGAGGCCACAACAACAGCGGCAGGACAGACATTGCCCAGTATAAAAATTTTTAAGTATCTTGGCCCAGGTGAGTCCTGAGCAAAAACGCAGCCATCATTACCGGGGGGTGGGATCTACGGCTCTCATTTGGTTCAGGAGCAGCCTAAGCGCCGATATGAGGTAATAATCCTAGCCAATGTTGCTGGCTCTGGACTGATGGACTGCTGACTACAGCCCGCGCCAGCATCGAATCTTCCCTCTTCATCTGTTAGGCAAGACAAGATATAATGAGAAAGCTTTATTCTTATGTCACAGACCCTGAACGATTCGCTGGTAAAAATCACCAAAGGTGCCGGGATAGCCTTTGGTGGCTCCTTAGCAGCCTTGTTTATCGGTTTTATCAGCAGGCCTATGATTGCCAGATATGGGACGGAAGCTGACTACGGAGTTTATTCTCTTGCACTTGTAATACTCAGTATCTGCGCCACAATTGCCACCTTAGGTTTGCAGCAGGGAGCTGCCCGAAGTATCGCCTATGCCCGGGGGAAAAACGATAGTGCAAGGATTCAAAAGCTCATCCCCGCCTCTGTTCAATTTGGTCTTATGGCAGGCATTTCTTTAAGCATTATCGTTTTCTTGACCTCGGATATCCTTGCCACCAAAATCTTCCACGATGCTGCCCTCGGTTTTCCCCTCAAAATATTTGCCCTGGGAATACCATTCCTCACCTTGACAAATGTTCTTATCTCCATATTCCAGGGTTTCGATGACGTAAAGCCGACGGTTTACTTCCAGAATATTCTGAGGCCTCTGCTTTTACCCTTGCTCCTTCTACCCATTATCATACTAAATTTGCCTTTTACTGACGTGTTTTATGCCTTCCTGGCTTCCCTGGTAATATCCTGTGTTGCTCTCATAGTTTATACCGTCAAACGACTCCCTTTCCCCGTAGGATTTCGTACGGGGCTGAGTGCCAATCCCGTAGCTAAAGAACTTCTCCTCTTCTCTCTTCCTCTGCTTGGGGTAGCTATGCTTTCCCTGGTTATCAGTTGGACGGATACCTTGATGCTGGGCGGCTTGAAGAGCTCGGCAGATGTCGGGCTGTATAATGCCGCTAGTCCTTTAGCCCAATTCATTTCTGCCCCCCTGGGGGCGTTGCTACTAATTTATGTGCCGGTTGCCTCAGGCCTATACGCTCAAGGCTCGATGGCTGAAATGAAGAGGAATTTTTCCATTGTTACTAAATGGCTCTTTTCAGCTACATTGCCTTTGTTCCTTATCTTGTTTCTATTTCCTGAAACTGTCCTCGGTTTTGTATTTGGCGCCAGCTATGCTTCAGCAGCGACAGCGCTCAGAATCTTATCCCTGGGTCTTATTATCGCCAACCTCACGGGACCTAATGTGTCTACCTTGGTCGCTATGGGAGAGACTCGATTTGTGATGTGGACTTACTTAGCCACTGCCCTTCTGAATGTTGGGCTGAATTTTGCTTTAATCCCGCCTTTTGGCATAGAAGGAGCAGCTATTACTTCCGCAGCTGCTATAACATTTGCTAACATTGTAATATGCTGGAAGCTTTACCGACTGGCTAAGGCCCAGCCCCTGAGTAAGAACCTACTCAAGCCAGCTCTGGCTTCCTTAGCCCTGGTATTTCTTTTCCAGTTTATCTTCAGGAACTTTGTCACTGTTGTTTGGTGGATGCTCCCTCTGCTCTTTATCCTATACTACGGTATATATGGCTTGGCTATCTTGCTCACCAGGAGCTTTGACCAGGAAGATATAGCCATGCTTTTAGCCATGGAAAAAAGAGCGGGGATGAATTTATCCTTCGTTAAGAAGATTTTGCGAAGGTTTCTGTAACCTAGCACGGCACGTTGACCATTCCCGGTAGGGCTTGTAGAATGGTTTAAGGAGAACACAAACGGTAAAGGCAAGGGCTAAATTTACTTACACAGATTACCGGCAAACTCCCGAAGATAAGTGCAGATAAGCATTATGAGTAAGTTGGGGCATGAAGTGTATGATATTCATGTAACACGAATTTCGTACAAAGGGCATAGGCACTGGAATTGGACCGAGATCTACCGCACTGGTTTGACCCTCGATGATATAATGGAAGCTGAAAGGATATGGAACTTTTAGGCAAGATTAAGGGTAAGACCGCAAAAATTGGTATTGTCGGGCTCGGTTATGTCGGTCTCCCCCTTGCGGTGGCCTTTGCTGAAGCAGCCTTCCGGGTTCTAGGATTTGATATACAGCAAAGGAGAGTAGATTTGGTGAATAAGGGGCAGTCATATATCACGGATGTGGAGAGCGAAAACCTCGCCGCCGCAATCGCAAAAAGCCTCCTCGAAGCAACCACCGACCAAAACCGCCTGAGGGAAGTGGATGCCATCTGCATCTGTGTGCCAACTCCACTTACCAAAACCAAAGACCCAGAGCTCTCTTATGTAATTAGTGAGTCCGAAGTGGTCTCCAAGTACCTTCAGAAAGGGCAGTTAGTGGTTCTCGAGAGCACAACCTATCCAGGCACCACCCGAGAGGTGACGTTACCAATTCTAGAACGCTCCGGCCTCAAAGCGGGACGCGATTTCTATCTTGCCTTCTCTCCAGAAAGGACCGACCCCGGCAGCAAGAACTACAATATCCGGCACACGCCGAAGGTGGTTGGGGGCATAGATCCCAAATCCACAAAGCTCGCTACGCTCTTGTACAGTCAAATCGTAGAAAGAGTTGTCCCGGTCTCAAGTCCTGAAGTTGCTGAGATGACTAAGGTATTTGAGAATGTCTTCCGCAGTGTGAACATCGCCCTGGTCAATGAGCTTGCCCATCTTTGTGAGAAGATGGGTTTAAGTGTCTGGGAAGTTATTGCCGCCGCTTCTACCAAGCCTTTCGGCTACATGCCCTTTTATCCCGGCCCTGGCATCGGCGGGCATTGCATCCCGCTCGACCCCTACTACCTGGCAAACAAAGCCAGGGAGTATGACTTCCACACCAGGTTCATCGAGCTTGCCGCTGAAATCAACGAGCATATGCCTTATCACGTCGCCTTTCGCATTCTCGAGGTCTTAAGCACCAGAGGCAAGAGCTTGAATGGAGCTAAAATCCTTGTCCTTGGCGTAGCTTACAAGAAAGACGTTGAAGATACCAGAGAGTCTCCCGCATTGAAAATAATTCAGCTTCTTTGTGAAAAGGGGGCTGAGGTAAGCTACAACGACCCTTACGTACCTCAGATTCATGTGCCCGCAGGCGACATGGAATCGGTAGAACTCAGTGAGGAATGCCTGGCCTCGATGGATTGTGTCGTCATAGTCACTGACCACAACTGTTATAATATGGATGAAGTGGTTGCCCGTGCAAAACTGGTATTTGATACACGCGGAGTTACCAGGGGGCTAAAGCAAGCTAACATCGTTAGATTAGGAGAATAAGGAGAATGCCGACTGTGGTATTTGAAGTGGTGCCCTACACTGAAGGTGGGACAGTTATTTTCCGCTGCTATGTGGAGCAGGCAAGGTGAACAGGAATATCGCTGTTGTCGGCTGTGGCTACTGGGGCAAGAATTTGGTGCGCAACCTTGCCGACCTCGGTGTTCTCCATACAATTTGCGATGCCGACCCAAAAGTGCTACAGAGCTTCAAGGCATCTTATGCCGATGTAAATACCGAGACCGAATTTCACCGTGCCCTTGAGAATAACGAAATAAAAGGAGTGGTTATCGCCACTCCTGCTGTCCTCCATTACCCCATGGCAAAAGAAGCCATACTTGCTGGTAAAGACGTTTTCGTAGAAAAGCCACTAGCTCTAGAGATAGAACAAGGAGAGGAGCTGGTTGCGCTGGCCGAAAAACGCAAAAAGATACTGCTCGTCGGCCACCTCTTGGAATATCATCCCGCTGTTGGCAAGCTCAAAGAGCTTGTTGACAGCGGCGAGCTGGGCAGAATCCAGTATATCTATTCCAACCGGCTTAACCTGGGCAAGTTTCGCACAGAAGAAAACATACTCTGGAGCTTCGCCCCACACGATATCTCAATTATCCTGCTTCTCCTCGGCGAAATGCCCCAGGAAATCTCAGCCCATGGAGGTTACTATCTCAATCAGGACATCGCCGACGTTACCCTGACCACCCTTGGTTTCAATAACGGCATAAGAGCTCACATCTTCGTCAGCTGGCTTCACCCTTACAAGGAGCAAAAATTGGTGATAGTCGGCGATAGAAAAATGGCCGTGTTCGATGACACCAACCCCAAAGATAAACTCCTCCTCTATAGCCACGAGATAGAATGGATTGACAGAAAACCTGTGCCCCGTCAGAAACAGCCGGAGCCTGTTAGGATATCCTCAGACGAACCCTTGCGGATAGAATGCCAGGATTTCATCGACTGCATCCAGTCACGAAAACGACCGAAGGTAGACGGGCACAAAGGTCTCCAGGTACTGCGGGTGCTGTCTTATTGCCAGAGGTCACTTGAGAGCAAGGGCAAAGTCATCTCATTAAACAATGCCCAAAGGGACTTTTTCGTCCATGAAACCAGTATTGTAGAGGAGCCATGTCGGATTGGGAAAGGAACCAAAATCTGGCACCTCTCCCATATTATGTCTGACACGACCATCGGCGATAATTGTGTTATCGGGCAGAACGTCTTTATTGGCAGAGGCGTCAAAATTGGCAATAACGTGAAAATCGAAAATAACGTCTCCGTTTTCGAGGGCGTAACACTTGAAGACGACGTGTTCTGTGGCCCCTCCTGCGTGTTTACCAATACCAGGAGCCCTCGAAGCCACATATCTCAAAGGGGGAAATACACACCCACGATGGTAAGAAAGGGCGCTACCATCGGCGCAAACGCAACTATCGTCTGTGGCAATACCATAGGTCAATATGCCCTCATCGGCGCAGGCTCGGTGGTTACAAAAGACGTTCCCGATTATGCCATGGTATTTGGCAATCCAGCACGCATTGAAGGATGGGTCTGCGAGTGCGGAACGAAGCTGGATTTTAAGAAAAATGAGAGAACAAAGTGTTCTCAATGCGGCAAGGAATACTTCAAGGAAGGAGTTAAAGGAAACGGTAGAGTAGAAAGGGCTGGCGCATGACTATTCCTCTAGTTGATTTAAAGGCTCAATATGACTCGATCAGAGATGAGATTGACGCTGCCATTCACAGGGTAGTGCAGAGCGGGCAGTTTATCCTAGGTTTCGAGGTGAAAGCCTTCGAGGATGAGGTGGCTGCCTATTGCGGAACAAAATATGCTGTGGGTGTTGCCTCGGGCACTGACGCCCTTCACCTAGCCCTCCTTGCCTGTGGAATCGAGCCTGGTGACGAGGTAATCACCACCCCATTCACCTTTATTGCCACCGCTGAGTCTATAGCCAAATGCGGTGCTAAACCTGTGTTCGTGGACATTGACCCGAAAACCTACAATATAGACCCAGCTCAAATCGAATACAAAATCAGCAAGAAAACCAAGGCAATTCTTCCTGTACACCTGTACGGCCAGCCTTCGGCCATGGAACGTATCCTCGAGCTAGCCAGAAAGCATAACCTGAGAGTAATTGAGGACTGTGCTCAGGCGCTGGGAGCAGAGTACAAAGGCAGGAAAGTGGGCTCCCTCGGCGATGTTGGCTGCCTCAGCTTCTTCCCCTCCAAAAGCCTGGGTGCCTATGGCGATGGTGGTATGGTGGTCACCAATAATGCTGGCATAGCGGAGACGGTGAGGATTCTCAGGGTGCATGGCTCCAAGGCAAGCTACCAGCATGTCATGCACGGCTTCAATAGCCGACTGGATGCACTACAGGCAGCTATCCTGCGCGTCAAGTTGAAGTACCTAGACCGTTGGAATGAGCTGCGTCATAGCAAAACATCCCTATATACTCGTCTGCTGACCGCAATAGATGGTATCGAGCCTCCATATTTCGACAAGGACTGCAAGCCCTCTTGCAACTACTACACCATTCGCTTGAAGGATTCCCGCCTGAACCGTGACGAACTGCGCAAGCACCTCGAATCTAAAGGCATCCAGACGGCAGTTTACTACCCCTTGTCTCTCCATCTCCAGGAGGTTTACAACTATCTGGGTCACAAGCCCGGAGACTTCCCCCAGAGCGAGCTGGCTCAGGAGCAGGTGCTTACCCTGCCTATGTATCCCGAACTACTGGAACAACAGATTGAAGAAATAGTCGGTGAGATTAAGAAATTTCTGTATGCTAGAATATCGTGCAAACATTCGCCTAAATGATGCGGCCAATAGAGTGAAGCTTAAGAGACTAAGTCAAAATGCGTTTCCTTATTCTCAGTGCTGACTATCTTGAGTTCCTGCGCTGGCTCTACAGCGAGCATCCCGGGCTGGAAAAGCAGCCCTATGAGGAGCAGATGCAGGCGCGCAACGAGAGTCTTTTCGGCGTAGCAGACTTCTACTCCAGCAACCTGCGTAAGCTGGGACACGAGGCGTGGGATATTTATACCAACAACGAGTTCATCCAAAAGGCATGGGCAAGAGAGCACGGTATTCGTTTCGTAGAAGTGATACCAGCGGAGCAGGCTGCCAGAATGGTCTTACGCCGTCCCTGGCGGATGTTAGCTAAAACACCGCTACGGCGATGCCTAGAGCATCCTGTCCGCTCAGCGCTGTACTCGCTGGGCAAGGGAACCTGGTTTTACGATATCCTGGCGGCACAGATTAAGCACTACAAACCAGATGTTCTCCTCAACAAAGATATTGTTGGCATCAGCACACGATTCTTACAAGAGATCAAGCCGCGTGTGAAATTGCTCGTGGGAGCACACGGAAGCGTTCTTTCTGAAAAGCTAGACTTGCGTTGCTATGATTTAATCACCTCCTTAATTCCCGACTCTGTCACAGAGTTTCGGCAATTGGGTGTCCACAGCGAATTGCACAGGCTAGCTTTTGAGCCACGGATTCTATCTTATCTCAAAGACCAGAAGAAAACCATAGACATAAGCTTTGTGGGAAGTCTCTATGATGTACACTCTGGCAGGATGCACTTCTTAGAGGTTTTAGCTACTAGATTCGGGCAGATGCAAATATGGGGGCCAGGCGTCAGTCACTTGTCAAAAAACTCGCCTATCCGCAAGCGGTACGCCGGACAAGCTTGGGGACTTAAAATGTACCAAGTAATATGTAAGTCTGTGATGACTCTTAACACCCATGGGGATAAGGTTGCTTATGCAGCGAATATGCGTCTATTTGAAACCACCGGTGTAGGTACATTGCTCATCACAGACTGGAAAGAGAACCTGCATGAGATGTTTGAGCCGGGCAAGGAAGTAGTTGCTTATCGCACTCCCGAGGAATGCGCCGAACTTATCCAATACTATCTTGAACATAACGATGAGCGGGAAGCCATTGCCCGCGCTGGGCAGGAGCGGACGCTTCGTGAGCATACCTATTATCGAAGGATGCAGGAGTTAGCGGCAAGTGTCAGCAAATATCTTTAGCTCCGTGCTTGCGAGCGTTGCCTGGAGAATTCTGCCTGGCGGCCTGAGACACATGCTAGCAGAATCGAGCGGGAAGAAATAGATCGACAAGCTATGGAAATATCTAGGCATCTGCGCAAATTGAGATGTCTTGAATAAAGATGAAATTACAGGTGGCGAAAACTCTGGGAAATAGTAAATTCTTCTGCAAATTAGCAAGGGATTTGGCATGCACCCCATCGGGTATAATAGTGCGGACAGCGGAAGCAGAGCTGTTCTCTGCTGTGACCATGGAGGCTCCAATCTGTGATCTGGGCTGTGGCGACGGATATTTTGCTTCACTGATAAAACCTGAGGGTGTGGATGTGGGTTGTGATATGTCCAAACCTGCTCTTAAACGAGCAACAGCGCGAAAACAATATCGTGCCTTAGTTGAATGTGATGCGACAAAGTCTATTCCTTTCTCTGATGAATGCTTCGCAACGGTGATTAGCAATAGTTCTCTGGAGCACATGAATGATATTGATGCCGTGCTAAGGCAAATTGCTCGTGTTCTCAGGTACGGGGGCAAGTTAATCTTTACCCTGGCCAGCAATTATGCCTACGAGTGGTGGCCTTTAGATGAAGCAGCTAAGCAAAGGTATCTAGACTTCCAGCCTATCTATAGCTATTTTTCGCTTGAGGGATGGCAGAAAAGGCTAGCCACAGTTGGTTTGAACTTGGTTAGTCATCAATATTACTGCGAGAAAGCCGGGATTCAAAAGGCACTATGGTTGGATTACCACTTTGGGAAAGTATACCTGACTCAGGATTGGACGCCTGCGCGTCCGTTGATCCAGGCTCTACGGTTCGTTCCTCGGTGGGCATTGGCAAAGCTTTGGATGCGTATGTTTGGAGAATTCCCAATTTGTGCTAATGCTGCTGGGGGTGGGATTTTGATTGTTGCCGAGAAGGAACAAGAGGAGGGAGGGAAGTGAGTATTTGGGATGAGGTTTCGGTTCGTGAGATACGTCTTTCAGATTTTGAAAGGCTTAAGAGATTTTTAGAGCGAAATAATACACCAGAAACTATTCGTCACTTTCATCCTTTCCCCCTTACGGCTGAAACAGCGAGGTGGATCACAACCGTCCCCAGGCGCGATCGCTATTATCTTGCCCTTTGCGGGAAGCAAGTTATAGGTCTGTGCATGTTGAGGGGATGGGACGAAGGTTTTTCAGTGCCCAGTTTTGGCATTGTGGTAGACTGTGAATTACGCGGCAAGGGTATTGGAAGGATAATAACGGAGCATGCTATGGAAGAAGCCAAAAAACTAAGTTGTAAACAAGTGAGATTGAGTGTTTATGCAAGTAATATCTCTGCATATAATACCTATACATCCATGGGGTTTAGAGAGACTAATCGCGAGGTTGTGGAGATAAACGGCGAAAAAGATGAGAAGATCATTATGGCTAAGGATTTAGGGTATTAGGTTGCCATGAAGAGTAGATTAACGATTGCCATTAACGCCCAGATTCTTTCTGGTGGTGGTTCAGGGGGCGTCGAGCAAGTTATTATAGGCCTTGTCCATGCCTTGGGGAAGCTTGAGAATGGAGACGAGGAATATGTCATCATTGGCCCCTGGCAAGACACTGAATGGTTGAGGCCCTATATTGGCCCAAATGAGCGGATTGTTCGGGGCCCTAGGATACTACAGCATCCTTTGATTCGTGTCTTGAGGCTATTACGCCCTATTGCTCGAAGAGTGTACAATTCCCGGAGGTTGTACAGTCTTTCAGGGCATTTTTTGGGACTCGACAGGATATGGGCTAGGATGCCCATATCAGACGGCTTCTATGAAAGCTTGGGCTGCGATGTCGTTCATTTCCCGTATCAGCGTTTTGTTGTATGTGCCTTACCAGTGATCTATAACCCACATGACTTGCAGCACCTGTACTATCCGCAGTTTTTTGCGCCATTGGAAATCGCTTGGCGAGAGAAAGTATATTCGGCAGGGTCTCATCTCGCCCACACCGTAGTCGTTGCCTCCCAATGGGTCAAACAAGACATTGTGCAGCACTACCATGTGAATCCCGACAAAATACAAATCATCCCTTGGGCACCGCCAACCCAGGCCTACCCGGAACCGAAAGCTGATACCTTAGATGCTGTTCGGAAAAACTATCGTTTGAGCAACCCTTTTGCTCTTTACCCTTCTATGGCATGGGCGCATAAGAACCATATCCGTCTCCTAGAAGCACTGGCTTTGCTACGCGACCGAGATAGCTTAAAGGTACATCTAGTGTGCACGGGGCACCAGGGTGAGTTTTGGCCTCAGATTCGAAAGCGACTCTGGGCACTTGGGCTTCAGGACCAGGTTAAGTTTTTAGGGATGGTTGCGTCGGAAGACCTGCGGGCGCTCTATCGCTTAGCACAATTTGTCGTAATTCCCACACTCTTTGAAGCTGCCAGTGGGCCTCTCTTCGAAGCTTGGCAAGATGGCACACCGGTTGCTTGTTCTAGAGTAACGTCACTTCCAGAGCAAGCCGGTGACGCAGCCTTACTTTTTGACCCTTTCTCTGTAGGAGCCATCGCTGAGGCAATAGCTCAGATGGCTACAGATTTGAAGTTACGAGAAGACCTGCGGCAACGTGGTGCGAGGCGCTTACAAGATTTTAGCTGGGAGCGGACAGCTAAGGCATATCGCGCTGTCTACCGCCGTGCTGCAGGTTATGCTCTTACGAAAGAAGATCAGTGGCTTCTGAGTTGGGACTGGATGAGGGAACCACAAAGAAAAACGGAGGCCAAGCTCTAATGGGCAAGAGATTCATCCCTGTGGCGGCACCTATGCTCGTGGGGAATGAGAAAGCATATGTGATGGATTGTCTTGAGTCCACCTGGATTTCATCTAGTGGCAGATATGTCGAACAATTCGAGGCTGGCTTCGCAGATTTTTGCCGAGCTAAGCACGCTATTTCCTGCTGCAATGGCACTGCTGCACTGCACCTTGCGCTTATGGCGCTTGGTGTAGGGCTTGGTGACGAGGTGATTGTTCCCACTTTAACTTTTGTTGCTACAGCTAATGCAGTGACATATTGCGGGGCACGTCCAGTCTTTGTGGACTCGGAGCCCGAAACATGGAACATAGACCCAGCACTGATAGAAGCGAAGATTACCCCCCGGACCAAAGGCATCATAGTAGTTCATCTTTATGGCCACCCTGCGGACTTGGATTCTATCCTGTCCATAGCACGTCGTCACGGTCTTTTCGTAGTCGAAGATGCTGCTGAAGCTCATGGAGCTGAATACAAAGGACGGAGGGTTGGGGCTATAGGAGACATCGCTGCCTTCAGCTTCTATGGGAACAAAATCATCACAACAGGAGAGGGAGGAATGGTAGTTACGAATGATGACCGTCTAGCGAACAGGATTCGCCAGCTAAAAGGGCAAGGTATGGATCCAAATCGACGCTACTGGTTCCCGATGGTCGGTTACAACTACCGTATGACGAATGTGGCTGCTGCTATTGGCGTTGCTCAATTGGAGAAGATTGAGTGGCACTTGCGCCAGCGCCTGGAAGTCGCAAAATGGTATCGGGAGCAGCTTGCAGGCATCCACGGTGTGGGCTACCAATGCGAGAAGGAGTGGGCCAGGCACGTTTATTGGATGGTTTCAATCGTTTTGGATGATGACGTGTCATCAAGCCGTGATGAAGTTATGGCGCATCTTCAAGAGTGCGGTGTTGAGTCGCGCCCTGTTTTCTATCCCATGCATACCTTACCTCCATACCAGAGGTCATCCCAGAAGGATGATTTCCCCGTAGCCGAACGAATTGCGCAACGGGGCATCAACCTACCTACCTGGGCAGGTTTAAGCAAGAAAGATGTGCAATTCGTCTGTCAAAGTTTGTTGGAGTGCCTAAAGGGGTCCTCCAGCCGTTGATTCTTGGCTTTGGTTTGGCAAGAAGTGACCAATTCTAAAAAAGAAAAGAGGGGGAATTGAGATGAAGAAAGCACTAATCACAGGCATAACAGGGCAAGATGGCTCATACTTAGCTGAGTTTTTGCTCAGTAAAGGATATGAAGTCCATGGCATTATCAGGAGGGCATCCACTTTTAATACCGGTAGAATAGACCACATTTATGTTGACCCCCATGATCCTAACGCCAGATTGATTCTGCATTACGGCGACCTTTCCGATTCCGAGCAGATTTCAAATATAATCTTCAACATAAAGCCTGACGAGGTATACCATCTGGGGGCGCAAAGCCATGTGCGGGTGAGTTTTGATATTCCCGAATATTCAG
>Ga0315549_1004457_pt1 | contig 11810 bp, 8 predicted proteins | sample SalMarSW160200MG_FD_203101 | JGI IMG/M metagenome (GOLD analysis project Ga0315549, IMG submission 203101) | Salt marsh sediment microbial communities from the Plum Island Ecosystem LTER, Massachusetts, United States - Salt Marsh Sediment SW1601-200 ... | reverse complement strand
TTTTCTGACGTGATTATGCCAAGTACAAATCTCATCCTGTATAATCGGTGGAGGCGCCGAGATTTGGATTCAAGAGAGCACGAGCCTTTTATCGAGGCCGAAAATGTGAATTTCGAATATAAACTTTAAAATAGGAAGTTAGCAATGAAACCTATTACACGCCGAGGCTTCATGAAACGTACAGCCGCCGTTAGTGCCGGTTTGGCGCTGGCGCCATTTTCGCGGGTACGCGGGGCAAACGACGACATTCGGGTAGCCGTGGTGGGTATTAACGGCCGAGGCGGGTCGCACATTGGCGCATTCAGCAAGATGAAGGGAGTGCGGTTAGCGGGGCTGTGCGATGTGGATAGAAATGTTCTGGAGCGCCGTGCCAAGTCATTCAAAGACCGCAAGCAGCCTGTTGACACCTACGTCGATATTCGCAAATTGCTGGACAATAAGAATATCGACGCGATATCCATCGCGACTCCGAACCACTGGCACTCGCTGGCTACGATTTGGGCGTGCCAGGCGGGTAAGGATGTTTATGTGGAGAAGCCGTGCAGCCATAATATCTTCGAGGGGCGCAAGTGTGTCGAGGCGGCTGAGAAGTATAAACGGATAGTACAGCACGGGACACAGGGCCGCGACAACAAGGATTGGGCCAAGCGGGTGGCCGCTATCGCCAGCGGTAAGTACGGCAAGCTGTTGGTATCCAAGGCGTGGGCATCGAAGAATGGAAGCGGTCGATGGAGTATCGGTTTTAAGCCGGTCAAAGAGCCGTCCGAAAACCTGGACTTCAATATCTGGCTTGGGCCGGCGCCGAAACAGCCTTACCATGAGAACTTAGTTCATTATAACTGGCACTGGTTCTGGGACTTCGGGAACGGAGAGATAGGCAACCAGGGGGTGCATCAGATGGACATTGCCCGTTGGGCGATTCCCGGCGGAGTGCTGCCAAAGAGTGTAATCAGTATGGGCGGACGATGGGTAAACTCGACAGAAGGCCATAAGCCTTATACCGACCAGGCCCAGACTCCGAACTGCCAATTGACGGTTATGGACTTCGGCGGTCCGCTGCTCGTGTTCGAGGTCATCGGTTTGGTTGACAGAGCTGGTGTGGACGGTAAGAAGTATCCACCCAAAGTCAGTAACGAGTTCTTCCTTGAGGAAGGAATAATCAAGGGCGAAAAATTCTATCCGAAGGGTTCGGACAAGAGTGAAAAACTTGTAGATGTTGATGTTGAGATGGGACCGGGCGATATCTTCGAGAACTTTATCTACTGTGTGCGCAGCCGAAAGCGCGATAAACTTCACGCGGATATCACAAAGGCGCACCTTTCCGCCGCGTGCTGTCACTTAGGCAATATCTCTTACAGACTCGGCGAGCAGGTATCCGGCACGACTAAACCCGATGTACTCGGCAAGCATGAAGAAGTTGCCAAATCGTGGGAGACAATCAACGAGACCGTTAAGGGGACATTAGGGCTGGATTTGTCGAAGAACACGTACAATCTTGGGCCGATGCTGAAGTTTAATCCGGAGACGGAGAAGTTCATAGATAATCGGAGAGCCGACAGGCTGCTTACGCGGAGGTACCGTAAGCCTTTCGTGGTGCCAAAGGAAGTGTAAATTCGTCGCTCGTCGCCCGTCGCTTGTGACTCGTGGGCGAGTGGTTAATTAGATAATTGGTTAATTCTTTCTGGGGAGAGCCGTTGAGCGCTTTTGGCGTTCGGCGGAATGCGGTTAGCCGGGAAACAGGGCTTCAGACTCCAAGGGGTCTGGAGCCCGAATCTTTTTGGCTAAAGACGAGCCACGTCGCTCGTCGCCCGTGACTCGTGTCCCGCACAAATCCGAAATACGAATCCTTCGACTCCGCTCAGAACAAGCTTGGGGGCCAAACACAACGGCAAAGAAGGAAAAACATGCCTGCGTATGCACCCACGGACGGAGACCGGGGCTAAATATAACGGTGATAAATTGCGGGGGGAAATATTTCCGGATCCCTGCTACCCGCCTCCGCGAGCACAGGCTGCGACATACAGGGGCAGGCGCAGCAGGCGATTGGTTGTGAAAAGGTTGAATTTTACAAGGTGGTATGGTATTGTATTGGCAGGTGTTTCGGTGTGTGGTGCACACCTTATAAAATAAAGAGCAAGGAGAGCAAATGAGAGGTTTTCGAGATAAATTTGGCCTGATGCGCGGTTGGTGGATGCCAGCCTTCTTCGGTCTATTGCTTTTTAGTTCGCTTCTTCAAGCTGATGAGGTTGTCAAACTTATTGAGGAAATTAGGCCGGCGGCAAGGTTCGCCGGGCACACACCCAATTTCTCTGCTACGCAGGAGGAGTTCACGTTTGATTCGAACGGGGTCCAGATTAAACGGAATCTGTGGGTCATTAAGGATGGGGACCGTTATGTAGCAATCTGGCACGAGCAGGCAAGTAAGCTGTACGTTGTTGCGGCGAATCCCGCTCTTGCAAGCAAAGAAGTCGAGATGCCGGCCACATATAATACGGGCGGAAATACTTTCGACGGCAAGTTAGGTGTACGGATCACGACGTTTCCTTATTGCTATGGGTTCATTCAGACCGCGGACAAACGCAGGTTCAATTTCAGCGGGGGTTGGGGGACGTTGACACTGACGGACACATCAACATGGAACAAGGAGCACAATACCGAGGCTGTTTACACCCTTACCTTCCGGTGCGACCCGGTCCTCGGTTACGTGGTGGATATGGATGTTCGATTCAAGACCAATGAGGAGACCGATGAAAACGGAAATCCGTTTGAGCCCGAATTAGTCAACCTCTATCCGAACCATACTTTTATGCAAAAGATGCCCGATGCCGGGTGGCGTTACGAATATACGGTTTATACTCCGCCGAACTCTGATAAATACGTCGGCTGGATAAATGATTTTTCTCAATCGGACCTTGCGGACGGCGTGCGACTTCGAAATGGGGGTTTCAGCTCTTTTCTTTTCGACCCTGAGCGGCAAGGACCTGCGCTGACCTGCACGGTAGAGGAGGGAATAAACTTAAGGAACGCCACATGCAATCTTCAATATGACCAGCACCACCTTGTTTCACTGCCGAAGCAGCGTGACATAAACGGTTATTTCAATGTTAGAGCCAAGTTCCGACTTGTCTTTCTGCCTCCTGAGATTACCAGCTATATAATGGAGCGGGTCGAAATCACAGACTGGCGAAGCAACGATGCTTTTGCGATACGAGTCGGCGAAATGGAAGACTTCGAGACAAATAAATCACCCAAAACGGCAGAGTATGCTAAAGGGTACCGGGCACTTGAGCTTTCAGAAGAGCAGGCCCACAGCGGGGACAAGTCCTTTGCCGTTGACGGCGAGAGCAAATTTCGGATAGACCCGCAGCCGGTTCTTGAGCCGAACGCAACATATATGCTTGACGCCTGGGTCAAGGTTGTTAAGGGAGAGACAAGTCAAACGAAAGCTTACCTTCTGGCCGAACCTTCCCAATGGATGCCTAAGGGTGCGAAGCTGGAGGCTTATCAATCTGAGGGCGTGAAGGACGAAGATGGCTGGAAAAATATTACGCTGGAATTCAAGAACGGGCCCATCGGTGCTACGTACCGGCTGTATGCGGTGGTCAAAGGACAATGTGAGAAAGCCTACCTCGATGATGTATTAATTATGAAAGTCAGATCTTCCGACAACATTATGATGAATGAGATAAGATAAATTTCATCAGCTTTTTAATGTGCAGTGTACATCATATCAAACCGGTTGCAATTCGAGTGAGATTTCGATACTATCCTTTAACTGGAACGCATAGTTGCGTAAAGGAGTTTAGTATGATGCAACGCACAAGGTCAGGAGTGTTGTCGGCTTTTGTATGTGTAATTACGGGGTCGATGTTTTTATACGGTACAGCTTGGGCGATGGAGCGGCCTTTTATTCTCTGGGACAAAAAGGACATTGCTGCAATCCGTAAAAAAATCGAGACCGAAGCGTGGGCCAAGGCAGCTTATGAGAAACTGGTCAATGAACCGGAGCGGCATGAGGAAGCCTTCAGCAATTTGTTCCAACACGCAATTATGGGTGATAAAGAAGCGGCTGAGAAGGACAAGAAGGAACTGATACGGATGGTCAAGTCGCCGATACCGAGAGGAGCGGCACAGTATATCAATGTGATACGATATGACCTGCTCTATGACTTGCTTACGGCCGATGAGCGGAAGGAAGTTGAGGAGGCCTTCCGCATATATATCGATAACCAGATATTCAAGCGAGCCATCTTAGACCCTAAAATATTTAATGATTCCAGAAACTTCTCGCGTTACGATGCACGCGAATACACACGTACCAACTGGCTGCCGAACATCATATGGCCCTGGAAGGTCAGCGCGAACCTGATGGCTGCGGCGATGGGAGATGAGACACTGATTCGCAAGGTGTGGGCGGCTTATGGTTCATGGAAGTGGTATTTCGACGAGTATCTGTGTGATATTGGTTTTTACAGCGAAGAGTTCGGCAAGATGGGTTCGACGCCGGGCGCGATGCTATTGTATTGCCGGGCAGTGGAACGATTGGGGCTAAACGAATTAGGCTATGGGTACAAGGGAAAAGGCGGGGCGACGATGCGAGGCCATATCGAAAGTCTGATTCATATCGGCTATCCTCGGCTTGATGTGGGCAGCAATCGGCCTCAATACCCGATGTTGACCATTGGAGACCTTAGACAAAGCGGGTTGAGCCAGTCGTGGAATCTGCCTTCACCGGCCTTTCAATACAGCATCGTGATGGGCTATACACCCGAAGGCAAGGGAGGCAATGTGCGATGGAAAACGCACGGGGCGTGGGGCGGCGTGATTCGAGGCAATCATGCACAGTGGGATGGGTACAGCGGCTTTACGCCGAAGATGCAAATTCCATTCTGGTTTGAGGTCGGGCATGCTCTTTGGCCGGAAATAGGATTCGATTATTTTCTGGCGCAGATGCGCGGGCCGGATGAGGACAAATATTATCCATCGCTGCTCTTTGGTCTTGAGCCTATTGAGCCGGCCAAGGTCAAGGCCCCCCCTGCCCGGTCGGCGGTCTGGCCTGAGCGAGGTCTTGTTATGCTGCGAGCGGACGAAAGCTCCAATTACTGGGAATCGCCGGCGCCGGCGATAGCGATGAGGCTGGCCACGAATTATGCACACAACGTTATCGACTGCTTCTCGCTTTCCGGTTTTTATGCATTCAACCGTCCAATTTATCTGAACCGCCAGGTGACGCCGGGCTATGCGCAGGACTGGTCGCGGAGTATCCAGAGCCATTGTGGGATAACGGTCGACGGTGCTGAGCCGAAGTTTACGAATGAAACGACGAAACGCCAAGCGTTTACAAAGGCGGTGAAGTTTGTGGCGGCGCGGAGCAGCAGTGTTTTTGAAGGTGTGGACCTGACGCGCAGCCTGATGCTGACCAACGAATACTGTCTGGATGTGACACGGCTGGCATCAGCAAAGGAACATTCATACTATTGGCTTATTCACGCACTTGGCCAAGTTCAATCAGACGAACAGGAAAACTGGAAACTCTCGGAATTTCCAAAGGCCCTGCGACCACTTAAGAAAGTTCAGGCCTGTAACGTTGGCAACAAACCCTGGTCTGTCACAGCACTTCAAACCTGTGCACTGGATGAGCCGAGTAAGGCGAAGCTGCCTAAAGAATGGTATGAGCGAAAGATCGGAGTGCGGCTTCAAATGCTCGGAGAAGACAACACAACGGCCTACACGGCGCGGACTCCTTTAGTATTCAGCAGGTTCAGGGACGAAAAAGGACAGCAGCAATACAAGGAAGAGCCAAGCGAAGTGGGTGGGGTGACAATCGTGGCGGAACGCAAGGCGCCCCGTACTACCTTTGTTGCGCTTCACGAACCATTCGAGGGCGGCAAGTCCAACATATATGAATTCAGAACCATCAAGCAAACAGACGAGGCTGTGGCGGTGGCTATCATCGGCAAGTATGACACCGGGATAGACGACCGATTGATGGTTCGGCTTGGTGACAATTATGAGCAGCCGCTTAGTCTTTCAGACGAGCGAGAGAGTTTTACGTTTGCGGACTGGGCGTATGTTCGCATAAGTAAAGATAAAGTTGAGGTTGAGGGTGATTTAAGAACTTTGAGACTGCCCGTGAGAGGTCAGCCGAAACTACTGGTCAACGCCAAAGAAAAGAAAGCATCGTTCATACGCGGATATTTGTATTATTGCGTGCCGCCTTAGAAACAGATCAAATCAGGTAAATCTGAAGCTGTTGAAAAAAGGCTGGCAATCAGAAACATATTTTGTTATTATAACAAGCTGTAAAGCCCGGCGGCGTAGCCGGGCAGAGTTATTTGAGTAACCTCGTTTGACAACAGAAAATGGAGGTAATTATGAAGGACAAAACAATGGTGATGAAGATTGCGGTTTGCCTGTTAGTGGCTGGTTTGGGTTTTGCAATCAGCAGCCAAGCGGGTAGGCGGCCGCCTTACGAGACCGTGCATGATATGGACCCGAGTTTGCTGCCGCCGGTCATTACGCCGGAAGACGACCCGGCCAAACCGCCGTCGGATGCTATAATTCTTTTTGATGGGAAGGATACATCACAATGGGAAAGCGACAAAGGCGGACCAATGAAATGGAAGGTTGAAAACGGCGATATGGAGGTCAACAAAACGGGTGGTATTCATACGAAGAAATCGTTCGGCAACTGCCAACTGCATATCGAATGGGCATCGCCTACACCGCCAAAGGGCTCAAGTCAAAGCCGGGGTAACAGCGGAGTGTACTTTATGGGCCGATACGAGGTGCAGGTGCTCGACTCATATACAGCAGATAATTATAAAGATAACAGGACCTACGCGGACGGGCAGGCGGCGTCACTGTATGGCCAGTACCGTCCGATTGTCAATGCCTGTCGAAAGCCCGGCGAGTGGCAGACGTACGATATCAGCTTTTTGGCACCGCAGTTTGACAAGGACGGCAATGTTACCCGACGTGCCCGCGTCACCGTGCTGCACAACGGCATTGTCGTGCAAAACAATGTCGAATACTGGGGCTCTTCGGGTCACAAGGTCAAGAACCCACAATATCACCGGCACAAGGACAAGGAGCCTCTTAGTCTTCAGGACCACGGAAGCCCCGTCCGATTCCGCAATATCTGGATACGTGAGCTGCCGGAGCAATAGGAAGTAGCGAAATTGGTAAAAAGGCGAGTCCGTTATAGCGGCAGATATACATAAATTTAAAGCCCGGAGGTTAACAACCACTTATCTTCGGGCTTTTTCATTTAGGGAGACAGACAAGGACAGGCCTTTATTGTCTTGAAGGTCGTCTGTTGCTTACGGGGCCCCTCCTTTTGTCGCGCATCATACCGACGGTTCGCTGTTGCCTGCCCATGCGGCGGACATCCCTGATTTCAAATCTACTTTTATTGACCCGTTCTTTAGAAGCCGGCTTCTGTACAAGTTTGCCTTCCAATCGCAGCAAAGCATTCCTGCATACCTCGCGGGTGTTACTGCTACTGTGTTCAAGTCCCTCCTTTAAAACCTCGATAGCCATATTTTTCATCCTGCCACGCATGTTTCTAAGTCCATAGGTGGCAGCGTTCTTCGTGGTAATAGGAAAATCACCAAACAATGCGGCTTTTAAAATTTCCAAGCCATCCTCCTGCATCCAGGAGAGGTTAAAAGCTGCTTGTCTTCTATTTGAAGCATGTTGGGAGTACAACTGCTCCCTGATCTTACCAAGCAGCTTTATAGAGGCCTCATCCTTTTCCCGGCCCGAAGGTTTTCTTTTTTCTATCTCCATATAGCTTCCCCCTTAATCTATCGGCAACTTCACGCAAATCGCTACAGCCATTTTTGCTTCGTCCTACCAAGCAAATTTAATAATCTTTATTTGCCAACCGGATAAATAATCAAAAAAACCCTAATTCACAATTAGTCAGCGTCAGTCCTCATTCGGCTTAAAGAAACGATTCTGCCGCCTCCTGCGTTTTCTCCTCCACAAATTAATCCCCTTTTTCTAACCACTCCAAGTCTACAGCCGAAAACGAATACAATGGAGCCAAGCAGAAAACAATGTAATCCTTAAAACTGAATTATTTACGCCAACTCCATGATAATCCTTATGTCCCGATACAGTGCCCTACTCAGGGCGATATTTTGATATCTGCTTCTTATTCCACTATGTATTCTAATAAGACACTATCAAATTGTCAAATGTTTTACTCAAATTATTTATTTTCAGCAGGCTTCAGCCATAATTGTATCCCAAATAAGCCATTATGTTAAATCGGTATTAACAATAAAAATTTCCTGCTATAAATTATCCCATATTTAGCTAAGTAATGGTAAAAAAGGCTTTCGTATAATATTCTCAAGCTAAATTGACAAAATCATTTTCCGCCGCTTTTTCCAAATTAACGCCATCTGTTTGGCCTGACCGTGTCCCGTACCAGACGAGTCAATCGGCTTGTTCTTCTACCAGTTCGCTCCGGTCCCCATAGGGCCATTGCTCCCCGCCCGGTACGTCCTGCATTACTCCTGTTGTAAGTTACTCTACCGTTCCTCAGCCCTGCGGGTAATTGCCCCCTTTGGCCATTGTATGCACCGGCCGGTGAGCCTCTGCCGAAGCCCGGTCCGAATCCAAAGCCATAACGAGCAGGCATTGCCACCAGGTCACTAATGTCATAAACACGAGTCTGCATTTTTACAGGCAGTGAATCTTTCGATGCAATGATAATAATACCATCTTTAACTATATACCCCAATTTAGCAAATGTATTTGAAACGGCCCTTAGCAAAATATCCAGGCCTGCACGCAATTTTATCCCAGAAACGCCATCCATCAGTATCGTTGTATCCCGCTCAATATTGGCATTGTCACTCAAATCCCTCCACATCACGACTACCTTCAATTGAGGTTCAGTAGAATTACGCAACACATCAAGGGCCTCTCCAAAAGATGTATGAAGGGTAAGAGCGGAAAGGTCGACTGTCTGCTGTAACTGTTTGTAGACAGCCTTGTTCCTTAAGGCAGTACTGAACCTGGCGCTACGAGAGTATCCCGGAGATAGATTGACCTGCTTTTGCTGATTACTTTTTTTCGTATCCGCTAAAGCCCCCGTTTCACAACAGTAACAAATACAAACAACTATGGCAACTGTTAACGAAATCAAATTCTTTTTCGCATCCATTTTAATACAGCCTTCCATAAGTTATATAGTTTATGGGGCAAGCTCCTTAATGTAAATATTTGCAAATTGAACGGGGTCGCCATGATGCTGCAGCACGATTGGCCCATGTTTGGGCATTCCCGGAAGCTGGGCTAAGGGGATTACTGGTTTGCCATTGAGTACGACGGTGACACGGTCATCAATAACAGTGATCTCGAAGCGGTTCCATTGGCCGATGGGATTGTCAGCTTTTATTTTAGGTGTTGCAGCCTTCCGTACTTCGGGGGACATATTATTGTCCGTGCGATATCCCCAGATTTCACCTGAGCCGATGGGCCAGTTCCAAATATTGACCTGGCTTTTGGAGCTGCCGCGAAGGTAAATACCGCTATCGCCCGCGGCAGGTGCGGAAGCAGTTAACGGTTTGCCATCCGGGTCGGTGGCCTGTGAGCCGTCGGGCAGAATCACCGGCACCTGCTCAGTTCCATCTTGGGCTGGAAGCTTCCAATCTACGATGAGGGTGAAATCTTCGAATTCCTCCTCCGTCCATAAATTCTTGTCACCGGCTTCGCTTTTTCCATCGTAATCAAGAATCCAGTTCTTTGCATGCCAATGGCCTTGATGACCGGGTTCCTTTTTCCAGCCGCGAAGGTCCAGACCATTATAGAGAGAACGGAAGCCGGTGTCTTTTTTTGCAACCTCGTCACCAGTTGGATTCGAGCCGGGCAATTCGTGAATACGAATGTTGCGGAAATGGGTTTCGCTCCCTTCCGATTCGAGACAGATGTATCCTTTCCTTGGCTTTGCGTTAGAGCCGCGAGTTACCACCTTGCCGTTGACGGCTAAAGAGATATTTCCATCGCGGCTTTGAACACGATAATGGTTCCATTGTCCAGCCGGTTTGCATCGCCTTTCGCTGGGCAGAGAGCGCATCCAGCCTGCGGGATGAGGCTTATCCGGCTTCATAGTTGCACCGTGGATGGCAAACATATCTCCGTGGCTGGTATAATTTTTAGTGTTGCGGCCATCAAGGATTTGCACTTCTATGGAACGAGTAAAGGGCTGGCCCGGAGCGGTCACTGGGTCAGAGTGAATAAATAGGCCGGCGTTGCCCCCCTCTTTCATGTGGCGCCATTCAAGCTCCAGGATATAGTTCTCGTAATGCTTATTCGTTCGCAACACGCCTGTTGGGATTCCGGTGCAGATAATCATTCCATCCCGGACGGTCCATGTTTGCGGCGCGCAATTGACATTAATCCAGCCGTCAAGATTTTTGCCATTGAATAAAGATACAAAACCATCATCTGCTCCGTCCAGTTCCTTTATCATCAAATTTCGCAGGGTGATATTGCCGTTGAGATTCTGAAAGCCGATGTGTCCTTTCAGGGGTCGCTCGGCCAGGGCGGGTCCCGTTTTCTGCCTTGCTTTGGTTTCGCGTGAAAGGTCAGCGTCGATAATCTTTTCACCGTTGAGTATGATAGTCACCCTGCTGCCGCGAGCGGTAATCTGCCACGAGTTCCACTGACCGACGGGATTAGTTGCATCCTTTGAGGGAGCAATCTCGTCGTAAATCGAGCCAGTACACTGCTCAGTCCTAGCGCTGCCGCCATAATAGACCTTATCATCTACTACCTGAATCTCCATTGCTGTATAGGCCGGGTCGCCCTCCGGGGGAAACCGCAAGCCTATGCCACCATTGCTGCCTCTGGTTACCTTAGTGTCAAGCTTTAGTACGAAGTCGCCGTATTGCTTCACAGACCTAATCCAGGTGCGTTTGTTCAGGCCGTAAAGAACCCCATCTTCTATTTTCCATGGCTTACCCTCGACTTTCTGAGGCGCGGCCACGTTTGACCAGTCGCTAACCTTCCAGCCTTCCAGACTGTCGCCGGGAAATAAAGGGACAAAACCATCATCAGCCGCCTGCAAGATTGTGGGGTTACCCGCAAGTACAGCGTACCCTATTATGCCAATTAGAACGAAGGTGCAAAGTTGTTTCATCGCCAAGACTCCTTTACATACTTAAGTTTCGATATTCTTACAATTAAAGCCCAACAAACGATTATACATTATTATAGCATACTCAAGTTAATCCATAAAGAGCTGTTTACAATGATTTATTCCAACCAGTCGGACAGGCTAAAAAACCTGCCAGTCGCGCAGCCATGTATATTCCTTCGACAAGACAGTCCATCGTTTGTTTGTCATTTCGTCTCTTGCTTATAATAGGAATAATTCTAAGCTATTCAAGCTAAAATTCAAGGAAAACATAGGTAATCAGGTGTTTTGGGGTTCGTCTAAAGTTTACCCACCCGCCTGGATATTTCTTTATCAATCCCGGTATTCAAAGAGGACAATTTCATAATGATCCAACTGTTGAACTAACCTATGTACCTTACTACATCCTTTTGAAAACTTTCATGTTTGAATAAAGACTGAATCAACAGTCAAATACCACCTGGCCAGTCATAAATCTTGGTGCACCAATATTTATATAAGTCAATGAAAAGATATGCGAATAATGGTATGTCAAAGCGGCTCACTTTTGGCCTTGACTTGGCTTCGAAAGCGGTTACAATCCGCATCTCGTGCATCGTGAACCGTATCTCAAACGAGATACGTCCAATGAATTATAACATTATATAAACGATGG
>Ga0315549_1004450_pt1 | contig 11830 bp, 8 predicted proteins | sample SalMarSW160200MG_FD_203101 | JGI IMG/M metagenome (GOLD analysis project Ga0315549, IMG submission 203101) | Salt marsh sediment microbial communities from the Plum Island Ecosystem LTER, Massachusetts, United States - Salt Marsh Sediment SW1601-200 ... | reverse complement strand
GCTTTATAAACAGACCGAGGAAATAGCTCGTCGGCTGGGAGAGATGGGCTTTTCCATTATAACCGGGGGTGGCCCTGGTGTGATGGAGGCAGCTAATAAGGGTGCCATGGAAGCTGGCGTCACCTCGGTCGGCATTAACATCCAGCTACCTGAAGAGCAGGGTTCCAACGCCTATGCCACGAAGTCAATAACATTTAATCATTTCTTCGTTCGCAAAATAATGCTGGTCAAGTATGCCTCTGCCTTTATCATAATGCCCGGGGGCTTAGGGACGCTCGATGAGGTGACCGAGTTATTAACACTTATGCAAACCCACAAGGTAAAGCCTTTTCCGGTGGTGCTGTTTGATAGCATGTATTGGAAAGGATTCTTGCACTGGCTTCGCGATTCGGCATTGTCCAGAGGGTTCATTTCCGAGGAGGACTTTGACCTGTTAAGGATTTGTGACCACGTTGACGAAGTAACTGAGGCTGTCCGCAAGTGGCGTGAAAAACATGAGGTTATAGGTAAGAAAGCAGTAAGTACCTGAGCCTTAAATAGAGTTCTTCCGAATCGCTTAATTGCACATCATGACGAATTGTGCAAACCTGGGAAGGAAGCGACGGATTCAATGGCAGGACTTCCTACCCAGCCCAATCTTTACACAGAAGTTCAGCTTGCTCTAATACTGTCAGTGTAGCTTTCTCCTGTTTATCTGGTGGATAACCATACTTCCTCAAGAGGCGTCTGACTGCTGTTCGCAACTTAGCGCGGGCACTTTCCCGCACAGTCCAATCTATGGTGACATTACGCCGCACCGCTTCGACCAGCCCCTGAGCTATGGTTTTCAAGGTCTCATCACCCAATACCTTCACTGCACTGTCATTGACTTCCAAAGCGTCATAGAAGGCTACCTCATCTTCAGTCAATCCAAGTTTCTCACCTCTGGATTTGGCTTCGCGCATCTCTTTGGCCAGTTCAATGAGCTCGAGAATTACTTGAGCAGCCTCAATAGTTCGGTTTTGATACCGGCGGATGGTTCTTTCCAGCATCTCAGCAAATGACCTGGACTGGACCAGGTTTTTCCTGGCTCGTGTCTTGATTTCGTCATTAAGGAGTTTTTGAAGAACTTCAAGAGCTAGATTTCGATGCGGCATCCCCTGGATCTCGGCAAGAAACTCGTCGGATAGGATCGAGATCTCAGGTTTTTTGAGGCCAGCGGCGCTGAATATATCAACTACTTCATCGGATGATACGGCCTTGGACACGATTTGGCGAACAGCAAAATCTAATTCCTCTTCTGGTTTGCCAGGCATTCGCGTGTTCTTAGCTATGGCTGATCTAATAGCCTGGAAAAAGCCGACGTCGTCCTTGATCTTCAGTGCATCAATGTGTGGGACAGACAGGGCAAAGGCCTTTGACAGTTCAGTCACGGACTGTAGCAATCGTGCCTTTCCGTCCTCCTGACTCAAGATATACTCTATGGCGCTCGGAATAACCTTCAATCGCTCAGTAGGGGTGCCAGTTATGAATTTGGAGTAGTCAAAGTCATGGAACATGGCAGAGACGACCTCATACTTCTCTAGCATGATTGCTACGGCCTCTTCCTGGGGGATGCCTGTATCACGACGTGAGCCTTCCGTGTAGTCAGCCAGTGCCTTCTTTAGCTCATCCGCTATTCCAAGATAGTCGACCACCAGGCCACCAGGTTTATCTCGGAAAACACGGTTAACGCGGGCTATGGCCTGCATCAGGCCGTGACCACGCATTGGTTTATCGATATACATAGTATGCAGGCAAGGCGCGTCAAAGCCAGTCAACCACATATCACGGACGATAACTAAATTCATAGGGTCTGAGGGAGCTTTCATTCGCTTTTTGATAGCCTCACGACGAAGTTTGTTCCGTATATGAGGCTGAAAGTTGGTGGGGTCACTCGCTGAACCGGTCATAATCACTTTGATAGCACCTTTATCGTCATCTTGATGATGCCAGGAGGGACAGAGTTTAATGATGGCATCGTAGAGGTCTACACAGATACGACGGCTCATACAGACTATCATCCCCTTACCATCCATTACTTCAAGGCGTTGCTCAAAATGATTCACAATGTCTCTTGCCACAAGGTTTATCCGCTTCTCTGTGCCAACCATTGCTTCCAGCCGGGCCCACTTGGTCTTGAGCTTCTCTCTGACACTCTCCTCCTCGCTTTCGGTTACCTCCTCAAATTCAGGGTCTATGTGCGGTCTTTCGTTATCCTTCAATTCCAGTTTTGCCAAGCGCCCCTCGTAGAAGATACGGACAGTAGAACCATCAGCCACTGCTTGCTGAATATCGTAGATGCTAATGTAATCTCCGAACACTGCCGGAGTACTTCTGTCTGCTTTTTCTATAGGCGTCCCGGTGAACCCTATGAATGAAGCATTAGGTAGAGCATCTCGCATGTTTCGGGCTAATCCGTCAATGAAGTCGTATTGACTACGATGAGCCTCGTCAGCAATAACCACGATGTTACATCTGTCCGAAAGCAGAGGAAACCTATCCCCGCTTTCTGGCAGGAATTTTTGAATAGTTGTAAATATGATGCCCCCGGATGCTACCTTCAGGAGCTCTCTTAGGTGCTCCCGCGTCTCGGCCTGCTCCGGCTTCTGCCTGAGAAGATCCTGGGCTAATGCGAAGTTATCAAACAATTGCTGGTCAAGGTCATTCCTGTCAGTAAGCAGTACTAGCGTAGGATTCTCCATAGATGGATGAAGGATTATCTTACCAGCATAAAATACCATGGTAAGGCTTTTACCTGCCCCCTGCGTGTGCCACACCACACCAACGCGCCTGTCTCCCTCGGGTGAAGTGGCCTTCACCGTGGCAGCCACTGCCGCATTAACAGCGTGATATTGATGGTAGGCTGCCATCTTCTTAGCTATATTAGAGCCGTCTACCTCGAAAAGGATGAAGTGGCGTATCAAATCGAGGAAGCGACACTTTTCGAATATGCCATTGAGCAATGCTTCCAGTTCTGGGATATCTTTTTGTTCAATAGTTACCCCGTTGCTGGTGCGCCAGGGCAGGAACCATTCCCAAGCAGATGTCAACATTCCCATGCGAGCCTCAGTACCGTCGCTAATGACCAGCATTTCGTTATAGGGGAAAAGGGAGGGTATATCCATCTTATAGGTCTGAAACTGGTTGTAGGCCGCCTTTATCGTGGCGTTTTCGTCGGCGGGGTTCTTTAGCTCTATCACCGCAAGTGGCATGCCATTCACAAAAACGACCAGGTCAGGGCGTCGGTTCCGCTGTCCTTCAATAACCGTGAACTGATTGACTACCAGCCAATCGTTACTCTCTGGGTAGGCAAAATCCACTAACCACACCTTATCACCGACAATGCGTCCCTCTTTATTGCGGTACTCTACATCCACGCCCTCAGTCAGCATCTTGTGGAATCGGCGGTTATTGACAATGAGGCTGGGGCTATCAGGACGGGTCACTTTTCTGAAGGCATCCTCTAGTGCCTCGGCAGGTATATCTGGGTTTAACCTATCAAGTGCTGAGCGTAACCTGTCCGCTAGCAAAACATCAGCGTAGCTTTCCCGTTCAGGATAAGGGCCGTCGCAGGCGATATCCGGCCCAGGCAGGTACTGATAGCCCAAGCCCTTGAGCCAGTCAATGGCTGCTTCTTCTACTATAGACTCAGTAAGAACCTTAGTAGCCATATCGACCTACCCCTTAGCAAATAAATAAGCCGTTACGCCTCGCTACTTCCGTTGGTTGCGAAATCATCGTCGCAGAATTGAAGTTTCTCCTTTACTTTCTGAAGCATGCGCTCGCCGCGTTCGCTTATGAAAGTAGTATAACGTCGGTAGTCCAGAAATTCCCTACCTATAAGGGCTTCCTTTAGTTCCTTGTCATCAACGTCCTCAAAGTAAACAGACGGATGCTGCTTACTCTTATTTTGGTTCTTTCCTTTGGCTAGAATCCAAAAGTTAGCAAAGTTATTGATAATGGCCTCATCATAACCTTTTCTGCGTAGCTCAGAACGGGGAAAGATGTGATCAACCTCCGGGGCGTTACGTACATATTGAACCTTTGCACCGGTAAGGCCCTGTACCAGGTGGAGTGTCAAGACTGGATTGGCCTGGAGAAGCTCCCTATCAAAAGCCTTGATTCTCTCCCAGTAGCCAACCCACCAGATAGCGCTTTTCAGCGGAAACGTTTCATCACCCTTCTTTGCTAGAGGTCTCAATTCGTCCCTAATGAAGGCCCCAAGCCGGCTATCAGCGTAACGGGAAAAGGGCCTACTAAATCCGAAGAGGTACAGTGCTTTCCTCGCATTGGCAATCTGGTCATTTCTGATTTCATGGTTCTTAGTATTAAATAGGTAATATACAAAGGGAACCATTGTGCTTGACCCACCGATAACACGACTGCTGGCACACCAGCAGTGTGTCTGCACAAAGTCCACTGTAGCTCGAATTGCGTTGCAACATTTCTCGAAATTTGTCCTGAGCTTTGCAGCATTACTCTTCTTGCGCAACAGGTTGATATCGAACTTGGTGCCGAGATCTGAGACAGCAAATAGGCAGCGGATTACGAAATCAGTATTAATACCGAACGAATTGCCCTCATTTATGCTCTGAACAAACTCGGGCAAGACCGTGGCAGACTCCTTCCAATTCAGCTTCAGCATACTGAATATTAAGTCAGAGCGGCTAAGGGGTGTGCCCTCCGTGTTGACACGGACGAAAACTTCTAGCACGTCAGCATCAGATTTTCTGTAAGGACTTTCACTAGGCAGATCCTCATCTATGGTGGATATTCTTAGAAGGTCCTGGTCTTTTGACAGCGCTTCATCCAACCTGGAAAGATTCAGGTCGAGACGAAGTTGATCCTGGTCTGGAAGGCATAGCTTCTCTGATAGCTCCTTTACCAGGTCCTTCCTTTCTCTCGCCCCCTTTGCGAAGAGATCAGGTACTTTTACGAAATGGCTATAGTCAACATTCTTTTCCCTCTTGTCCTGAGATCTAGCCATCTCTTCTTTGACATGGTTATTCCGCTCCTTCACTTCATCTGGGGTTGAAAAAGCAAAAATAAACTTCTCCTCAGCGACATCATCGGATTCCCTGCCACTAAGCACATCGAAGTAGAGTGATGAGCCATCTAAAGTGCCATAAAGGGCTATGAATAGTGACTGGAGACGCTGCTGGCCATCAAGAACTAGTTTAATCCTTTTTCGTTGAGTATTATCATGATATGAATGTAAGTTGCCAGGTTTGTAATCCATCACAAAAGAACGATACTGGATGTCTTCATACGTGTCCCAAAGCAAGATGATTCCAATTGGATATCCCCGCATGATGGAGTCAAGCAACATGTATATTCTTTCATCAGGCCAGACGAAGTCTCGCTGGATTGCAGGCAGGACAATCTCATCATTCCTAATCTGGTTTAGCAGATTGAAAATGCTCATATCTTCACCTCCATAAACCTCTCGGTATCCTTTAGCATATCTCGTCTCACAGTATTTTCCCTAAGGGCTATCATAAATAGTCAAGACAAACACATGTTGACAAAAGTCAAACAGTATATTAATATAATAATAGCTCATCTGCCATGTGTAGAAAGAGTAACGGTGCCGTCTCATTGAGGCGGCGTCAGTCGTTTTGGGCATCTTCATATTCTCTCCACAGTTTCTCCTTTGTGTGCTTATACGACACCATGTACGTTGTCCACAATAAAACATACTTCTTTCTGTCAGCTAATACTACTACATAATCTTGCTCATAAAACCACAAAACTATGCGTCTCTCATGTCTCCTCTCATTTGTCCAGTATCTAATTACCTCATCAGTATAGTGTTCTATAATAGGACGTGGCCAACGAATCCTTTCACATCGGCGAAGATCAGGGATACGCTGGTTTTCTGTCTCGCCCTCAGATGTTATATGCCAGAAAGTGGCCTCTTTGCCCCCTAAGAGTGGGTATCGTTTAAGTCTGATAGCTCTATGCCCAAAACGTGTCCTGGAGGTTATAAAGTCGCTCTTGAAATAGTCATATACTGCCTCTATGTATTGCTTCCAGTCGCCATCATATTCCTGCAGAAGTACCAGGGATGGCAGCCACTCAGGGACGTCGCTCATGCCTGCTTCTCCGTCGCTTCCCACATGAAAAGATTAACCTTGCTCTCCTTTAATAAAGTGGTTTTTGTGAGGCTATAACCTGAATGTTCTCTCATCTGTTCGACTACGGCGAGCTTGGCTGCATTCGTGTGAAGCCCACGGTTAGCATATGACACAGCGCCAATAAGCAGATCAGTAAGTTGCAAGAGTTCTACTTCGTGGGAACGTACAGTTTGTACCCGCTCAATAATTTGTCGCTGGAAATCATATATATTATTACAAAGTACATCGTGAAGCTTGTTTATCTTTGCAGCACTCCTCGTATCCTTGATGTCAAGATAGATTCGGTAGCAGCTTTGAGGCTCAAGTATGACCTTGAGCATGTCGAAATACATCTTGTAATACCAGGTGTCATGTGTCTGCTCATAAAGTTCATGTTGCAGCTTAGATTTGTCCTGTACAACAAGCGCACGGAAGTGCAAATCCGCATCATCAAAGAAGTAGTCCAGCAATTCCAGGTAGAAATCCTGCTTGGTGGGCGATACTTTGGTCCACTTGCTTTCGAATTTTGGGGAGAGCCCATGACTTGTCTTGATTTCACGCATCCGTACCGCTATTTCGCGCGATTTCTCCAGCGGGCACCACACCGCACCCAGAACCATAACCGGTTGACGGTCATGTTCCAGGTGGCAGCTTTCATCGCAATATACGTTGTAAGTTATAGTCATACAGCGTTCTCCACAAACTTCTCGGCATCTTTTACTCTTATCTTACCGGATACTAACTTTGGCAACAGAGCATCACGGATGGTAGCAAGCACATGGGATTCATCGTCGTTAGCCTTCATCATTTGAAACCAAGGCTCTACTTTGTGATCGAACTGCTCAGCGACCGATTTAGGTGGAATCGCCAACCAATAGTAACTAAAGCAACCAGTATCTACTCGCTGTCTGCCAGACGTTCCAGTCATTGCTTGGATGGCATGAGCCCGAAAGTCAGGATTGCGAGCAAGACAATAAATGAAAGGCGTGCTTAGAGGTAGTCTTGGACCTAGTACGATGAACTCTGTCGAACCCCAGCCATTCTCACCATCCTCTAGAAAGTCAACGATTGCGGTCTTACCGTTTTCCAGACAGGGTGTTATACGTCCTAATAGGATGTCTCCGTTTCTGAATCTTGATCCTGAACCAGTGAAAGCCCTTCTAATTACTGTCAAAACTCGTGCTGACGTTGTAGGTAGAGATGCCATATCAACGTAGATAGTGTTGGCTCCCTGCTCGACTCTACGAGATGGATTGATTTCGATTGCTTCTGAGACTGTAGCACATCGCCACTCCCGGGGGATCGGCCCTAATACTGATTCCTGCATATCCTGGTCATTAAATGGCTCAAAGTCCACAAACCAGCTCTTGAACAGAGCTTGAGCCATAGCTTCGAGGGTCTGGTTCATCTGGCAGTTCAGCTCTATCTTGTCGTCCAGCGCTCCCAGAATGGCAGCGATGGCATGCTGCTCAGAGGGAGGGGGAATATCAACTTCAATAGTAAGAACATCATCTGGACGTACTCTTTGATGACTAGATGATGTTCCTGTTACCCTTTCCAAGAGTTTAGCCATAAAAACAGGCGCAGAACAAAGAAATTTCAGAAATCGCCTATCTGTATTTGCTTGCGGTCTAAGTATTAGAAACTCCGTGGAAGCAAGAGATTTAATAGTTGGATCAATCTGAGGGAGCCATACTCGTGGAAACCGTGGATTCAGCTTCGACAAAAGCACTGCGTCCGGTGGGACCAAAAACTTATTGCTCTTTATGTTTTCTGCAGATTCCTGCTTCGGGACTTGGCCTTCATCAAAGGCAGGAATGCTATAGTGGTGGACTATAACGTCGCCCAGATCAACAGGGTTAACTTGGTCCTTGTGAAGATAAGCCACATCCTTAAGCTTACATTGTTGCCATAGTTGTAAGTTACTGCCCATATCCCAACTCCTTCAGGTTCTGCCGAATCTTGTCCTCAAGCCTCGCTGACTCAGTGAACTGTCTCTGCAGCTTTTCAGTTAATAGTGCCATTTTCTCCTCAAATGGCTCACCTTCATCTTCTATTTCCTCAGCACCTACATAACGTCCCGGGGTAAGCACATAGTTGTGGGTTGCGATTTCTTCAATGGTAGACGATTTGCAGAAACCAGGAATGTCCTGGTACGCGTTTGCATCTGCTTCCCCACGCCAGGCGTGATATGCCCTAGCAATACGGGAGATATCCTCATCGCTAAATTCACGGTGCACACGGTCAACCATATATCCCACCTTCCGTGCATCAATGAAGAGCGTCTGATGGCTGCGGTCGCGGAATTTACTATTACGCTTGTTGCGCGCCAGAAACCATAGGCAGGCGGGTATTTGCGAGCCGTAGAAAAGCTGTGGGGGCAAAGCTATCATGCAGTCCACTAAGTCAGCCTCGATGATATTCCTACGGATTTCACCCTCACTGGATTGGTTAGAAGACATAGAGCCATTGGCCAACACAAAGCCGGCAATGCCGGTAGGTGATAAATGGTGAATAAAGTGCTGTATCCAGGCAAAGTTGGCGTTGCCGACCGGGGGCGCCCCATACTTCCAGCGTACATCCTCACGGAGGCGCTCGCCACCCCAGTAGCTCATGTTGAAAGGAGGATTGGCCAGTATGAAGTTAGCCTTGAGGTCTTTATGCAGGTCATCATGGAAAGAGTCGGCATGATATGGGCCCAGGTTAGCCTCTATGCCACGAATTGCCAGGTTCATTTTGGCAAGGCGCCAGGTCGTCGGGTTAGATTCCTGTCCATAGACAGATATGTCACCGATGCGGCCACCCTGTCGTCGTATAAATTCCTCGCTCTGAACGAACATACCGCTGGAACCACAGCAAGGGTCATATACCCGCCCCTTAAAAGGTTCAATCATTTCTACCAGCAGCCGAACCACACATCGCGGCGTATAGAACTCTCCTCCTTTTTTACCCTCTGCACTGGCAAACTTACCAAGGAAGTACTCGTAGACCCGACCCAGAATATCCTTGGAACGACTCTCTTTATCACCTAGCCCAATAGTGCCGACAAGGTCAATCAGCTCTCCCACTTGTTGCTTATCAAGTATTGGGCGGGCATAGTCCTTGGGCAATACTCCCTTGAGTGAGCCATTATCGCGCTCGATAGCCACCATGGCATCGTCAATCAACTTGCCGATGGTAGGTTGCTTGGCATTAGCCTGAAGATGCGACCAGCGTGCTTCTTTAGGCACCCAGAAGACATTCTCAGACTTGTACTCATCCCTATCTTCTAGAATTTCGTATCGAGCTTGTGACTCCTTGATGTAGTAGTCACTTGACGGGTCGGAAGTCCAGAGACTTAGCTGCTTGTAACGTTCCTGAAAGGCATCCGCGATGTACTTTAGAAAAACAAGACCCAGAACAACATGTTTATACTCTGCTGGGTCCATGTGGCCCCGCAGCCTATCAGCTGCCTGCCAGAGCTTCTCCTCAAAGCCCAGGTTGGCACCATTTGACTTTGTGGGTCTACTTTTCTTCGCCGACTCATAATGAGCGACTACGTTAGTTTCAGAGGATATCTGCTTGCCATCATCTAAGATTACGACTGTAATTTCGTGTTCGGATTCAAGTTCACGAACGGCGTACTTTCTGGCTGCTAGTAACGCCTCATCTTTTGATTTATAGCTCGGCTCAGTCTCTAGGACTTCGCCGGTGTTATGGATCGTAATTCTCCAGGCATATTTATTCTCATCACTCATAAGAGGCTCCTAAAATCCTTTTTTTCTCTTACCACGGTGATGTTCATTATAGTTCGTGGCAAACTCACGTAAATTGTCCTTGTGAATAAGCCATTTATTGTGAACTTTCTCTGCTCGAATACGACCTTCACGGCACAGGCGTTTGACTGTCTCCCAATGAACGCCTAGAACCGCGGCTGCCTCAACTATACTTACGTAATCATGAAGTACTGGCATGTGATACTCTATAAAGTATATCGACATCGCAACAATAGCACTTGAGCGCAAAGAAATCAATTGGCTTTACTTGTAAAATCGGTCCTTAATTGCTATGTAACAATCTAGCGTTTTGTTCACCCCGCCGATTCACCTTCCTTCTCTATTGCTCTTAAAGATGTATTTGCTTAGAATGTAGCCAGTGGGGTGAGTGCGTGATAGGTATCAAGGAGGTAGATTATGGAAGATTTTGACCAATACATGAACGACTACCAAACCCAATGGCGACGTGACCATGTTAAGAATCAAGTAGAAGGAACACAGAACAAAAAGAAACGTCCATGGATCTTGCCCAGGGAATTATGGGAAGAAGGACTGTGGTCTGGCATTCGAAGCGGTAAAAATTCGTTACCTGCATATCTAGACGACACCGGCGTCCAAAAGCACGACGGGGTACATAACTTGAAGAGTTCATGGGTGCAGTGTGCTAACTTATACTTTCCTTTTCGAGAAGACCACGAAATCCTAGCCGGTTTTCTTCGAGAACATGTTTCTCCTCTCATCGACACCGTAAACCGGGTTGAGTTGGAGTGGGCCGAAAAACCGCCACTTGACCCAACAACTCTTCTTGGCGAACCCCGTGGACAACGCGGTAAGAATCAGACCTCGCCTGATGTCGCCCTTATTGTGAACGGTGGCCGGGGTATCGTGCTTATCGAGAATAAATTCACGGAGCACTCTTTTTACCCTTGCTCAGGACGCAAGAAAATCTACGGTAACCCAGATATAGGACGCTGTATGAACCCTGGCAAGGTATACAACGACACTGCTAACCAATGCTACATGCTCCAGTGGGCTAATGGTGAGCGAACAAATCGCAAATACTGGGACTACCTAAAATTCACCTCTGAAGCCCTTGTCATTCTGAGACGGTGCCCTGCTGCCAATGCCGGATATCAACTTTTCCGGCAACAAGCTCTCGCTGAAGCCCTCGCTCAGAAGGGACCATACGATTTCGTTATTTCTTGCGTCGCCTATGACGCACGAAACCAGACCCTAATTAAATGCCTGAAAAGCACGGGAATTCATGATTTCACAACAGATTGGGGCTCTTTGTTTGAAGGTAAGGCAAAGTTCGCAACGTTTACACACCAGCAATGGGTGGAATGGGTCTTCAACAATAAGAAGAGGATTTGGCAAGATTGGCTGGATTACGTAAATAAACGCTACGGGTTTTGATATTGTTGCACAACATAGTGCTCTGCGCAATGCAAAGAATTGCCACTGCACAAAACTCGGGATTGTTCAACCTCGCCCCATCCAACAATAACTCAGAAAGTGAAACACGAATAGCACCCTTCAACATAACCAACGCCGTGGCAAACAGGGCACTCGTCATTCTGGCGAATTCCCATAGCGCCTTTCATTGGAAGAGGATATTCCTCATTTGTTAAGTGGTTTAGGAAAAAGATGAAGGAGACCTATCCACAGTAAGAAAGGAGAGCCAAAGAGAAGCCCGGATTTCCAGCGACACCATACCAATCAGGCCTACTACAAATCAGGTATTCTGTCCCCCGAATACCATCACACTAGTGCATCAAGCCTGTCTAAGCTTTTTGACGGATTGTGACTTTAGCGGGCTCAGGAACAAATTGTGCCTTTCCCTTCTTGTACAGACTTGACAAGCGCCTGCAGAAAGAGTATCTTCATTGTAGATACCGTAAATGGAGGTTTGACATGAAGACGCGTGTTCAGAAATGG
>Ga0315549_1004445_pt1 | contig 11843 bp, 9 predicted proteins | sample SalMarSW160200MG_FD_203101 | JGI IMG/M metagenome (GOLD analysis project Ga0315549, IMG submission 203101) | Salt marsh sediment microbial communities from the Plum Island Ecosystem LTER, Massachusetts, United States - Salt Marsh Sediment SW1601-200 ... | reverse complement strand
ATGAAAATCGGTGGACTCCAGGGCAATTCTGCGATACTTTGAAGAAACTCGATGGCTGGGTCACTGAATGGGAGAAAACGAACGGACAATCATTCAAGTCTCTGGCAAAATATCATCGGCCAGTCGGTCGAATCGTCGACATGATTTATTGGCGGCAATAATGTTCCTTTGTTCTGCCCGTAGCGCCACGTTCGGGGCTCATGTGTGGAATGGGGCGGACCATTTTTCGATTGCACTTTCACTCAAAACGTGCAATCTAAGCACAAGCAAAAACATGAAAAATAGGGCTCTTAGCCACCATGTATCACGTAATGTACCGTGCCGCCGGTGACGGTCTCACTGCGCACGGACAGAATCATATATATCAGAACCCAGTTGTCCGACTCGGTAGGCAGGTCTATGTGTGCCTCGGTATCATCCGCGTGCAGTATTTCGTCATCCCAGTAAATGGTGAAGGTATCAACATCCACACCCGGTTCGCTCATCCCGATGGAATCCGAATCCCAGACGTCATCCAGGTCACCGGCGCCATCGGATAAGTTGGTTTCGTTGAACCGCATGTAGTCACCGTCATAAGCATCGTCACCCTCGCCGACGAAGCAGGTCAGTGTTGCGGCGATTTCCTCGCCTTCGATTGGCTCCGGCACGACGAAGCCGGTGATGTCGCCGCCCGGCTCGCCATCAAAGTCGAAGTCCAGGTTCTGATTCCCGGGATTAATAGCAAACGTATCATAGAGGTAAAGCTGATGCCCTGCCGTTTCTGGGCTGGAGTAAACGATAATAATCGACCAGCCAGCATAGGAGCGGTATTCCCCGGTATCGGCATCAATACCGCCAACGGTGTATTTCGCGTTGCCGGTATGGCATTCTCCTCCCCATTCGTCCTCGACCTCTTCAGAATATTCCTGCACCAGCTTGGTGATATCCAGGTAACAGGCGTAGGCGTACTCGTCAGGCTTTTCAAACGCGATGGCCGAAGAGGTGGTAGCGGTTAAATCCTGAACACCCTGCTGCGGGTCACCATTACCATCAAGGTACACCTGTACGTCGTTTATTTTAAGGAAGGCGGTGGTGTCGACGGTGGCGGTAATCTGAGCCACGGCGATGTCATCGAGATAGCAGTAGTCATCCGCGAAACCTTCCAGATGGAATTTCAGTTTAAAATTAGCCGTCAGGTATTCCTCGGGTATTATGTAGTAGAAGTACGCCTCTGAATAGTCGGGCATGGTAATATCGTCATAGAAGGCGGTAATCGGGTCACTCCAGTTGGTGCCATTGTCATTGGAGATCTGAAAGGTGAGACCATCCGTTGCAGACAAAGAACTGCTTTCATCCTGGTCCCACTCCACAATCGCCTCACCCTCGGAGTAGGCAGTCAGGTCAACAGAGCTGGCCATCTCCAGGTAACGGGCATCCTGGTCGCTGCCGGTATAATGCCCGCGGAACCTCCCCGAGGAGATTCGCCAGACGGTGTTGGGGGCGGAGTTGGTCCAGTTATTAAAGTTGCCGCATGTATCCGGACCCCAGATGGGCGTAGAAAAAGACCCCTGGTACGACCCCGACCAGTAGAGGTAGGCGGCAAGTACGTCCCCGACATCGTCTTCCGGGTCGCCATTGGGTATGGTATCCAGCGTGGTAGTGCTATCGGGGAGCAGAGTATCACGTTTGTTCCAGGGGTAACTATTATCCTGCATTAAAGAGTTGCCGATAGCCTTGTAATCGCCGGCAATGGCAGCTGCCATCTGACGCAATTCGCACCGTGAGGCGTAGGCTTCAATTGTGGTATCACCGGCGGTGGAGGTTATCTGGAAAATCTTGGTGTCGATGTCCCAGGAAAGGGGGACATCGCTGACGCCGCTGGTCTCCATCCAGGAAATGGTAACTGGCCTGGCTCCCGTTACGTTGGCGGTATATTCAAAACTGATTTCGGCTGTCATAGGTACATCCAGTACCGAAACACCGGGGAAGTCGGCAAAATCAACCGGCGGGCTAAATTCCCAGACCACCGCCTCACCGCCAGCGTAATCTGAGACCGTGGTTTCCGGATAATATACTTCATAGGGGTCTTCTTCTAGATTGCAGGAGTCGGGGACATAGGAATAGCCCAGTGGTAGCCATATCCCCAGCGACTCGACCATCAAGCTATTCTCTTCACCCGTACCGGGATAGAAGTCTATCTTTATCCGGTAGTTGGTGTCGGTGGTGGCAGTGCCCGCCACTATTAGCTTATTTGACTCTATAATATCTCTGGCTTCAGCCGGGCTTAACGGCGTTACATCCTTGGGGATCCAGACGTTCTGGATAGTAACATCAGCCGTCAGGTCATTTATCGTCTCGGATAAATTGTACGACCAGGTGGTATCAAAGTCATAGGCATCATAAACCGGGTCATTTAATAACGCCTCCAGACGGTTATACTTAACCTGCCAGATAGCATCCTCAATTCCCGAATCAGCTGCATACAGTGCGTCTGTTTTAGACTCGTATACTTCTCCAGTCTTGAGTGCGGTGCCGATATGGGACAGTACCGGGGGCAGGGTAAGGCTGCCCAAAAGCAGAAAAACCAAGACCATAATGAGAGCCTGTCCCCTCTCTTCCCGTAGGCATTTAACTAAGTTAGCTTTTAATATCTTGACCATCTCTTTATAAACCGGGCCTGGGTGTAATCTTACGTACTTTGGCTACGCTGATTGCGTGTGTGCCATCACCAACAGTGGTAGTTACTCTTATCATGAGAACTCCTCCGGTGAACTCACATGTAGTATTTTCAGATACTGAGTTGATATATTGAGCTACCAAAGTTTGGTTTGGCCCGCCGCCATCGACAGAATAGTTTCGCCTGAGCTTATCGCCATCTATGGCATAGGTAACTTCATGTTCGGAATTATCCCACTCAGTCCAGCTCAAGGTGAGCGGGAAACCGGAAGCTCCGTTTGGCTCCACGGTCTGGGACACATGAGCATCACGACTGATCCAGTATATGGCATTCATGGTATGCCCGCTAGCAGTAGTATAGTCACTGTTCCTGGCACTCTGATTGAGTACCTGGACAGTAGCCGTAGAGACACCAACACCAATGAGACCAGTTATGGCCAGAGCCGCTATGACCTCAATCAAGGTAAAACCTCTCTGCCCCTTCATTATCCACCCTAATTTACGAAATATCATCGGCTTACCTTATAGCTTTCAAGCGTTTCAATATTCCGATCGTGATGCCTGATAGTTATCGTTATTTTCTGAATATTGCCATTGCGCATATTATCAATATCAATTGCGGCTGAATAGCCGGGATACTCTGCGGGAATTAACACGGGGCTATAGGAGAAGGCGTAAGTTTGCTTCTTGATGTCCTCCATCTGTGATTCGGCGAGGATTCTGGCGGAAACATGCTCATCAGCAATCGAGCGAGCATTAGAACTTGTCGCCAGGGCGCTAAGAAAGGCAACGCCGATAATACCCAGCAGAGCCAGGGCCACAATTGTTTCAAGGAGTGAAGTTCCTGTCTCACTTTTCATCTGCTTATCCCACCACCAGAATCGACTAGCAAGAAAGCATTAATGCCAATTCTAAATATATTGTATACACAGTTAACACTGAGAAATAACAATGTGAGCATCCAAATTAAAGTGAGTAATGACCCTGAACTATCTATCTCCTCCGAATTAAATACTGCGAGTAAGTGCAATAATCCAGCAATAGATACACTATCCCTCCTATTATTATTCCCGAACCAAGGCAATAAGCAAATAGCCATTTAGTCCTGCGTCACCTCTTACTTATGTGTTACTTATCTAGGACTCGTGGTTCTTATCAGATACAGGTTAATAAGAGAAAAGTAACCTGCACGATATAGTAAATCGTTACCTTATTGCACGATTTAGCGATTTGTTACTTAACAAAAAGTCAAATTGAGATATTTCAAGCGCTATATTATCGTCCCTCCCCCAAGGTCAGGTAGAAAAATGAAAAACAGAAAGCCTCCTTTTTGAGGAGGCTTTCTATGTTCAGCGGGGAGGCTAATGCGTTTCGCAGCTATGAATGGGTTTTACCCAATGGCATCGTTTCGTTATCGCGTGTAGAAGTCTAAGCAATCCTTTGTTAATGAATTAAAAAATTTTCTCTGTGGTATTGACAAATAGAAAAAGCTGTGCTATTATACGGTATATGGTTGCCGTCAGCCGTGTACCATATATTACATAGTTGGGAGACGTAGGGATGGACACTCAAGGCGCAATTGCCGAAACAATACATAGCGGGATAGCTCCGCTTGATGAACTTCTACAAGGGCTACGCCTGGGAGACAACGTGGTCTGGCAGGTTGACCGTCTTGAGGACTATCCACACTTAGCACAAGCGTTCGCTGAGCAAGCGATTAGTGACGGTTTTGATTGCGTTTACTTAAGCTTCGCTGCCCACGCCGCGATCCTTAAGCCGCGACCCGGGTTAACGATTAAACGAATTGACCCTAGTCTCGGATTCGACTATTTCGCCGGTGAGGTGCATCGAATTATTGAGGAACGTGGAAGAAGGGTCTGCTATATCTTTGACAACCTTTCTGATTTAGTGGATGAGTGGGCTACCGATGAACTGCTGGCTAACTTCTTTCAGGTAACCTGTCCGTACCTTTTTCAAGTTGACGCCGTGGCATACTTTGCGCTCAGGCGTGGGCAGCATGGGCACAACGCTATAGCCCGCGTACGTGATACTACTCAGGTACTAATAGATGTTTACCATGTCGGTGGTAATACTTATATACAGCCGTTAAAAGTGTCGGCTCGTCACTCCCAACAAATGTTTTTACCTCATCTAATCACTGATGATGGTTGGGAGTCCATTTCTCGTAGTGGCGATGCTGCAAAGATACTGGCAACCGCTATCAGAAGACCGCTTAATGTTAGCCCTGAGTCCATCGCCCCTTGGGATACCGTCTATCGTAAACTGCTACAAAACCGGGAATTATCCGATGATTTGCCGATGATAACTGATGAAACCCTGGTGCTAAAGGAAGCACTATCACGGATGATGATTGGAAATCATAAGAAATTAATACAGCTATCTGAACGTCACCTGGCCCTAGGTGAACTGCTGAAGGTACGAGACCGCCTCATTGGTTCAGGACGAATCGGAGGTAAAGCAGCCGGCATGCTGCTGGCAAGGAGTGTTCTGCTTTCAGACAAAGGGCAGATTGACTTTTCACGGGTATTGGAAGAGCATGACTCGTTCTACATAGGCTCAGACGTGTTTTTTACCTTCCTGGTGACTAATGATCTCTTTCAGCTCAGGTTGGAACTATCCAAGACAGGCAGGCTCTCACGGGATGAGTTCGACAAACTGGAACAGAAGTTTCTTGAAGGCAAGTTTCCGGAAGAAATAATGGAACAGTTCCGTGGCATGATTGATTACTACGGCCAGGCACCCATAATAGTTCGCTCCTCAAGCCTTCTTGAGGATGGCTTCACGGATGCCTTTGCCGGAAAGTATCGGAGTGAGTTTTGCGCTAACCAGGGAAGCCCTGAGAAACGTTTAGAGGCCTTCTTAACAGCAATCAAGATGGTCTATGCGAGTGCCTTGAACCCTGATGCCCTTGCCTATCGTCACAGGCGGGGCTTGGCCGAAGGCGACGAGCAGATGGCAGTCCTCGTACAACGTGTCTCTGGTATGCCTTACCAGCAGTACTTCTTCCCAAGCCTGGCCGGGGTGGCTTTTTCCCACAATCTGTATGCCTGGACAAATCGTATCGACCCCCAAAAGGGGATGATACGGCTGGTGTTTGGCCTGGGAACTCGTGCTGTTAACCGTGTGAGCGGTGATTATCCCAGAATGATCGCTGTCAGCCATCCTAAAATCAGGCCAGAGACTGGCATGGAAGTAGCCAAGTATTCCCAGCGGATGGTAGACGTTCTCAATCTTGAAGAAAATACTTTTGTGACTAAACCTTTCGTTGAAGTAATTAAGGGAGACAACTACCCCGTTCTAAACTTGCTGACATCTGAGGTAGCCGATGGTTACCTGCGTGACTGGTTTGTGACCTCACCGGACAGTTCAAGTAAGAATCTGGTCTTAACCTTTAACAATCTGATAAACCAAACTGAGCTGGTCAGTATAATCGGGGAGATATTGAGCAAGCTGGAGGAGGCCTGGGGACAGCCGGTAGACATTGAATTTACAGCCTATGTCGACAGTGAGAATAATGTGAGGGTCAACTTGCTGCAATGTCGAACATTACGCGTGCCCACGCTAGCTGGCGCAGGTGGCAGCATACCCGAGAAATTGCCTAAAGAACAGGTACTTTTCCGCTCTAACCGGGCGATAAATGCCGGGATGGTCAACAATATCGGCTACATTATCTACATCGACCCGAGAAAATATGCCGAAGTAGCAACAATAGATGTCAAGAGGGCTCTAGGGCGAGTGATCGGCAAGCTGAATAATCACCTGCGTCAAGAGGGGCGCAAGGTCATGATGATGGGGCCAGGCCGCTGGGGCAGCAATAACATTGAGCTTGGCGTGAATGTAGGCTACGCAGACATCGACGGCACAGCAGTTCTGGTAGAGGTTGCCCGTGAAAAGGCTGGCTACACCCCGGAAGTCTCCTACGGGACCCACTTCTTCCAAGATTTAGTCGAGTCTGACATACTTTACCTTCCTGTTTATCCCGATGAAGACGCCTCTGATTTTAACACCGGATTCTTTTCCCGATCACCCAATATATTAAAAAACTTGCTGCCAGAACTAAGCGATTTTGAGGACATTGTACATGTGATTGACGTGCCATTGGTAACAGATGGCGCTGCAGCGATAGTCATCGCTGACCCGCAGACTCGCAATGCTGTCTGCTTCTTGGACAGAAGCGGAATATCGAATACTGATTAAAGCAAAGAGAGGAAAGGAAAATGAATCTACAGAGACCAAATGCCAATGATGCTACCAGAACAGCCAATCGTTCCAGAAGCGTTGTGCCCATGAGTGGCTTATGCTCACGGTGTATTGACGGATGTACCGGAAACTGCGAGGTGTTCAAAGCAACCTTTCGCAGCCGGGAGTTGCTCTATCCGGGACCTTTCGGGGACATCACGGCCGGTGGAGACAAGGACTATCCTGTTGATTATTCACACATCAACATCCAGGGGTATGCCCTGGGAGCCAACGGCCTACCCGATGGCGTTATCGGTGACTCAGATTCCGCTATTTTCCCGGCGGTAAACACCGAGACCGAGTATGGCTGGGATAAAAAAGTCAGGATGCGCATACCTGTATTCACCGGGGCGCTCGGTTCTACTGAGATTGCCCGCAAGAACTGGGAGCACTTTGCTGTCGGTGCCGCCCTCAGTGGTATAACCCTTGTCTGCGGCGAAAATGTTTGCGGCATTGACCCCCAACTTGAACTCGATAGACACGGTAAGATCATTTCTGCGCCGGATATGGACCGTCGCATCGAAATCTATCGCCACTACCACCGTGGGTATGGTGAAATCCTGGTGCAGATGAATGTTGAAGATACAAGGCTAGGCGTTGCCGAGTACGTGAGCAGGAAGCATGGGCTGGATACCATTGAATTAAAATGGGGGCAAGGCGCTAAATGCATTGGCGGGGAGATAAAGGTTGACAGTCTCGAGCGTGCCCTGGAACTGCAGAGACGCGGCTATATCGTCACCCCTGACCCATCACACCCACTCAGCCAGGCAAGCTTTAAGGACGGCTCGCTGAGAGAATTTGAGCGCCACAGCCGCCTCGGCTTTATTGATGAGGAAGGGTTCTATGCCGAGATAGAGCGATTACGGAACCTGGGCTTCAAGCGCATCACCCTGAAAACGGGTGCCTACGGTCTGCGCGAGTTGGCAATGGCGATCAGGTGGAGTTCAAGAGCTAGAGTTGACCTGTTGACCATAGATGGCGCCGGTGGTGGTACTGGAATGAGCCCCTGGCGCATGATGGAAGAATGGGGTATGCCCACTCTCTATCTACATTCTGCGGCCTACGATTTCTGTAAGAGGCTGGCCAACAGGGGCGAGCGAGTACCTGATATCGCCTTTGGTGGTGGTTTCAGCAGCGAGGACGGCGTTTTCAAGGCGCTGGCTCTGGGCGCACCCTTTACCAAGGCGGTATGCATGGGACGGGCGCTCATGATCCCGGGTATGGTAGGTAAGAACATTGCCCAGTGGCTGAAAGATGGTAAGTTGCCCAATACGGTCAGTCAGTTTGGAATGACTCCGGAGGAAATCTTCGTTTGCTATGAAGAGGTCAAAGATTTGGTCGGTCCTGAAGAAATGAAGAACATCCCTCTCGGCGCTCTGGGAATATATAGCTACAGTGAAAAGCTAAGGGTAGGCCTACAGCAGCTAATGGCTGGCGCCAGGTGCTTCAGCTTGCCGGTAATCAACCGTAGTGACTTGATGTCACTTACCGAGGAGTGCGCCAAGGTTACCGGCATTCCTTACCTGATGAATGCCTATCGAGAAGAGGCAATTGATATCCTTGAGGACCGCCATAACGGGCATGACGCCATAGGTTCGTTAGTTGGCTATACGGGTACTTCTCGTAGAATCAGAACATACGAATAAACACTATCTTTCTTCGCACGTACTGCCAACCGGTAGATAGATGGACTGGTTGACAGTGCGTCCTGCTTTTCTCTATAATCATTTCGGCAGATGGTTGCCATTCGCCGGAGGTTACAATGTGGTTTGAAACTCAAGATGTTGAGCGCAAGGTCTTAGCGATTCTTAACACGTTAGGAGACTCCCAGGAAGCGGTAGGGTCCACAATTATTGCCAAGCGGTTGAAGGGCTTGGGCATTGAGCTCAGCGAACGAGCGGTAAGGTATCACCTCAGACTGATGGACGAAAGGGGGCTCACCCAGCTTGTCGGCAGAAGAGACGGTAGAATAATTACAGATTTGGGGCAATCTGAGTTAAAAAAGGCAATGGTAACCCACAAAGTGGGTTACGCTTTATCAAGGATTGAGACGCTGGCCTTTCGCACTAATATTGATCTGGATAAACGCACCGGTTTTATACCAGTCAACGTCTCCCTTTTCCGCAAGGAGGATTTCAATAAGGCAATGAGGATAATGAAGCCCATTTTCCAGGCGGGGCTTTGTGTTAGTGACCTGGTAGCGGTAGCCAGCGAAGGACAATCTATCGGTGACCTGATAGTTCCCGAAGGAAAGACGGCTTTGTCTACTGTCTGTAGTATTGTAGTTAATGGCACGTTACTAAAAGCCGGTGTACCAATTGATTCAAAATTCGGTGGTATATTGCAGATACGAAATCGTAATCCCCTCCGTTTTGTTGAACTCATTCATTACGCTGGTAGTTCTCTTGACCCTACAGAGATATTCATCAGAGCTAATATGACATCTGTTGCCGAGGCAACCGAAGATGGGAGTGGCGAGATACTGGCAAACTACCGGGAAATACCTGCCATCTGCCGACCTCTGGCTGAAGAGGTAGAGGCAAAGCTCAAGGATGCTGGCATTGGAGGTATCCTATTGATGGGCAATACAAGCGAGCCAGTTTGCGAGATCCCCATAGAACTTAACCAAATCGGCGTTGTTCTAACTGGCGGTTTGAATCCGGTGGCGGCGGCTGCAGAGGCCGGAATAATCAGTGAAAGCCATGCTATGAGTACTGTCATTGACTATCAAACGCTGGTGAAAGTTTCCGAGATTTAGCTATGAAAAAAGTCAGAATCATTCCATGTCTTGATATCAAGGATGGGAGGGTGGTCAAAGGAGTAAATTTTACAAATCTACGTGATGCCCGCGACCCGGTGGAGGCGGCAGCAGCTTATTGCCGGGAGGGAGCCGATGAACTTGTTTTCCTTGACATCTTCGCCACCGTGCAGAACCGAAAGACGAGGTTGGAATGGGTAAAGAGAGTGTGTGATGTCGTCACCGTCCCCTTTGCCGTAGGTGGTGGTATCGGTAGCATCGAGGACATGAGGGTACTCATTGACATGGGCGTAGACAAGGTCTCGATAAACACGGCGGCAGTCAGGAACCCGCAGCTAATCAAAGACGCCTCGAAGGAGTTCGGCAGCGGTAAGCTGGTAGTGGCTGTAGATGGCCGGAAAAATCCGCCTGGTGGTAAATTGCCCAGGCTGGAGGTCGTGGTCAGGAGCGGAGAGGAAGGCGCCGGTATTGATATCGTAGAGTGGGCAAAACAGGTGGAGAAGCTGGGAGCCGGCGAGATTCTCTTGACCAGTAAAGATGCCGATGGCACTAAGGCTGGCTACGACCTTGAGATGACCAGGGCGGTAGCAGAAACGGTAGAAATACCCGTCATAGCTTCTGGAGGCGCCGGTACATTGGAGCATCTTTATGAAGTTGTCGCCATTGGGAAGGCATCAGCGGTATTGGCTGCTTCGATATTTCACTTTGGAGAAATACGGATAGCAGAAGCCAGGGCGTACCTGAAGAGTAAAGGAATAAATATTAAAGACTAACTGAGGCATTAACACCCTCCTCAGTACGACTAAAGATAGCTCGCTATCAGCAATAAGAGGCAAACCATAAAAGAATTTGAGACATAGATCAGAAGGAGTAAAAAAAGAGATGACAGGTATCAATCCATTTGAAGTCGCTAAGCAACAGATAGACGCTTGCGCAAATATTTTAAAACTATCTCCCAGCGTGACGGCGATGTTGAAGACCCCAATGCGGGAACTCCATGTATCATTGCCGGTACGAATGGATGATGGCTCTGTCAGAGTATTCCAGGGATTCAGGGTCCAGTACAATGATGCCAGGGGACCTGCCAAAGGCGGCATCAGATTCCATCCAGATGAAACCATTGATACTGTCCGAGCACTGGCTTCCTGGATGACATGGAAATGCGCCCTGCTTGATTTACCGCTTGGAGGAGGAAAAGGTGGTATCATTTGCAACCCCAAAGAAATGTCACCAGCTGAATTGGAACGTTTAAGCAGGGCTTACATGCGGGCGGTATTCCAGTTCGTAGGGCCGGAAAGGGACGTTCCGGCACCAGACGTGTACACCACTCCCCAGATTATGGCATGGATGATGGATGAGTATTCAGTCATATCAGGGAAACCGCAGTTTGGTGTCATAACGGGTAAGCCGCTGTCTATCGGCGGGTCTCCCGGGCGTGGTGACGCCACAGCCCGAGGCGGTATGTTTACTATCCGTGAAGCCGCCAAGTCGCTTGGCATTGACCTGAGCAAAGCCAAAGTGGCTGTACAGGGCTACGGGAATGCCGGTTACCACGCGGCTCGACTATGCAGCGAGCTTTTCGGATCTTCGATAGTCGCGGTTTGTGACAGCAAAGGTGGAGTCTGCTGTACAACCGGGGTTGATACTATGGCAGCTTATACCTGTAAGAATCAGACCGGGTCAGTTTGTAACTTGCCGGGCATGGAGACTATCTCGAATGAGGAACTCCTGGAACTCGACGTTGATATACTTATCCCGGCTGCTATAGAAAACATCATAACCGATAAAAATGCCGGAAAAATTAAAGCAAAGATTGTTGCCGAGTTAGCCAATGGTCCAACCACCCCTGAAGCCGATGATATTTTATATAAAAACGGGGTTCATGTGATACCTGATTTCCTGTGTAACGCAGGCGGTGTGACCGTCTCGTATTTTGAGATGGTGCAGAATTTCTATATGTACACATGGGAAGAGACAGAAGTCTATGAACGTCTAGATAAAAAGATGACTGCGGCATATCATTCCGTATTAAATACCAGCCAAGAATACAAGATAAATATGCGACAAGCAGCGTATGTGCGGGCTGTTGAACGTGTGGTGGAAGCAATGAGGCTTCGTGGTTGGGTATAGTCTACCATCGTTAGTGAAAGATGGAGGTGAGCAGACTTTG
>Ga0315549_1004438_pt1 | contig 11854 bp, 9 predicted proteins | sample SalMarSW160200MG_FD_203101 | JGI IMG/M metagenome (GOLD analysis project Ga0315549, IMG submission 203101) | Salt marsh sediment microbial communities from the Plum Island Ecosystem LTER, Massachusetts, United States - Salt Marsh Sediment SW1601-200 ... | reverse complement strand
ACAATCAATCGTCGTAGAGACTACAATCAGGGCCTCAGGGAGCTTGTTGATGCCGCCTGATCATACCAAAGTGTTCGGTTTAAAAAGTGTCCCATTTCGCTGATTGACAACATTTGCTCCGCTATTTTGAGGATTATGTCCGTCTCTATGCACCTAAGTCCTTGAGTCCTGAATCACATCAAGCTGCTCTTAAAAAGGGACAAGATGGGATGCAATTTGCAGTCCAATGGATATTTCGATACTGTCCACTACCTGCATCTCAGCGTAGCTATAAAACGCGTGATGAGATATACCGTCAAGCTCATGACCTTCATGAATTAGCGATGGATTATTCAATGATCTGGGACCTCTTGTCAATGGTGTGGCGAAAAAGGGCAGTCGCAGAGCGTGAAACAGGCGGCACAATCCGCATTGAATATGCTAATCAACTCGCGGCTGACGGTGAAATGGCTGACCGCTTCATAGGCACATCAAGTCCTTTGTAGAAAGGATTGAGGTGGATGAATCAGAAGCAAAAGTGTATTATACTATTCCTATGCCTCCGTATAGCGTCTCCGAGGAAACCGTGGGAGTTTTACCTTTCGTACACCTCGGTTGAAGGAGAGGGGGACACAGGGGGTGAGTTAGAAGAGGATAGAGAATGTGACTACGAGAGGAGAAGGGAGAACTTATGCGAGCTATTATCAGCGTATCGGACAAGACGGGGGTGGTCGAGTTTGCGAAGGGACTAAATAAACTCGGCTATGAAATATTCAGCACCGGCAACACCAGGAAGGCCATAAGCGAGGGCGGGGTGCCGGCTAAAAGCGTCTCGGACATTACCGGCTTTCCGGAAATCCTCGACGGACGGGTCAAAACCCTGCACCCGATGGTCCACGGCGGCATCCTCGCCCGCCGCGACCTGCCCGCTCACATGAAAGAGCTGGCCGAGAAAAAAATCGAGAAGATAGACCTGGTGGCGGTCAATCTCTACCCCTTCGTTCAGACGATATCTAAGGAGGGGGTTACCCTGGCAGATGCGCTGGAGAATATCGACATCGGCGGGCCGACCATGATTCGGGCCTCCGCCAAGAATTTCCCCGGGGTCATCGTGGTGGTCGACCCCGCCGACTATCCAGTAGTTTTAGATAGGTTAAAGAAGGGGGATTTATCCCAGGTCGAGCGCAAGCGACTGGCGCAGAAGGCTTTCCAGCATACCGCCATCTATGATACGGCCATAGCTCAATATCTGAGGCAGGACGAGGAAGGCCTGCCCGAAGAGATGACGGTGGCTATGAAAAAGCGCTACGGACTCCGCTATGGCGAGAACCCCCACCAGACGGCGGCCTTCTATGCCGAACTGGCCGTGGGCGCCGGACAGAACACCGGCATCACCTGGGCGAAGCAGCTGCACGGCAAGGAGCTTTCCTTCAACAATATCTTGGATGCCGATGCCGCCTGGGGGGCGGCCGTAGACTTCGCCGCCCCGACCGTTTCCGTAATCAAGCATACCAACCCCTGCGGCCTGGCCAGCCATGAGGATATCGCCGAGGCCTATCGCCGCGCCTTCAGCGGCGACGAGGTGGCGGCCTACGGAGGCATTGTCGCCGCCAACCGGCCGGTGACCCTGGCCATGGCCGAGGCCATGAGGCCGGTCTTCTACGAAATAGTCATCGCTCCCGCTTACGAACCGAAGGCGCTGGAACTCCTGAAAAAGAAAAAGGACCTGCGTATTCTGGTGGCGGAACTGCCGCCCGGCTACGGCAAGGAAGAATGCGGCTATACCGACTACCGGCGGGTAAAGGGCGGGTTCCTCGTGCAGGGCTCGGACTCACTGCCGGAAAAACAGGTAAACATGAAAACGGTCACCAAACGGGAGCCGACGGATAAAGAGAAAGAAGACCTGCTCTTCGCCTGGCGGACGGCCAAGCATGTAAAGTCGAACGCCATCATGTTGATTAAAGATAAAAAGGTGGCGGGGATGGGGGCGGGACAGCCCAGCCGGATTATCAGCGCGCAGATTGCCGGAGAGAAAGCCGGTGAGAAAGCCAGGGGGAGTGTGCTGGCCTCGGACGCGATGTTCCCATTCGCGGACGTCGTGGAGCACGCCGCCAAGATAGGCGTGACGGCCATTATACAGCCCGGCGGCTCGATACGCGACCAGGAGTCGATAGACGCCGCCGATAAGCACGACATCGCCATGGTGTTTACCGACGTCAGACATTTTAGACATTAAAGACAGGGGGTGGTTATGGCAAACGCGGTCTTAGTTGTGGACATGCTACGGGGGTTTCTGGAGGAGGGCTATCCCCTGTATATCGGCGCGGGGCCCCGCCTTATAATACCCAAAATTCAGAGGCTGCTGGAGCGGGAAACAGCGGTGGGCTCTAAAATCTTTTTCATCTGCGATAACCATGACCCGGACGACCTCGAATTTAAGATGTTCCCCCCGCACTGTATCGCCGGCACAGCCGAGGCGGAGGTCATTCCAGAGCTGTCCGTATACCCGAGTGAGATAATCCCCAAAAAGCGTTACAGCGGCTTTTACGGCACAAAGCTCGAAGAAAAGTTGAAGGAGCTTAAACCGACCAGGTTAATCATATGCGGTGTGCTGACCAATATCTGCGTCATGCACACCACTGCCGATGCCCGTAATCGCGACTATGAGGTGGAAATACCGGTAAATTGTGTCGCTTCCCCGGATGAGGCGGCGCATCGCTTCGCCCTGGAGCACATGGACAAGGTGCTCGGGGCCAGGCTCATTCAGGAGGTGAACCATGCCAGCACCGAAATTTAAACCGTCCCCGGAAGTCCTCTCCGGGGATACCGCCGATGTTTATTTCGTCCGCACCATCGATATTTTACGTAAAGAGAACCTCAATCCGGTAGCCACCATGGAGGTGTTCGGGAGTCGCGCCGGTATCCTGTGCGGCATCGAGGAAGTCAAGGCGCTGTTAACCGAAGTCCTGCCCGAGGACAACCGTGAGGTCTGGGCGCTGGGGGAGGGAGAAACGATTTCCCCCAGGGAGGTGGTGCTGCGCATCACCGCCCCCTATCAAAGCTACGGCGTTTACGAGACGTCTATCGTCGGCATGTTAGCCCATTGCAGTGGCTGGGCGACGGCCGCCAGGGAATGTGTCGACGCCGCCGGCAGGATACCCCTGATAAGTTTCGGGGCGCGCCACGTGCATCCCTCGGTGGCCGGGGTGATGGACTACGCGGCGGTGGTGGGGGGTTGCGCCGGCTGCTCCAGTGTTAACGGCGCCAGACTGGCCGGGGTAGAGGCGTCCGGGACGATGCCCCATGCCCTGATTATCATCGTGGGCGATACGGTCGAGGCCACCGTGCTGTTCGATAGATATATGCCGCCCGATGTGCCGCGCGTTTCGCTGGTGGATACCTTCAAGGACGAGGCCGAGGAGAGCCTGCGGGTGGCCGAAGCGCTGCGGGAGAAGCTTCAGAGCGTACGACTGGACACCCCTTCCGAACGCGGCGGGGTTACGGTGGAACTGGTCAAGGAGGTACGCGCCCGGCTGGACCAGGCCGGTTTCAAACACGTTGGCATTTTCGTCAGCGGGGGCGTCAACCCGGAGCGCATTACGCATTTTCTGGAGAAAGGGGCGCCGGTGGACGGGTTCGGCGTGGGCAGCTATATCAGCGGCGCCCGGCCGATAGATTTTACCGCCGACCTCCACGAAATAGAGGGAAAACCAATCGCCAAGCGCGGCAGGATACCGGGCATTACGCCTAACCCGCGGCTGAAACGGGTGATGTAAATAAGGAGGAAAATATGTTATTTGACCAGATGATGGCTTTCTTGAAATCGTGGTTCATCTACCCCGGGCTCAACTGGGATTTGATGCTCATCGGCATCGGTCTGGCTCTCGCTTTTGGAGCTGTCTGGCTCTGCGCTCAATTGCCGCCGCTTTTTAAAAAGCACTGGCTCTGGGCGGTTGCGGCGGTCGGCGCCTTTCTGTCTTTACTGGCGGTGGTCTTCGTTCAGATACCTTTGCAGCACTGGGCCGGGCAGGCCATGATGCACTTCTGGACTCAGGATATCCTCATGGAATGGTTACTGCTGGCGGGGATACCGGGGGTGCTAATCAGCGGGCTGGTGCAGGAGGGTGCCAAGATGGTGCCGATGGTTGCCTGGTGGTGGCGCAGCGGCAGAAATATCGACCCCAAACTGGGGCTGGCGATAGGGGCGCTGGCCGGAGCGGGCTTGGGCATCTTCGAGGCGGTCTGGGCGCACAACCAGATTTTTATGTCCGGTTGGACGTGGCAATTGGTGCAGACCGACGGTCTTTTAGCACTGGCCGGGTTCTGGGACAGGTTCTGGGTGGTGGCTTTTCATATCGCCGCCTCCTCTCTCGCCGGCTACGGTCTGGCTAAAGGCTGGGGATGGCAGTTCTATCTCCTGGCCTCCGGCCTGCACGGACTTATTAATTATGTCGTTTTACCTTACAGGAAAGGTATGATGACCTTTAATCAGGTGGAGGTCTATGTAGCCGCAGTGGCAATACTGGTAACCCTGGCAGTCATCTGGCTGCAATGGCGGAAGAGTGGAGAGGAAACTGCTGAAACGGCTGAGTCGATTGAACCGAACGGTATAGATATTTAGCTGCGGGTAAATTCCAGCTTGAGAACCTGTTTTGTGTTTTCCGTAACCTTAGCGCGCTCGTCGATACGCCAGCCGACCACCCATAGAATTTGCGCCGGTGAGCATACGATGGGGATGCGCCGGCGCCAGGCCCGAGGTATCCTGGCGTCAATCATAAACTCGTTAAGCTTCTTGGTCTGCCCCATGCCCAGCGGCTGAAAGCGGTCGCCGGGACGGCGGCGGCGGACGGTCAGCTTATCGCCGGTAATATTAAAATCTAACCAGGCGGTAAATTCGGCGGCATTCGCGCCTACCTCACCCGTCCTCGAAGAAGGCAGCACGGCGGCCTTGATATTCCATCCCGGAATACCGGTATTGCCGGGGATATTCAGTGCGGCCTCGCCTTCCAGGACAGGGAACGGGCACAGGGACGAGGAATCGGGGGACAGCACGTACCTGTCATATTCGACGGCGAAGTTAAGTCCGTCGGGCAGGTCGATTACCTTCCCGGCCGGCTTACCCAGGGCGTCCATCATATCTTCGATGTGACCGGCTTCGATGTCTTTCAGGTTGCCCAGCAGCGATTCTACGGCGGCGCGCAGCAGGTGGCGTTTGAGGGCGGGGGGCAGGACTGAAAATTCCTTCTTGCGTATAATTACGCCGCCTTTTTCTACGTGCGCTACTTTTTCCCACAGTCGGGCGGCCTCTTCATCCATGAAAGCCAGGTCGTCGGCAGCGATACGGGCAGTGCGGAGCAGGGCTTCTGCCACCCTGGGATTATATTTCCGGAGTTCCGGCAGCAGTTGATGGCGTATTTTATTCCGGAAAGGCTCCGTAGAAAGGTTGGAGGCGTCAGTGCGGGGGGCCAGACGATGCCGGCGGCAGTATGCGGCAGTTTCTTCGCAAGTCAGTTCAAGCAGCGGCCTCAAAATAACGAGGCTAGAGCCGGCGGCCTGCCAGCGGCTAACGGGCAGGAGCCCCCGCAGTCCCCGCGTGCCGCTGCCCCGGAAGAGGTGCATGAGGACGGTCTCGACATGGTCGTCGGCGGTATGCCCCACCGCCACCCTTTCCGCCCCTACCGAGTCGGCGACCTGCGCCAGGAAGGAATAGCGGACTTCACGCGCCGCTTCTTCAAGAGAAAGGCGGTACTCCGACCGGTAGGCTTGAACGTCCCTCGATTCTATAGCGGCGGGAATGCCGAGTCGCCGCGCCAGCTTGTCAACATAAGCGGCATCGGCATCGGACTCTGTGCCGCGCAGTCGATGGTTCAGGTGGGCGACGTGCAGCTCGACATCCAGCTCTTTTTTCAGTTTCGAGAGGACATGAAGCAGGCAGACGGAGTCGGGCCCGCCGGACACGGCCACCAGCAGCTTTCGACGGCCGGTAACGAGGTCATGTTGCCGGATAAAGCGTAATACTTGCTGCTCTAGAGTTAACCCTGATATTTTGGCCACATTGCTCCCCTGGCCCTCATTATCCCGTCTGGAGAATCAGCTTGGCGCGGTGTATCGATGCCGGGTATTTTTCAAAGCCGAGGGCGGCGGCGACCTGTTCCGGTCTCCCCGAGCCGTTAGAGTCGCAGCGCAGTCTCATTCCGATGTTACAGCGTCCGGCATGCCAGTCGGCGAGCCAGATATCGTCGATTAAAGTCCGAATGTCGTAGCGGCGCAGTCCGGTGTCCCGCTGGTGCTGCCAGGGAAGAGTTTCCTTGGCCAGCAGGGAAGCTATGCATGATTCAATATCCTCCCGCCCTTTTTCAGTTTCCACTTCGACGTTATATTCGGTAAAGCGGACCTGGGACTGCAGGGACGGCATGGTCAGGGGAGTGTTATAGACCTGGTGAATTTCGACGCCGCGCGGTAGCTGGCGGCTGACGGCGTCGGTGAAGGCATGGGGCGACGACCACTTCGTCAGGACGACATCCATCAACTCGGCTTCGCTGGTTACGCCTAAGGCCAGCGGCGCGGCCAGCGAGAGGCGGGGGTGGGGATTAAATCCCTCCGAGTAAGCCAGGGCTACGCCGGCACGGTTGAGCACCCGCTGCCAAAGTCGCATTAAATCGAGATGGGAGATGTACTTTATCTCTTCTCCACGACTGAACCTGATACGGATACGCTGCATATTTTCTCCGGGGTAATAATATCGTCAATGCGGGGTATCTTCAGGCCTTAAGGCCATTACAATTTATTCTCCGGTTTATCCGATTCCTTTTCGTAATTACGCTTCGCCGCGGCCTGACGCTCGTTGGTCAGCAGGATTTTCTCGATTTTTAGACCCTTCATCTCGGTAATGACCATCTTCAGGCCCTTGTAGCGCAGCTGCTCGTGGCGACGGGGTATGTGGCCCAGAAGGGAGAGGATAAAGCCGGCGACCGTTTCATAGTCTTCCCCCTCCGGCAGGTCGAGCTCCATCTCTTCGTTGACCTCATCGATGCGCATACTACCGTCAATCTGGAAGGTATATTCGTTGATTATTTCGTAGTCCTTTTCCACCCCGGCCAGCTCATCGCCGACCTCGCCGACGATTTCCTCGACCAGGCGGGTAAGGGTGACAATTCCCGCCGTGCCGCCGTATTCGTCGACGATTACCGCCATCCGGTAGTTTTGGTCACGCATCTCGGCGAAGAGCTCGTTGATGTGCTTGGACTCGGGGGCGAAATAGGGCGGGCGAACAAGGTCGTCTATAGTGCTTGCCTCGCCGGCGGTGCCCCTGGCCAAGGCCATGAGGACGTCTTTTACCGAAAGCACGCCCGCGACGTTATCCATGTTCTCGACATAGACCGGAAAGCGGGACATGGGACTATCGGCGTAGAGCGCCAGAAGGTCGGACAGCCTGGAGCCCTGCTCGATAGCGACAACCTCCGGGCGGGGCACCATAACCTCGTCGGCGGGGCGGTCACCAAACTCAAAGACCTTGTGCAGCAGCCTGGCCTCGGCTTCTTCCACGGTGCCTTCTTTGTGCCCCACCGATATCATGGTGCGGATTTCCTCCGGACTGGCCAGCGTCCTAGGGACGGGAATTCCACCGAATATCCCGGCGAACCCCGAGGCTATCCAGCTTAAGGCCGCCACAAACGGCGTAAATACCCAGGATACCAGCCCCAGGGGGCGGGCGTAAAACAGGGCCATCTTTTCCGAATGCCGGGCGGCGAACGACTTGGGAGTGGTCTCGGCGAAGATGAGGATAACCACGGTGATAATCAGGGTGGCGAAGAGGATGCCCTGCTCGCCCCAGATATCTACCGCTAGCGCGGTTACCAAAGCGGCGGCGGCGGTGTTGACCAGATTATTGCCCAGCAGGATGGCGGAGAGGAGCTTTTCCGGCTTCTCAACCATTCCGGCTACCCGCCTGGCACCTTTTACCCCGGTGCTGGCAAGGTGCTCCAGCCTTACCTTTTGCAGGGCGAGGAAAGCCGTCTCCGAGCTGGAAAAGAAGGCGGATAGCCCGATAAAGACGATAATCAGTATTAAATAAATCAGTTCAGTGCCGCCCATTATATCAATCTTTCTCTCTTTCAGGCTCTGAATTCTTTGGTTTTTCGCGGGTGAGCAGGACCGTTTCTATTTTCTGGCCTTTCATTTCGGTTATCACTATCTTTAAGCCCTTATATCTTAATTGCTCGTGGCGACGGGGTATGTGGCCCAGGAGGGAGAGGATGAAGCCAGCGACCGTCTCATAGTCTTCCGCTTCCGGCAGGCCCAATTCCATCTCTTCGTTGACCTCATCGATGCGCATGCTTCCGTCAATCTGAAAGGTGTATTCGTTGATTATCTCGTAGTCTTTTTCCACCCCGGCTAGCTCGTCGCCGACCTCGCCGACAATCTCCTCGACGAGTCGGCTAAGGCTGACAATTCCTGCCGTGCCGCCGTATTCGTCGACGATTACCGCCATGCGGTAGCCGTTATCGCGCATCTCGAAGAAGAGCTCGTTGATGCGCTTGGTCTCCGGGGTAAAATATGCCGGGCGTACCAGGTCGTCGATGGTGCTCTCGTTGCCGATAGCGCCCCTGGCGCGCGCCATGAGCATGTCTTTCACCGAGAGGACGCCCACGACGTTATCCATGTTTTCCCGGTAGACCAGGAAACGGGAAATGGGGGACTCCGTGTAGAGCTTGAGGAAATCGGCAATGGTAGAGCCCTGCTCGAGGGCGACCACTTCAAGGCGGGGGACCATGACCTCGTGGACGGGGCGGTCTCCGAAGTCGAAGACCTTGTGCAGAAGTTTGGCCTCGCCTTCTTCCACGGTGCCTTCATCGCGTCCGACGGATATCATGGTGCGGATTTCCTCGTCGCTGATGATGGAGCGTGGCACCGGGGTGCCGCCGACAATTCTGGTGAACCCGGAACCTATCCAGCTAAGCACGAAGACAAAGGGAGTGAATATCCAAGAGATAATCTGCAGGGGGCGGTAAAGGAACAGCGAAAGCCTTTCCGAGTGCCTGGCGGCCACGGTCTTGGGGGTGACCTCGCAGAAGATGAGGAGGATGACCGTCAGGGCGATGGTGGCGATGATAATGCCGTGGTTTCCCCACCAGTAGACGGCCAGGGAGGTGGCGAGGGCGGCGGCGGCGGCGTTGACCAGCGTATTGCCGAAGAGGACGACGGAGAGAAACCGCTCCGGTCGCTCAATCATCCTGGCGACGTCTCCGGCGCCTTTTATCTTGGTAGTGACGAGGTATTCCAGACGGAACCGTTGCAGGGAAATAAAGGCCGTCTCCGAGCCGGAAAAGAAAGCGGATAATACCAGGCAGACCACCATGAGGACAATATATAGTTCAATATTTGGCATATATTACTGGCTGTTTATGTAGAGCAACTCCAACTGAATAATGATAGCACTGGAATATGGGGGTGTCAAAGGGGTAGGCTGGGGGATTATCTAAGGGATAAGCAGGAGATAACGCGAGGGCGGTTGGGTGGGAATAGATAAGAGACGAGGGGGAGGAGGGGTGAAACTTCTTTTTGTTAGCTGGTTGACTTACATTGGTTTTAGAAAGCGTTCAGCTAGGATTACAGAAAGACGCAAGAATAACTCAAAACTAAAATTAGAGACCCAATTGAGTAACTTCTTAATTGTGCGCTCGTTTGGGCTTTGTTTTTCAAGTTCAGTTTCTAGCTTGTTAAGCTTACTTTTTGCAGTAGAGAGTTTCCTAAGCTCCAAATTAGAAGCTTCTAGATAATGTATAACATTTTGGAAATTTTGAGATAGTGATAGAGAAGATATGGCGGCAGCATTTGCAGTAATGTTAAATATTTGTTCTATCGGGTTCTGTCCAGCTCTGAGAGTATGAAGATATTTCTCCTTAGTTATATCGATAATTAATCCACTAGACATATGAAATGTGAGAGATTTTAAGGCTCCCCCGCTCATAAGTTTCCTCGCGACCTTGTCAAGCTCTTCTATCTCTTCTTTAGAGTATGGCATGTCAAAGCCTACTTACTTTTTCTCGTGCTAGGTGAAAGTTTTCTTCCTGAACGTGCTGACGAAAATGATACACGACCACGCGTGACCTTGGCTACCACAGGTGTAGCACCGCTTTTTGTAGCACTTTGCTTCAACCTTCCTACATCTTTACGTGAAGGTGAAGCAGGAGTACCTTTACGAGTTGACTTAACCTGGATATTCCATTTCCTGCCAGTAGAGAAAGTGGCTTTCAAATCTGAAGCTCCTTTACTTCCCTTGCTGACCTTGACACTTGCGCCTCTTGCCCTTAAAGACCGTGCTATCTTTAATTCCTTTTCTCGTCCATATTCATAGTCACTTTTTGCCATCTTCTTCTCACCTCCTTTCTTTTAGCACTTGGTATAACCGCAGGCGAGGCAGTGGTAGCAGCCTTCCTGGTAGACGAGCATGTTAGAACACTCGGGGCACTGGCCGGCCAGGTTCTTGGCGAGGCCGTAGTCCTCCAGCTTGGGTTTGGCATCACTGCCGACATGCTTTTCCAGGACGCTGGCGATGGCGTCGGCGCAGGAGAGGATGGACTTGCCGTTCTCCCAGGCGACGCTGGGGCAGCGGATGCCGCGGAGCTGTTTCACTACCGAGGCGACATCAACGCCGGAACGCAGCGCCAGGGTGATAAGCCGGCAGATAGCTTCGAGCTGGGCCGCCGCGCAGGCGCCGGACTTGCCCAGAGTGGCGAAGACTTCAAAAATGCCGCTTTCATCGTAGGCTACTGTGATATAGAGAGACCCACAGCCGGTGCTGACCCGAACAATCGTGCCTTTGGTTTCCGCCGGCCTTTTCCGCGGTGATAATTTGCCGGGGGCTGCCTCCGCCTTCTCTTTCTTCTTACCCGTGGTTAAAACCTGGGCGTCCCGGCTCCTGTCGCGGTAGATGGTGATGCCTTTCAATCCCTCGTCATAGGCCAGCGTGTAGGCATGGGCGACGTCCTCGCGGGTGGCTTCATGAGGGAAGTTGATGGTCTTGGAAACGGCATTATTAGTCTGCTTCTGGAAGGCGGCCTGCATTTTAACATGCCATTCGGGCGTAATCTCGTGAGCGGTGACGAAGACCTTCTTGACTTCATCGGGCACGTCCTTGATATCGCCGAGGTGAGCGCCCTCGGCCAGTTTTTTCATAAGCTCCCCGGAGTAAAAGCCGCCGTTCCTGGCTTCTTCTTCGAAATACGGGTTGACCTCGACAAAGGGCGTTCCGTCGAGTACGGTCTTGGTATAACTCAAAGCAAAGAGCGGCTCGATACCGCTGGAGCAACCGGCAATCATACTCAACGTGCCGGTGGGGGCGATGGTGGTGCGGGTGGCGTTGCGTACCTTCTGGCCATCCGGTGTATCAAAGACACTCCCCTCGAAGGCGGGGAAGACCCCGCGTTCTTTGCCGAGTTCCACCGACGCATTGGAAGCCTCTTCGTTGATAAAGCGCATGATATCGGCGGCGGCCTTTAGTGCCTCTTCGGAGTCGTAGGGAATGCCGAGCATCACCAGCATATCGGCAAAGCCCATGATGCCGAGTCCGATTTTCCTTGTCTTCTTGGTCATCTCCTCGATTTGCGGCAGCGGGAACTCATTGACATCGATGACATTGTCCAGGAAACGTACGCCCGTCCCTACTACCTTTGCCAGTTTGGGGTAATCAATTTCATACCTGCCGTCCTTCTCAAGAACCATCCTGGCCAGATTTATCGAGGCCAAGTTGCAGGACTCGTAGGGGAGGAGGGGCTGCTCGCCGCAGGGGTTGGTGCTCTCAATCTTGCCGAGGTGGGCGGTGGGGTTGTCCTCGTTGATGCGGTCGATAAAGACGATGCCGGGGTCGCCGGTC
>Ga0315549_1004431_pt1 | contig 11860 bp, 5 predicted proteins | sample SalMarSW160200MG_FD_203101 | JGI IMG/M metagenome (GOLD analysis project Ga0315549, IMG submission 203101) | Salt marsh sediment microbial communities from the Plum Island Ecosystem LTER, Massachusetts, United States - Salt Marsh Sediment SW1601-200 ... | reverse complement strand
GCGTAAAAGGTACCAGGACCCTCCGCCGGCCCCTATACCTAACACCGTCAGAAAAATTATCAGCAGCATGTGCCGACGCAACATTCCAAAGCACTCTTTCGGCGTCAGCGTCTCTGCTGCCGGCAGTTTAGATCTAGCCGGCCCTGCTGCTGTATTCCGCTTTGGGCGGATTCTTTCTGGCATTTAGACCTCCAATTATTATCCATCAGCGCCGTAAGGCGTCCTGCGGACGAACATCAAGCTGCACCCCTGTTCTTGCTTCCGCACCTGTGCCTGCATTACCACAGGTGCAGGCAATAAAGCACAACGATACTCACTTTGAGAGACGCTCGATAGCCGAGGTTATCCGGTCTTCGACCACTTTTGGCATTTCGTCAGCCCCGACCTGCAGTGCTCGTCTATAAGCATCAATGGCCCGGCTTTTGTCTCCAAGCTCCTCTCTTACAACACCTAAATGCTCCCATACCTCTACCGGTGCGACGATAGCATCCTGCCGATACAGTTGTATGGCAGCCGTCAACAACTCAGCAGCCTTAGAGGTCTGGCCGTTTTTATACAGCACATAAGCATAAGTATCCATAAAGTTCGGGTTATTAGGCATCTGCTCCAAGGCCCGCTTAGCATATTGCAGAGCCTCAGACAGTCTTTGATTGTCCTCGGCAAGCATATACGCCAAGTTATTCAGGACACCGGTATTATTCGGCTTTTTAGCGAGCAGACTTTCGTAATCCTCGATAGCCTTTTTACGATAGCTATTATCGGAAGTCTTTTCATAAGCAAAGGTTAAAAAGTCCGCTCTTTGCGTCATATAGCCAAGTCTCTGCGGTACATCCTCGGGACCGACTAATTCAACACATTTATTGATATAATGAAGGGCTTTGTCATAATCACCCTTGATTTTAGCCAAATGGAAATTGATGAAATTGGCTGAGAGTGAATTCGGATTGGTTTGTAGCCTTTGCTCGCAATACTTCGAGACTTCATCTTCTCCCAAAATTAAGTACATTCTGTATAAAATCTCAGCGGTGAGTCTCTTATCTGTACCCGCTTCATCGACAGCCCTTTGGCAATATTCTATGGCGGTTTTCCTATCTCCGAGTTTCAACTTTGCCTGGCCAATTCTATATAAAGCTAAAGGAGCAAGAGTAGTATTCTCGTATTTATCCGCCGCGGCGGATTCAATGGCCTGGGCTAACTTCTCCGGCCGCCAGACGTTGTTTGTCGTATTTGGCTGACCCGCTGCTGCTATAAGTGCATTTAAATATCCATCAAATGCTGTAACATATTGTATATCCTTTATCGCATTTCCTATATCCTGTTCGCCATATTCTTGTTGTTTGAGCAGGTATGCCTCTTTATACAACTGTTCAGCTCTTGTGAATTCGCCGGTATCTATAGCAAATTTCGCTGCCCGATTATACCACAGGACACTATCAGGAAATTTTTGCAGAGTCTCATCGTAAAATCTCTTCAGTGCCTTCCTTCTTTCGAGTCTTTTATAAATCTGCTCAAGCAAGATTCTGGCTTCCAGAGGTGCATCCGGCTCGTCGATGGCGCTATTAAGCTCGGTTATTGCATTATCCGCCTGCTCTGCCTGTAGATAAGCTCTTGCCAGGTCAATGCTGGTCGCCGGTGAGGCTGACAGCGACTTGCTCTTTTTAAGGTCAAGGATCGCCTGACTATAATTTGTCATTAAAAGATTTATCTGGCCTCTCAATCGCCAAGCCCCTGCATTTCCCTCGTCGGCTGCAAGATTTTGATTTGTCAGCTCCAACGCTCTTTGCAGTTGTCCCTGTCTCATCGCCAACCATCCCTCAAGCAGCAGCACACTGGAATTGTCCGGAAACCTTTCCTTAAAGCCTTGTAATTTCTGCTTGGCTTGCTCAACAAGACCAATTCCGAGGAAAGCTCTTATTTGCTCAAGACGATTTTCCGCGTTGTCTTCGACGGCCAAAAGCTCTTCGGAATATCTGTTTATGGCCTCCTTGTCTCCGGTTCTTTCAGATACAAGTAAAAGGCCTTTGACCACATCAACGTCCTTTGGCTGTCGCTTATATAACTGCAACAACACTTTTTTAGCGTCTTCGAATCGGCCAAGCTTATAATGATGGCGCCAGAGCAATTTATCGTCTTGTGATTCCAGCAGCAATTGCTGAGCCTTGCCTTGCTCACCTATGGCCCTATAGTATTCTGTATAGCCTTCAAGCATTGCTCTATCGTTTGGGTACATCTTTCTGGCTTCTTCGAGAGATGATTCTGCGATCTCAAACAATGTCTTTTTACGCTGTGAGTCTGTTTCTTCCAATGCCATTTTGGTTGCCAGCCTGGCAAGCTGTACAGCATTGGACAATGTGGGGCTGTTTTTTTGAAGAGTCTGACGAATTTCCAATGCTCTTGCAGGATCTGCAGAGCTTATAAATTCAGCGTAGTCGCTTAATAACGTCATGTCACCCGGATTCAACCAAATAGCCCTTTCCAAAGCCTGCTTGACCTCAATTGCCTGCTCTGATGAGACATCTTCACCGAGCCTTCGGTGGCGAAGGAATAATGCCATACTCCTGGCAATCGCACCATCAAGAGGATTTAATGATGCAGCTTTGCTGATATCTTCAATAGCTGCATGCTCATTGCCCATAACAGCATTTATATTGCTTCTAAACATATAGGCGTATGAGAATATAGGTTTCTGTCTCAAACATTCGTCGATCTCTTCCAACGCGTCACTATATTGGTGTTTAGCCATATTGAAACGGGCTTCAAAAAGCCGGCCTTGGCAATCATCAAGATTTTCACGCCGAGCAATCTCTATAGTTTTCTCTGCCAGCTTCCAATCTTCCATCTGAATAGCTATTTCAAAAAGATGATTCACAGCAATATGTTTTAGATTCGTTTTTTCGGTCGGTTCAGATAGTGGCCCGGTCCCAGTTCTTGCTTTCGCAAGAAAGAACGGGGGCTCTGTTTTCATTTCAAGAGCTTTACTTAGCTTTTCAATTGCTTTTTCCGGCTCATTTTCCCTCCAGTAAAAAATCCCGAGTTTCACAGCCTGACTAAGAGGATCGGCAATATTCATTAGAACCTGCTCTTCTATTTCTCGGCGCCGTTGTTGTGAAACATTCCGGGGGTCAGGCTCAGAAAGCAACTGTTTGTAGAACAGAAATGCTGGACTGTCCGGGAAGCAATACAGGAAACGATTGACCAAATCACTTGCCTTATCCGTCTGGCCCTGTGCTATGTAACTTCCACAAACGGCGCTTACGGATGTTTCTTCAACGGAATTCGGTTCTGTAATTAGCAGCTTCTGCACAAGTTCAAACTGAAGCTGCCTATAATTGTCTAAATCGGCTTGCATTAACTTATCAGCAGCATCTGATACATGCTTCTGTTGCTCCCACTGCTCGGCTTGGTCGAGACCAAAAGTAGATTCTTTTTCTGCTGAATTTTTTGCTAAAGCGGCTCTAATTTGCCTGATCTTGGCCTGCACCAGCACTAAATTAAGCTTAATTACATCAAGGCTATTCTGTTCAAGCTTGGCTAATTCTTCTTCAGCCTCGTATATCCGATTTGTACCTATTAGGGCTTTTATGCGAAGTGTTCGGCTCATCCGGCTTGGTCCAAACTTCTGCTCGAAGGATTTGAGATTGTAAGGATTAGCGGAAGAGAGGACATAAGACCACATATCAACCCTGCCAAGAACCTCAAGATAATCCAAAATTGCTTCTGGCTTGATCAGCTCAATACCCGCTTCAAGGGCACTGGTCAAGAATTCTATCGCTGCACCAACTTCAGAAGTATCCAAAAATACCTTCGCAAGAATATATGATAGCTGCGCATCTCTTTGCTCAGGAGTATTAGATGCCTTAATCTGCTCGTAAGCAGCATAGAGTTTTCTCACCGCGAGGTCCGTATTTCCCTTTGCAAGCTCCAGCATTCCCTGCCACTTAGCTACTTGTGGGTCCTCACCACTGCCAAAAATCTGCTCGATCTCGTGCACTGCCTGTTCAGCGTCTGTCAGCCAGAGCTCGATTTGCGACTCGGTCACTCCTTCGGAAGGCTCGAGTATCTGCTCGATATAGCAGTTGGCCAGAAATGAATACAATAAGAATCTATTCATTCTGTTGGCGAAGCTCCGTGGCCCAACCATATCCTGGGCGACTGGAAGCTCAACCGCATTTTTAGCTATTTCTATCGCCTTGCTGATTTCCGATTTTTGTCCGTACACAGATGACTTGCGATAGTATAGATTTTCAGCATTTATTGCATAATCCACATTGTCTTTGTCTAATTCAATTGCCTTTTCAGCCGCCTTAATGGCCTTATCAAGAATTGCTCCGCCTCGGGTGGATTGACGGTCCGAATAGACCGAATAGACCGAATAGATTGAATAGAATCTGGAAAGTGTCGCAAAAGCTTCCGAGCTGGAAGGGAACTTATTCACAAGTAACAAAAATTCAGGCTCGAGTGATTTAATTTGCTCCTTTTTAAGCTTAGAATCACTTGTGTGAGCAAGTGTGAGCTTGCGCGTTAGAAGATTAATATGTGCTTTGGGAACATTATCTGCAACCATTACCGCCCGCTGCAAAAGTTCGTTAGCCCGCTTAGCGGCTTTTTCCCTCTCTTGAAGATTGCCCCTTGATGCAAGGATTTCACCTTTTTCTATAGCTGCCTTTGCCAAACACGAATAGGCGTCAACATTATTTGGGTCAAGCTCCTTGACCTTCTCCAAATCACTGATTGCGTGGTCAAGCAATTCATCCGGCGTAGTTACCGCTCCCATTTTTACCAATTCAAAAGCAGCTCTGCCCCTGAGCAGATACAAATATGGGCCGATACGCTGGCTTGTGGCGTGCTGAAGTTTATCCTCTTGCATGCCTAATGATGGCTCCCACTCGGCTTTGTCTGACATAAGCAGCCCCTTATCCTCGATTACCTCTATAAGCTCTGCTGTTTGGGACTGAACTTCCTGCCAGGCTCCGCTGACGTTTCGTCCAACACTTGCATAATTATCAGCAACTATATAAATGTACTTCAACCGTCCGAGTCGAGCCTCTATGTTCTCCGGGTCAATGTTGATTATTTGCTCCCAGCAGCCCCGCACTTTAGGCCATTGCCCGGTTTGAATATACACATCCGCCAGTTTAAATAGTATCTCTTTCCGAAGTGAGCCGGTCTTCGCAAATCGGTGTGCCTTAAGATAATCCCGTTGTGCTTTCTTATAATCTTTTGCCAGCCATGCTGCGTCACCATCTTTAATAAATTTATCCGGGTCTCGGTCTAAATGAAAAAAGACCACTATAATAGCCAGGACAAACAATAGAAATACAATCGAGCCAATAAGCGCGACTTTTTTATTCAATCTTTTCTTTGCCATTGATTATTCCTTACCAATCAGGCCAATGTTCTCTTTCTAAAACCGGTAAAATCACATTTAAAAGCTTCTCACTCGCTGCAACCGCCTGTTCTTTGGCAGGTGCAATCCGCCCAAGGCGGAACTGGTTAAAAACCAGCTCAATCTTGCAAAAATACGAATGCCTGCGGAAGAGGTTCTTATTTAGTGCTATTCGAGCCTCATCTCTGCTGCCGGCATACTCACCGTTGACCTTAAAAAGGTACAAAACAGGAAACGTTCTGTCACTGTGCCAGAGATCCGAGTTTGAACCGCCGAAGACAAGGTATTTTCCCCGGATTTTCTCCTCAAGGCCGGTCTTCTTTACTTCAAACGTCACGCTATCGGCTGCCAGTCTTTGATAACCGCCACCGGTATAACACTCCTCCGGCACATGTGGCACCCTATCCGGAAGCCGGTAGTATGTAATAAACAACAAGCATTTGCGTACTGAGCTGTCAACCGATACATTTGAATCTTCCAAGACCCATTGAATATAATCTTCTGTGCCTAATTCACTGATTATTTCTTCATTTAGGATTTTGCGTTTTTTTATTACGTTGTAAGGAGATAACTGCTTTTCATCCAGTAGGTCTAAGGACTTTTTCAGTGGCAAAGGCTCCTTCTTCAGGTACACGCCGAAGCTTTTAACAGCAATTGACATACCTCCTCCGGCTATTGCGAGCACAGTGACGCATATCAAAAATGCCGGCTGAAAATAAACCTTTATATCATGCCTTATATCTCGCATCACACGCTACGTTTCCGAACAACAATATCTTCGTTGATTGACTCTTGTTGTTCGACAAATAGACTCGACATAAACCACGCCAGAAGCCCGTATAAACCAAAAGCCAACGGCAGCATTGCAATTCCAAGCATATCATGGTATCTGCCCTGCGTATATTTAGGGTGTATGAGTACATAAATAAAGCCTGTAACCGTAACCCGAACAATATTACAAAATATCGCAATAGGTACAGTACTGGCCAACAAAATAACTCGCTGCCAAAGAGGACGATAGTGCAGGTAAGCCATAGCGACACCCAGAGCTAAAAAGGCCATTAACAGCCGCATTCCACTGCAGGCCTCAGCCACATTTAATCCGGGTTCCAAGTGCCTGCCTTTATAAATCACATCTATGACTACTCCGCTGGCAGTAGCTTCCAGGTCTGCGACCATATTCAATAACACAGCCGCCACATGGGCCGCCCACTGTCGCATCGGCATAGTCAGACCAACATAGTATCTTCGCGGCAACGGCAGAGCAAAAACTAAAAACACAATCGGCAGCCATGTATATCTAAGCAAACACCAACCGCCCAAAAACAAAACCACAGCACCAAGTGCTGCCAACATTGAAATGCTGCGAAAATATGCGTATCCGGATGGACTAACTATATTAAAAAAATAAAATAAAATGCTGCAAAGCAAAATAAACAAGCCTAAATAATTCGGCCTGCTTTGAAGATTTAAGACCCCGCTTTTATGCTTGTTAATAAAGTATAGGCTGAATAAGGGGATTAGAAAACCATGCGACCAGCTTGCTTCAGTCAGCCATCCGTGAACGATGCCTCTGATCTCATTGCGAAAAAGTAAACAAAACAGCCCCCCTATTACTACAATCTTTATGCAATTATGCAATTCAAGCTCACGCCACTGCTTCTTTGGCAGGGGTGCATTTTTTTGACGTGTTTGACCAGCAAAAGAAGCAGTATTATCCGCCATAACTAAGAGATTTTGCTAAAACCAGTGGGGTCTGGGGTAACTTTTACCGTAATCTACATCCGCAAAATTACGGTCATAAACAAATCCATATCCGTAAGTAGCTCTGAACGCATTTCGCAAGATGGCACGCCACCTGGAGGTTGCACTCGTACCCACATTAATCAAATCGTTGGGCTTAATAAAGAAGTCGGGCTGCTCACCGCTGGCGATTTTATCTAAGTCCACCATGACAATTTCCTCTCTGTTTTCGCCGATCCTTCTTATCACTTCGCAGCGTTTAGGACAAGCCAAAGGTCCCAGGCCCCCCGCCGCAGCTATAGCCATTTTGAGAGTCATCGGTCGGCCTGTGATGTTAATATATCCGGTACTGTTAACGTTGCCCATTATAGCGAACTCACCGATAATATCAACAGGCACATGGATGGCATCGCCCGGCTTTATCACAATGTTGTACCGCGGGTCACAGGCAAGCAACCCAGCGACGGGAATCTTTATGACTTGCGTTTGTAATGCAGCCTCCCATTCGAGCTCTTCCGGTAACTTCTGCTCAAGTGGAGCTGGTTTTTCCGGCTCGAATTTTACGGCAGGCTCTTTCGGTATCTGAGGCTTAGAGGAAATTGGAACCCATCTGCCGTCTTTGAAAATCCAGTTGATGCGCTCACCGATTTTCCCCTTCTTAAGCGTAAGCGTCGGCTCCATAGCTTCCGGTGAACCAATCTGAATCGGCGTCCACTTACCATTGCGAAATATCCACTCGATACGGCCACTTTCTCCACTCCCACCTTCCAGCTCATTTGTCAACATTCTCCGTGAGCTTAAAGCCGGTGATGAACCTATTATGTGCGGTGTGTTTTTTGTACTCGAGCTGCTATCGACTGAATTTCCAAACCGCTGAGATGAAGTCTCTCTTGCAAGCTCTCTCTCACTTGCCACCCCAGTAGAACCTAAAGTTATTTTTTTACTCTGGGGCCAGCTCCGATTAAATTGGTGATGTTGAGCCGAAGGTGTTATCATCTGAAGCATCTGCCGCTCCAACTTGAGTTGTGGCTCCTTCACCTCCGGCTCAATAATCCTCAACTCCGGGATCTCTCGTTCGGGTGTCTCCGGCTCAGGGCCGTCAGGCCCAATGATCTCCAGCTCTGGGAGCTTTTGTTCACGGCGTCGAGTCTCAATCTCAGCCGGCTCAGTTGCTTCCTTCGGCTCCTCAATAGAACGCGAAACGTAAATATAGCTTACATTAAATTGCTTTACTCCTCCTGCGCTGGCAAGTGCATCAGCCAGCCGAAAATCATACCTGGGAATAACGTACCTGTTCGGAGCCAACACCCCCTCGCCTAATATTGAAAATGTACGCTGCTGCGAATTAACCAAAGTCACCGAAATCGACGGTTCTTTCAACACCTCCGGTGACAAAATTCGTTGTATCTCATCCTCAAGCTGTATTTCAGTCAAACCGGTTGCTTGAACGACGCCAACGTCCGGTATGGATACTTTGCCGGTTTCAGTAATGACGTAATCATTTACAAATGGGACCCCCTCTTGATATAACTCGAATATGGATATTCTAACAACATCTCCGCACCTGAGCACATAATCAGTTGGAACCGCCACAATGTCACTTAGCTTTGGCTCCTCTGCCTTTTTCCACCCTATCGGCGTCTCTTCAGCTACACCTAACGAATCCAATATCACATTGACCGCCGGTGTCGGACGGAATCTTCCTATTTGCGTCGGATCAAAGAACTTAGTGTTACAACCAGTAGCGCAAATACCCAGCATTAGTGAGAATATCGCTACAGTTATGGCCTGCATTCTGCTCATATAACGGACAATAAAAAAAACGAGTTTTCGGCTTTTCCAAAGGTCCTAAAACTACCTTTAACAAACTCTTTTCTTGAAGGAATTTATCGGTTTTATCCCCCGCCACCTTAACTTGTTAACGGCAACCAAGCCTTTTACCACAAGGAATTTCTCAACATAAAAGACGTTAGGTAACTGGTATCCACAACTACCTTTGATACTTCATTAAATAATTACCAATAGAATCGCATCTTTACATCCTATAATTCCAAGCGAATTACAACAAAAGAAGCCATAGTTGAAAACTCTCGTGCTACATAACAACCTTCCTTCGCCCGCCAAAGCGGGCTATGCAAGGCTGGGAGAGCTACTTCGCAGAGTAGCATTCATCGGACATAACAATGCGATGGGGTGTTTTCCGCATGGGTATTCTGCATTTATGTTAGCCGCCGACGGGCTGAGATATATTGCTGGTACTCGCTGGTGCACAAAAAAGTATAAGTATGGATCGTCTGAAAAAACAGGAAGTTGAGCAGGCCAGGACCGCTGGTTAGGCCGATAACTCGGAGTGTGTTTGAGTATTCACTCTCAAAACGCGTAAGTCTTTGCCAACAACGAACTTAATGATTATTAGCTCGAACCAGCTAAGCCCTTTATTTGCTTGTACTTATGAATTTTGAAGCTTATTACTCGGACAGAATACTAGGTGTATATCCTAATTTCCCCCAAACAGCTCTCTGCACTTTATGCAAATCTCTATTACCCGGCTGGGCCTCATTACGATCATCCCAAGTAGTCTCCGCGGTACGTCTGTCAACCCATTTCCAGTATTCACTGTGTGCATCTGCGAAACCGAAGGTTGTACCATTACTGTGTAGTTTCGGAGGTTGATCATACCATGCTTCCTCCGAATACAAAACACCCCAAGTGCCCGGCGAGACCGGGTCTTCACCAAGAAAGACCATCCTTTCAGTTGGTCTGCGAATCTGATTAATATTTCTAATTTTCAGATCTGGAGTATAGGCATCCCAGCCACAATAACCATTCATCGAATCAACTATGGTGTATGTCAGCCTCCTTTGCCGCGCACTGTTTGGGCACTTGTAAAGTGTTACGTTTAGACAATATGGCCACAGTTGACCTCCTTTGATCGCGATTTCCCATTCCTCAATAGTACTATCGTGGCCCTTAGTGGGCCAACGAACCCACCAGTTAGACACAGGAGGGTTGCCCGAATAACTTACATCGCTATTTACGATCTTGCCATCATAGTCATCCGCATACAAACTCCATGCGAGTGTTAGCTGCTTAAGATTACTGAGGCACACCGAACGTCTGCCCTGCTCTCTGGCTCGATTTAGTGCCGGCATCAATATCGCCATTAGTATTGCGATGATTGCTATCACTACCAGCAGCTCTATTAACGTAAACCCCGTTAGAAATATTCTTCTTTGCTTAGCGCACCCGGACTTTGACGAGTTCGGTCGGGTTGATGGCCTCAAGAAATCGGCAATCTGGATTTCTAATGGAGTAAAGCCCGTTGGAAAAGATTCCTTATTCGTGGGACACCTGCTTTTGGTACAGTTTTCTAATGGAGTAAATGCTTTTTGTTTATCCATAATAATTCTTTTCATTTCTGTGAATATTTTACTTCTGTACTTAGTATTCATAGAAAAAGATTTATGTTCGGTTATTTCTGTCTGTTTCGCATTTTTTGAGCCGTTTTTTGCCAAAAGCTAAATAATAGTATACCTAAAATCTGTTTTTTTTGCAAGGTTGTCTTGTGCCCCTTTAAGACTATTGAATAAATTTATGTTTTTCTGCCGATATCATGAATGAGGAACAAGTGCTTATACCACAAGCAGTTAACACTTAGGAAGCGAGACGACGGAAGCTCTCTCAAAATCTCGTTGTCAAAATAAAAAACGTCCGGATTGTAGAAAACGAGGGCCAAATAATCTGACCGATGTGACCAGCACGGCAAAAACAACCATGTTCGGTTATCATACTGCCGGACACGCAAAAACAGATTCTTCGAATGAAAAGGTACGCCGTTATTTAGACTGAGACTACCTCAGCAAAAGATGGTTTTCCATATTAAGCTATACCTGTGAAGAAGGACTTACAAACGCAACTAACAAACATAAGCTCGCCACTCATAGCAAAGCTTATTTGGCGGTTTTTCTTGTGTTAAAAATCGCAATTGCCAAAACAGCTAATAGTGCTACTGCTGATATATGTCCGAGGATAGATGGTTTCATTTGGTGCATATGAACCTGCACAGATGAGCTGAGTTCCGGAAATATCATATCAAGCAATATTCCCGACCCCAGAGCACAGACCACAACCGTAGAAAGATAGACTACTGCAGTTCGCCAGCCCAAAACCTTCCATATCGTTGTAAGTCCGGCAGCATTGGTAGCAGGTCCGGTTATCAGAAATACCAGGGCTGCTCCTGGTGTTAGGCCTTTCGATATCAACGCTGCTGCTATAGGCACTGACGCAGTCGCACACACATAAACCGGTATGCCCAGAAACATCATAACTACCATAGCGAAAATCCCGGTGCCTAAAAGTTTTTCCGCGAAGAAATCGTCCGGCACAACAGTTGAAATAACCGCAGCAATCACCAACCCGACTAACATTGCTGTCCCTATATCTCGCGGCAGTGTGATAAAACCATATTTTAATCCTCTAACAAATCTGCTGGATAATTTACCAGCGGCGCAACATTCATCTGAACATTCCGAGGGTGCGGATTCTTCACTTTTTCCACCCCAATTAAAAACATCTACAAAAATGCCACCGATAAGGCCAGTTACAAGTGCTACCAAAGGTCTGAAAACAGCAAAAACAGGACCAAGAAGACTTAAAGTCACAAAGATACTATCCACGCCTGTTTGAGGTGTGGACAATAAAAACGATATTGTGGCTCCTCTGCTTGCTCCG
>Ga0315549_1004423_pt1 | contig 11867 bp, 10 predicted proteins | sample SalMarSW160200MG_FD_203101 | JGI IMG/M metagenome (GOLD analysis project Ga0315549, IMG submission 203101) | Salt marsh sediment microbial communities from the Plum Island Ecosystem LTER, Massachusetts, United States - Salt Marsh Sediment SW1601-200 ... | reverse complement strand
TCACGAGAGGGGGCAAATAGATTAGTGAAAAAATTTGTTGAGCTAGATCTTTTAGTACCCAAAGAAAAAGAGAAAAAGTATGGGCGAATTTTTATCTATAAGGAATATTTACGTTTATTTGAAAATTTATAAATATTGGAATAAGTAGGGTTCTCTGTTCCTATTTACCCTCCCAGTGAAAATCCTTTATTTACAAGGCTTTCAGACCCCCTTCAGGAATGCCCTTTAAACGCACGTAGAGTGCCTTTAAACGGGCCTCAATTTTCAAAAAATTGGCAATTACGACCCCCCATTTTTTGCCTATTTTTGTCTTTCTCAAATCGGGAAACCCTTATAAATAGCCATTTTAAGTTTTTAAAAGAGCGAAAATTTAATCAAAAAAACGCTGTTTTTGAGGGGTAAAGTATCTATTTTTTAAAATTATGCGTTTAAAGGCACTTACAGTGGTTTTATTTCTGAAAGGCTTATTTTATAAGGGTTTTGGGAACAAGAAAATAGGGTCAAGTTGAGTAAGCTTTATTTCACATCTTTCCCGAACGGAGAATTATAATTACTAAGCCTAAACCTAATATACCAGCGATTAAAAAACCAAGAACTCCAATAACCGGAAAGCCCATAAAGAGTGGTCCTTTATTAGTTTGCATAATTAGGGATGAGCCGACAATAATAGAAGCCAAGATAAGACTGTAGGCCATTCTATTAGCAGCCTTATCTAAGGCATTAATTAAATTTTCCAATCCCCGATGCTGAAATTCTAATTTAAAGATACCTTTTTCCATCTTTTTTAAGATCTTACTTAGTTGTCTGGGAATTAAAATCATTAAGTTATAAAGTTCAGAAAGATCGTTTAATAATTTCATCATAAGACGTTGAGGGCTTTTTCTCTCCAGAATAACATCTTTTGCATATGGTTTGGCTATTTCAGCAAGATTGAAGTCCGGGTCAAGTTCTAATCCGATACCTTCAACGGTAATTAGTGATTTGCCGAGTAAGGCAAATTCAGCAGGCATTTTTATATGATATTTTATAGAAATTTCCACTAATTGACTAATTAATTCACCTAATTTAATTTCTTTTAATGGTTTATCATAATATTGCTCTAACATTTCTTTAATATCTATCTTTAAAGAACGGGTATCGATTTCTTCTTGGGAAGTAATCCCTAAGTTTAACATTTCATTTATAATTTTATTAGGATTACGTTCTAATACGGCTACAAATAAATCTATCCTTTTTTCCCTCATCTCTTCATCCAGTCGTCCCATCATCCCAAAATCCATAAATCCAATAATTCCATCTTTCATAACTAACATATTCCCAGGATGAGGGTCAGCATGGAAAAACCCATCGATTAATATTTGTTTCATGAAAGCCTTGGCTACATTTTCAGCTATTTTTTTACGATCATATCCGACTTTATCTAATTCTTTAAGATTATTTATTTTTATCCCCTCAATGAGTTCCATAGTCAAGATACGTCTACTGCTAAATTCCCAATATATTTTAGGGGTATAAATTGTTTTGTCACCTTCGAAATTTTTCTTGAATCTTTCTGCATTCCTTCCTTCGGTTCCATAATCTAGCTCAAGTCTAATTGCTTTAGCAAATTCCTCAACTATTCCCACCGGGTCATATAGGCGACTGGCGGGAATATGTTTTTCGGTAAGGCGAGCTAAATCGAAGAGGATATCTAAATCAGTTTCAATTACTTTCTCAATATCCGGGCGTTGGACCTTCACTACTGCTTTATTCCCATCTTCTAATATAGCCTGGTGAACCTGACCTAAAGAGGCAGCAGCGAATGGTTTCTGCTCGAATGATTTAACAATTTTCAAAATATCAGCTCCCAGTTCTCTTTTTATTATTTGTTCAACCTGGTCATAGGTAAAGGGAGGGACTTCATCCTGTAGCTTTTGTAATTCTATGATATAATCCTGAGGAATTAAATCAGGTCTGGTGCTCAAAATCTGACCTAATTTAACAAAGGTAGGACCAAATTCTTCGAGTGCAAGACGGACTCTTATCGGAAGGGGCAATTGGGCTATTTTAGAAGGTTTTAGTTTAAGAATTTTTTCGCCTTTAGAAATCAGATTAATTAATCCTAATTGCTTTACAAAATAATCAAATCCGTATTTGATTAAAATATTGACTATTTGTCGAAGCCTGTTAAGATTTTTATATCTTCTCTTTAGTTTTGTAAAAACCATATTTATCCATCCTTTTTATCTAACTCCAATTTCCTTACTATTATATAACCATAATTCGCCATTTAAATCAAAAAACCCTTTTTATTGAAAATATTTTAGTACAAATTTATCAAAATATATTTCCCTTCTCTTTAATATTGTTATTGTTCTTATTTGTCGTTGTTAGTATGGAAAAATTCCAGTAGGTATAAGGTAAAAATTTCAGTTAGTATAAACTTTGGTGGGGTAGTTAGAGCAAAAGAAGAAATCTAATTTTTCTATCTTTTCTTTTTCTTTCTTTACTCGATACTTGATACTCGATACTGTTTTTACAGGGGCTTGACAAATATAACGCACTGTGTTATATTTGTATTGTAACGCATTGCGTTAATTATTTTAAGGGGGAAAATGTTATATGGGAGAATATATTATTAAAAAATATTTAAATCGTAAGCTATATGATACGAAAGAGAAAAAGTATGTAAATCTTTCTGAAGTTTCCAGATTAATTCGAGAGGGAGTTGACCTGAAGGTGATAGATAATAAGACTAAAGAGGATATAACTTCTTTAGTCTTAGCCCAGATTATAGTTGAGCAGGAGAAGACTAAAAAAATAATGCTTCCTTCAATTCTTTCTCCATTAAAAATGTTAAAAAGGGGAGGTGAGGATATGTTTAATTTAGGCAGAAAGATGTTTCTTGCAAGTTTAGGGATGCTTTCTCTTACCAAGGAAAGGGCAAATGAAATAGCTCAAGAGTTAATTAAAAAAGGTGAATTAAGTCAGAGTGAGAGCAAGGAATTTGTAATGGATATTATGGATAAAGCAGAAAAAGAAAAAGATAAATTAATAGAAAAGATTAAACCAGAGATTGATAAAAGCTTAGAGAAGATGAATTTTGCTTCTAAAAGATATGTAGATAATTTAGAAAAAAAGATTGATGAGCTGGGAGATAAAATTGATCAATTATCCAAGAAAATTAAGTAAAAAAGATCAATGGGAAAATTTTTTTAAAGTAATCCCCGGAATCAGAGGATGGAATCAGGCTTTACGGCTTTACAAAATAGCAATAAAGTGGAAAATGAAGACAAGTGATGTAAATAGCAAGTGAACCAAGAATACATTACAAAGAGGTGGGAATGACAAGTAAATAGGAAGTACGAGATTACTTAGTCGCTTCACTTCCCACAATGATAATTTTAATATATTCCAGCAGCAGCAACAGCAGTGGAAAAATTACACTCTAATGTTGTTGTTGTTATATTGTTATTGTTCTTAATTGTTGTTGTTAGTGTGGAAAAATTCCACTAGGAGGTGTGGAGAATTTCCAGTAGGGTAGTGGAAAAATTCCACTAGGGGGTAGCGAAATTTTTACTTGATAAAAAGTGTGAATTTATCCTTCCTCGGGAATAAAAGGGGCAGGTTGAATAGTTTCCTTGTATTCATGAATAACTTGTTTCTTCCATCCTCCTTGATAGTAAAAGAAGAGGGCTACAGTAGCAGAGATAATATTACTCAAAGCCATTCCCCACCATATACCGGTAGAACCAAATTGATTACCGAGGAAATAAGCAAGAGGAATTCTCAATCCCCAGAGTCTTACCATATCTACAATCATAGGTTGAACATTATGCCCGGACCCTCTAAATAGAGCCATAATAGCTCCGATCAAACCGAAGAAGGGGATGCCCAAAGTGAAAATGGCAAGAAAGTGAATCCCTTCGGCAATAATATCTGGTCGACCCGGGATAAATAGTTTAAATAGAGGAATTCTTAAAGTAAAGACCAGAGCGGCTTCTAATAAAGTGATAAGAAATACAACTTGAAGGCTTTTTCGGGCGATTTCTTCTACTCGATTAATAAGATTTGCCCCCAGGTTCTGGCCGATTAAAGTTATAATTCCTGTCCCCAAGCCATCTACCACGATAAAAATAATATTAATCAGTTTATCCCCTACACCATAAGCAGCAATAACTGTTTCCGGATTATTCACTCTACCGATAATAGCCATAACCAGCACGAATCCAAAGGCAGTAGTTGAATGCCCTATTGCTGCCGGCAGTCCTATTTTGAAGATTTTTTTCAACCATTTCCCAGCCGGGATTAGACCATTTAAGGTTATCTTTATCCCTTTTGTCCCTCTAAAAAGGAGATAGAGAGATATAGAGGCAGCTATGCCCTGACATATGACGGTAGCCAGCGCTGCTCCCAGTACACCCAAATGAGGAAAACGCCACCAACCAAAGATTAAAAAGGGATCGAGTATAACATTTAAAGTAACGGTGAAAAGATTTATATACATCGGGGTTATGGTATCACCTTTAGCAGAGAGAATACTCTGAAAGGTGAAGGCAATAAATATGAAAGGTATTCCCCAGAAAATAAGCCGCATATAAGTTATGGCTGTCCTGGTGACCGTAGCTGATTTGGTAATAAGAGGGACCAGATAAGGGGTTAATATAAATCCGAATACAGCAATTATCAATCCAAATATAATAGAAAGAGAAAGCATCTGACTGGCTACCATATTGGCATTTTTCTTTTCTCCTGCTCCGGTATATTGAGAGACCAGAGCCAGACCAGCTATTCCAAATCCGAAGGAGAGAGCAATGAGAAACCAGATTATCGGCCAGGAAATTTGTAAACCAGCAACTGCTTCCCCACTTTCTGCGGGAGGGAGATGACCTAACCAGAAAGTATCGGCAAGATGATATAAAGTATGTAATAACTGAGATATCATCACCGGAAAGCTTAATACAAACATAACTTTTAAGGGATTGCCGGTTAAGATCTCTTCACGGGTAACTTTTCTCATTCTCTCTCCTTATTTACGGATTGTAAATTATAATATAACAATTTTCCATCTATTATACAATTTCTATCTCTACATGTTCTCCTTTTTCTTCTTCCATTACATCTACAATTTTACCGGTAAATTCCGGGTCATTCATCGCTTTGTTGAGTTCATCCATATCAATTGGTATTTCTTTACCTTCTATATTGATTGTATTCTTGCCCAACTTGCTAGCGAGATTTATTCCCCAATTGACTAAGCTGAAAGGAATGGTGACATTTACTTGTGGTTTTTCTCCTTTGGTAACGCGAATTTTTAAAAATCTCTTTTTCTTTGTGGATGGAGGAGTAATCTCCTCTTCTTCTTTAGTTTCCCTTAAGGCCTCCAGAAGCTCTGCTGCCTCCTCGCTGGTTATTTTCTTTTCTTCCAGCATTTCCAGAATTTTTTTAATTTCTTCTTTCATTTTTTTAAACTCCTTTTTAATTTTGTTTTTAGTTATTAGACGAGATTGCCACGCTTATCTTCGGAAAGCAATGACAGAAATAATAGATAGATTCGATGAATCAAACCACTACAACTGAATGACAAAGGTAAAATTTTTATTTATTGTTTTGCCTCCTTCATTAATTTTATCGCCTCGGCAGCGGTAATTTCTCCTCTTTCCAGGGTATCTAAAATCTCTTTTTCCTTCAGTCCCTCGTTTTCTTTAAATAATCCCAGGGTAATTAACAATTTATCCAAACGATTTTTTACAGTAGGGTAAGAGATACTCATCCTCTCCTGGACCTCTTTAATATTTCCCCTGGAGCGGAGAAAGGCAATTAAAAAATTGCTGTCTTCTTCAGAGAGAGATAGAAGTTTGTTTATAGGGAATTCTCCCTGAATTGTGGTGCTGCATTTGGGACATCTTAACTCTGTAATCTCCAGCATAGAGCTACAGGCGGGACAAAGGGTCGGAATTTTCTTCATTATTCACCTCCATATTAATAATATTAATGTTATTATTGATAATCTTAATATAAATGTTTGATAATGTCAAATAAAAATTAAAAATAATTACAAAATAATTTATAATCTTAAAATTTATCATAAAATTATTCTTTTTTAATGTTTTCATTTCTTGTTTGACATTTAATTAATTTTCTTGAAATTATAAATTTTTTAACATAAAATAAACAATACTGAAAGCGAAAAATAAAAAATCTAAAACAGAAGAGGAGCAAAGGATTTGAAGGCATCAACTTCCCGGGAAAATTTAAGCACAATTTTGGGAATATTGGCTATACTGTTTTGGGGAACTACTATTGCCTTTTCGCGGAGCTTAACAGAGCAGTTAGGGCCTTTAACCGCTGCTTCCTGGATATATTTGCTGAGCGGTATTTGGAGTTGTATTTACCTAATTAGTAAATCCGGAGGAATTAAAAAAACCTTCCAGCTTCCTATTTTATATTTGATAGGTTGTGGAGCTTTATTTGTCATCTATACAGTATCTCTTTATCTGGCTGTGGGATTAGCTTTTAGTCGTGAACAGGTAATTGAAATTAGTATTATTAATTATCTCTGGCCTGGATTGACTCTGGTCTTTTCCCTTCCTATTTTACACAAAAAAGCGAAAATAACTTTAATTCCCGGGGTAGTTATGGCTTTTAGCGGTTTTTATCTGGCCACTGTAAATAGTGGAATGTTTTCCTGGGAGGTATTCAAAGGGAATTTTCAAGTAAATTATTTTCCTTATTTATTAGCTTTTATGGCTGCTATCTCCTGGGGGCTCTATTCTATTTTGGTTCGCCGTTGGGCCGGTCATACCGAGGGTGGAGCAGTCCCCCTCTTTCTTTTGGGTACCGGATTAGTTTTAATCGCAATAAGGTTTATATTCCCTGAAGAATCTTCCTGGACGCCACGTGTAGTAACGGAACTTTTATATATGTCTGTCTTCCCCACCTTTTTAGCTTATACTTTCTGGGATAGGGCTATGCGGAAAGGCAATATTATTTTAGTTGCTTCTCTTTCCTATTTTACTCCCTTGCTTTCTATCATTATCAGTTCTTTATATCTGCAAGTAGCGGTTAAAGCTAACCTCTGGATAGCCTGTGGTTTAGTTATTGCAGGAGCTGTTATTTGTAAATTTTCTATTGTTGATATAACCAAAAAAGAACCTTAAACAAGGGCGTATGCAATACGCACCTACAATTACAATAATGGATTCTCTTTACCTCTTTTAAGTTCAGCAAATTAATTTTCCTATTTATATCGCCATCTGTTAGATTATTTTTTTGAAAAAAGAAGGAATTTAAGATATTATAAAGTATAGATATAATAGGGAAAGTATAAATTTGAGGATAGAGATATGGAATTAAAAATATCTGAAGATTTCAAAAGATTGATAGTCAATACTGGGCGAGAATTATATAAACAGAATTTAACCATCGGGACCTGGGGGAATATTAGTGTTCTGGATTCCGAAACAGGCCTGATTTATATTAAGCCAAGCGGAATGGATTATAACGAGATTAACCTTGAAGATGTCATTGTGGTTAATAAGCAAGGTAAAACAATCGAAGGATTTAGAAAACCATCTATTGAGATGCCTATGCATCTTTCTATATATAATGCCAGGAAGGATGTAGGAGCCATAGTGCACTATCATCCCATTTATTCGAGCGTGTTAGCAGTCACGGGCTTCAGTCTTCCGGGAATTTGTGAAGATTTTGTCCAGATAGTGGGAGAAAAGGTTTTATGCGCAAAATATGCCTTGCCCGGTTCAGAAGAATTAGCTGAGAACGCAGTTGCCAGCTTGGGAGATAGGAACGCTGTTTTTCTCCTTAATCATGGCACTCTCTGTGTGGGCAGAGATATGAAAGAGGCAATGAAGATCTGCTATGTGGTAGAAAAAACAGCTCATATTTATATTTTAAGTAAAAGCGTTGGAAAATGCAGGATAATTCCCGAAGAAGATATTAAGGTAATGCAAGATTTCGCCAAAAATTCCTATGGAAAACAGTAAAATAAGTTGAGGTAATAATTTAAAGGTAAGAGTAAATTATTTTTTATTTTTTAGAGGATGGATAATATGAAAGATAGCGAAAAAACCAAAAAACAACTTATCAATAAATTAGCGAAATTACATCAACAGATTACTGAATTAAAGGAATCTGAGATTAAACATAAGAAGACAGAAGAAGACTTAGAGAAAAGCCAGCAAGAATTTGCCAGTCTATTTAAAAATAACCCTGAAGCTTTAATCTATGTTGATGAGAAGGGTAAAATATTAGATATAAATGCTCAATTTACTAAATTATTCGGATATACTTTAGAAGAGATTAAAGGAAAAAAAGTTGATAGTGGTCTAATTCTTTCTCAGAAAATGATAGATGAAGGAAAAAACTTAACCAAAAAAGCTCTAAAGGGTTTTGTAAATTATGAAACATACAGAAAAAGAAAAGACAGAAGTGAATTTCCGGTATTTATTTCTTCTGCCCCGGTTAAGGTTAATAACAAGTTAAAAGGTCTTGTAACTTTATATCAGGATATTACTGAGCGCCAGAAGATGTTAGATGATTTAAAAAAGAGTGAAGAAAAATATCGTAGTCTCTATGAGAATATGCCGAGGGTCTACTATCGTACAGATAGAAAAGGAAATGTCATAATGATAAATCCCCCCGGAGCTAAATTACTAGGTTATCACTCTCCCGAAGAGATTATAGGGAAAAATATTGCTAAAGATCTATATTATATTCCTGAAGACAGAAAAAGATTTTTAGATGAATTAAAAAATAGAAAAGGATCCGTTAAAGACTATGAAATAGTCCTGAAAAGAAGAAATGGCACCCCGGTTACTATCTCCACTTCCAGCCATTATTCTTATGACAGTGAAGGGAATATTGCTGGAGTGGAAGGTATCTTTGTGGATATTACTGAACGGAAAGAAGCCGAAATGGTAATTAAATACGAACAGAGTTTATTACATTCCCTTATGGACAATATTTCAGATTCTGTCTATTTCAAGGACAAGGAAAAAAGATTTATAAGAGTAAATAAGACGAAAGCAGAACACTTAAAGGTAACTCCTGAAGAGATGATTGGGAAGACTGATTTTGATTTTTTCCCCCCAGAAATAGCCAAACAATCTTCAGCAGATGATGATCTCGTAATAAAATCTGCTAAACCTATTATTGATAAGGTGGAAAAGATTAATTATTTGGATAAAAGAGAGCATTGGGTTTCGGCTACCAAGGTACCATGGTATAATAGAGAAGGCAAGATAACAGGGTTAATAGGTATAAGTCGGGACATCACCGAACGTAAAAAAGACGAAGAAGCCTTACAAAAAAGTCATCAGGAATTTGCCAGTCTTTTTAGAAATAGTCCGGAAGCTTTGATCTATGTAGATGAAAAGAGTAATATTTTAGACATCAATTCTCAATTTACTAAATTGTTCGGTTATACCTTAGAGGAAATTAAAGGTAGAAATATTAATGATGGGATGATTCACCCCCAAGATAAGATGAGAGAAGCTAAAGATCTATATCAAAAATCATTATCCAGCAGTTATTATAATTATGAATCTATGAGAAAAAAGAAAGATGGATTCCTCTTTCCAGTGATTATTTCCTGCTCTCCAGTAGTAATTGAGGGTAAACATAAAGGGAGGATAATATCCTACCGAGATATTACCGAAATTAAAAAGAATGAAAGACTCCAACAGGTCTTATACAATATCTCCCAAGCAGCCAACTCTCCCATATCCTTAAATGAACTCTACCAATCTATTCAGAAGGAATTAGGCACCATCATCGATACTAGCAACTTCTATATTGCTTTAGTTGATTATAAAAAAAATGAGATTTTTTTCCCTTATTATATAGATGAAAAGAGTGATGTTTCTTCTACTTCTAAATTAGCTAAATATAGCATTTATCTAAATACTCCCACTTCCTATGTCATTAAAACGGGTCAACCCTTATTGTTTGATTTTCAAAAACTTAATCAAATGATAGCTCAGGGAAAATTAAAACCAAAAGGTGCTGTAACCGATAAGTCTATCTGGTTAGGGGCTCCCCTAAAGATAGGAGGCAAAACCATTGGAGTTATGGCTGTCCAGAGCTATACCAACCCTGACCTTTACACCGAAGACGATATCAAGATATTAGAATTCGTCTCCTCTCAGGTGGCTATGGCTATCCAATGTAAACGTACTGAAGAAGCCATAAGGAAGAATCAGCAAGAATTTGTCAGTCTTTTTAATAGTAGTCCAGTAGCCCTATCTTATTTAGATCGTAAGAGTAATATATTAAATGTAAATTCGCGCTTTACCGAGCTTTTTGGTTATACCTTAGAGGAAGTTAAAGGTAGAAATATCGATGATGGAATGATTTATCCCCCGGATAAAATAGAGGAAGGAAAATGGTTGACCGAAAAAGCATTAAAAGGGAATTTTTATTACGAGACTATTAGAAAGAAAAAAGATGGAACTCTATTTCCAGTAGCTATTTCTGGCTCCCAGGTTATAATTGACGGGAAACTTAAAGGATTGATAGGAACATTTGAAGATATCACTGAACGCAAACAGAATGAGAAACTACAACAAGTTCTTTACAATATCTCTAAGGCTGCCAACTCCCTTATTACTCTTGACCAGCTCTACCCTATAATTCATCAAGAGTTGGGCAGCATCATTGATACCACCAATTTCTATATTGCTTTGGTAGATAGAGAAGAAGATAAGATATTATTTCCTTATAATATTGATAATACAAAGCCCATTCATCTTCCTCGGAGTGTTAATCATAATTCATTGGTTGCCGAGGTTATAAGGACGGGAAAACCCATTTTTGTTAATCAAGAAATGATTAAAAGAGGAAAAACTTTGATGGAATTTAAAGAATGGTTTGGCACCTTGCGTAAAGTATGGTTAGGAGTCCCTTTAAAGGTAGAAGATAAGACCATCGGGGCTATGGTCGTCCAGAGCTATACCAACCCTGACCTCTATTCTGAAAAAGACGTTCAGCTCTTAGAATTCATCTCTAATCAGGTATCTACTGCTATAGAGAGGAAGAGAATGGAAGAGGAGCTAAAAAGATTAGCCCATTACGATACCCTTACCGGAGCATGCAATAGAGGGTATGGTTTAGAACTTCTTCAAAGACAGTTAAAATTATCCAAAAGAGACAAATCCCCTTTATTGTTAGCCTATAGTGATTTAGATAATCTAAAAGATATCAATGATGAATTCGGTCATGAAGAAGGGGATAGGGTTATGGTCCAAGTAGCAAAACTCTTTAAATCTATCTTAAGGGAGGTAGATATTATCACTCGGATGGGAGGGGATGAATTCTTAGTAATCTTCTTAAATAGTTCCTTAAACGAAATACCTATAATTAGAAAGAGATTAAGCAAGGAATTAACCCGGTTAAATCAAATTTCCAAAAAACTTTATAAAATAGGATTTAGTACAGGATTTTCTAATTATGATCCGGCTAATCCTCAACCGATAAATGAGTTAATCCGAATAGCTGATCAGATGATGTATGAAGAGAAGAAGAGTAAAAATAAGGGAAGATTATAAATTGGTCGTTAGTAAAAATGCAGTGATAAGTAATCAGTAATGAGTAATGAGAAAAGATGTGGGCATAATTACCGGGAAATTAGTCGTTGGTGTACAAGTCTGGCGAGGAGCGTATCACGTATTTGGTTAGTTGGTTAATTAGTTACTTGGTTAGCTGGTTGAGAAATGAGTATATTGAAGAATTAATACTAAACTAATTAACTAATTAACGGTTATGTGACTAATAAAACCTTACCATTTATTAATACCAGAATTCATGCTAAAATAGAAAAAATATACCAAAAAAGATACTTACCATCTTTAAAGAAAAGAGGTACTTATGTT
>Ga0315549_1004420_pt1 | contig 11870 bp, 14 predicted proteins | sample SalMarSW160200MG_FD_203101 | JGI IMG/M metagenome (GOLD analysis project Ga0315549, IMG submission 203101) | Salt marsh sediment microbial communities from the Plum Island Ecosystem LTER, Massachusetts, United States - Salt Marsh Sediment SW1601-200 ... | reverse complement strand
GGAAGATCTTGCGTCCTTCAATACCCCGGCCCATGACATGATGGAGTACTCCGGGAGCCTGCCCGCCATCGCGAGGCTCAGACGAGGCGGGCGGGCGTCTAATCGAGCTAACCTTGGCATAATTACAGTATCTTGTCACAGGAAAAGTAAAAAGTAAAGCACGCTCTGCACGAGCGTCCCGTATTACAGAAAGGTGTAGTAGAGTACCCCCAACTTCACAATGGGCCTCTTTTCTATTCCCCGAATGATCACATGATGCAGGGTTCCGGGTGTATCAAGTCTCGCCTGCCGTGGCATTATCTTGCATTCCCTTTAAAAAATATCTCTACCATTATCACACTATCATAATATTTCATCAAATTCAAGAACGTCCCTGAAAATGATAATACTCGGAACATAACGCTCGGCATGAGGCGCGGCGGCTTTTTGCCGTCGCTCTCCATGCCGTTGTTATAAAACAGGCTTAATTCTCGTCTCTTTCGTACCTAAAGCCAAACTTAGAGTATTTCTCTCGGAGCCATAGATGAGCGTTGTAGCTTGATGTTGGCAGATCGCTCTCCTCTATTTTCCCCGCTGACAATAAACCACTAATTGCATCACTACCATTTTCATAATGAATTCCATCCACTGCGCAACCCCTGGGAAAGGTTCGTTTCTTTCCTCCTTTAATGCTGGGCGACCCCACAGTTCTTGTTATCTGTATGCCAGGAGTTGTTGTGTTTCTCGGAACAAAGAATTCTGATACCAAAGAGTCAATCTCTGGTATTTCCTGCGATTCAATTTCCGCAACTGTCTGCTCTTTCAGTTGTATTTGATTGTTGAGTTCACGGAGTTGTTCTTTTAGATCAACTATCTCGGTTCTCAAATCTGAAATATTTCCAGTCTGGGCCTGCCTCAAATCGTCGATCTTTCTTCCGACTTCCAGAAGTTCCTTCTCTCTTTCTTCAATATAATCAAGAAACTCCTCGCTCTGATAGTTGCCCAATCCCAATATTTTTTCAAGCCGATTCAGTAACTGCACGTTTGCCAAGTCCTTGATATCGAATGCGTAGATTATCTTCTCCCGAAAAGTTGGCTTACGTCGCCATTGTGGTGAGTATATTTGGAAATTGCTTCCGTTCGTCAATATCGCTAAGACCGGCCATTCCCTGCCGCAGTAATCGCTTAACTGTTGAACATGATTGTCCAAGGGCTGGTTCAGAGCTTTAGTTTCTACAACGATTTTGTTTCCGATATTGATGTCAATTCTACTGCCCTGAGCCGCATGCTCCAAGTCTATCTGTTTATGATCAAAATACTGAAGGAAAGGAATGACGATTTTATATTTTACGTTGTTTTCGCTTTGAATAAGATTTGTGAGGTCCAATGATGCTAATTCGGTTAGTCGTCTTGCGTCCATCAATGCCGTCCTCCCTAAAAGGTAAGCACTGCACTTCAATAACCGCGTGGTTATAGCCCGTCCCTCTCAATGAAATTGTTGGATTTTCTATCTCAATTCCTTTACACGCTTCCATTCCCGTTTAAGAATCGGCTGTGAAATTTCGATTATATTCTTTCTTAAGTTGTTCATATCCTCAGGAAAGCTATCTTTCTTGTCATAATTAAGATACCACACAGATGAAGAAGATTCTTTTAGAAGGGCTATTAATTTTACATGATCGGCCTCTTTAGGATTTAGCAAAAGTTGTATCTTTGATTCTGAACGGCAAAGATCTTCAATACAGGTTCGGAGATATTCTTGGTCTTCAACCCTACCTGCAGTTGCTCCTGCAGTTCGAGCCATTATGGCCAGGTAATTTGAAATCTCATCACGCAACATATTAATCCATTGTTGACGATTTGGGGATAGAACATTGGCCTTTATCTGACGCCTCGCAATATGCAAGGTCACAAAAGGACCTATGATCACGGCTAACAATGCTGTTACAACGGAAATTATCGGAATGTATTCATCCATTATCTATTACCTCTTCGTTCATATGAAAGCCAACGTTTTAGTTAAGCTGCAACTGGCAATTAAAAAGTTGAACTCTCAAAACTCAACTTATCTGGTTAATAGCACGGACAGTGGGTAAAAAAAGAAGTTGCCAGTTGTCAGCTTCAACGTTTTGTTGGACAGAGCCGCGGGTCAGTGGCTCTGTCGTTGCATTGTTTTAAGATGTTCGCTATGGAGATTCAATGAGGCCTTTTGATGGAAATAAAAGGCTTCATTGATCCGGTATAATTGATTGGGGTCGTTACCTACAGAGTTGTTACCTTCGTGTATATGTTTCACCTAGGTTACCTATGAAAATAGCATTTATGGATGGTTTCGGGAAACAGGTACCCATTACCATCAACGTTGAACGTTCTCTATGCCGCCTTTCTATACCCTTCTATTGGCGGAGGGTCTCCTGAGCGGTGTCGAATCCTTAAGGGCGGCAATAGTTCAGTGAGGATAAGCCGTTTACCGCAAACAGGGCACCGCTCAGGATGATCATCGCTTTGCTTAAAACAACACTGCCAGTCAAGAAACTCGGGCTCTTTCACTGGCCCTTGTCCTAAAATCTCCCGGCACAGGGAAAGATCATCCCTTTTGCTGGGAGAATAGATCCCGTATGATCGAACCAGTATAGCGTTTGGTAAAGGAATATGCTGTAAAAGGCGACCGATGAACGCTCCTGTGGGTTCGCCGCACTTTCTACATTTTAAATCGTACGCGGAATTAATGGTCTGGCACTGAGGACAGGCATAGTTCGTTCGAATATTATTAAGCCAATATTCATAGCCCATGGCCTTGATCTGTTCCAGGTCATCCCACAGTTCTATCCTATGAGGTCTTTCAGATTGAAACTGTTTTAGATCACTACATGGATACTCCTTGCATTCAACACAGAAATCGATTCCTCGTTCAGCGGCGCATGAGAACATTTTACATTTCTCACAATAAGGCCCTCTCTTGGTCGACCTACATCCGTAACACTTGACCTCTTCCTCCGAAACCTGAAATCGTGCCGCCAGTCCCTTCAGCCTTGCGGGGTCTTCCTTGGTGGCGATAAACAAAGTGCATGCCTCACAGTAAAGACCGCATACAGCAGCAACTTTCTTGTCCAACTCTACAGCGTGATTCCCTTTCTCGTGCATAACTGATCCCCCCCTTAATTCCGTTTCAGTTCTTTCTCGCTTTCCCTGCATAACTGTGTGCATTACCGGCGCGCGGCGACTTTATAGTGCGTCCGAGTACACGCGCGTGTTATGTTTAATTTGTAATATTTGAGACTGGCCTCTTTCCATTTATTTTTTCACATAAATTAAAAAGTTGAGGTCGTCCTCCCTGCCATGATAGGAACCATCTCTCCACGGTATTGTTACAGTTTCGAGCCAACGCATCAATATGATCATATTCTCTCCTTGGAAAATCAATGCCAACAATAACCCCTTTAAGAGACGATTCAATGGATAGCCCTATGGGATCATTATTGTCTGCTATTACAACTAATCTATATTCATGTTCATCACGGTAGTCCATTGATTTCAAAAAGAAATATTCATGGTAATACTTTTCTATTTGCATCTTCAACGCATTATCAACACCATGTTTGATTATATTTTTGCATTCAATTTTCCTTGCAGTAACATAACTTTCTAAATGATACTGATACTCCACTCTTCCAGCAAATTTCATATTTGTTTCAAATGTGGACATAAAATGTTCTTCCAATAGCTTTCTATCGAAAACCAGACAAACGCCGGTTTGCTTTGCCCCATATTGCGACCACATCCTTGACCTTGCCCAGCCTACACGGTAATCATCTTGCCTATATGGTTGAATTGCATTTTTATCGAAATTCATTTCTTCATTATTCCATCCACAAAAGCAAAGTATCCTAGATTTATTTTTAATAGAGTTATCAAAGACCTTAAGAGCTTCCTTATAATTTTCTAAACAAATCTTTTGTTCACTTCCAATAAAACTAAAATCCCATTGTTTAGATTCTCGCGGGTCGTCACATGATCCAAAAGGATTAAAAATAAACTTTTTATCGAATAAAATAGATATTGCTTTATCCATTCTGGTATAGTGACACACCATATCTTTATCAAACATCACAGAGTTAAACATTATATAGCACCTACTTTATCATATATCTTGCCATGAATCTCCATAGACCCTATACAGACATAACGGGCTCTTCAGGCGCAGCGATTAGCTGTCGGTTGAAAGAGCCTGGTTATGCTCCTTTTCACTCTCGCGAATCATGTTTTGCTTCCGATTGCCGTAAAGGATACCCAAAGGAAGTACAATCCCATAGGGGATCCAGAGAAGATATCTGTAGGGATTAGGCAGCATGATCAGAAGCGCTAAGAAAATAGCTATCGCAACCCAACCGATAACCACGCACCTTATCATGAAAGCCCTCTCTTTGGGACCGTTCGTGTTCTTGATGCTGAAGTATGTCCCGATAAGACCCCCAATACATCCAAGGATGCCACCTAAAATCCCTCCTATCCATCCGACAGTTGAGCCTTCCACATTCAAATCCTTTCAGATTTACTGAGTATAACTGGGCGAAGCTCAGCTCGCCCAGTTCGCGGTGCGCCGCAGGCGTGCCGCGAACGACCTGCTCACCTGCCGGTGTGGAGCGGCAGCGGAGCACCGGTCAGAGTGAAGCAGAAAGGCTAGAACTTCTCACTTTTTATAACCCAAAAATTTTTCGGCATACATTAAGGCTTCCCTCTTCTTGCAAAGTTCGTCCCTACTGCATGGCAAATCAAGGATAGTAGATACCTCTTTTAGGCTATTAAATCCAAACTTATTGCCAAGATGAAATTCTAAAAGAGATTCAACGAATCTTTTTAGCTGATACATAAATGCTTGTATCTCATCATTTTCTGATCCAGCATGAACGGATCTATTTCTATAATCTTTCAAATGCGTTAGAACCTGCCGCGCATACTCGTCACCACCGTAAATAAAGGCAGCTCTTCTTATAGTAAGAGCATAATTGTCATTCGGTCCTGTGGCAGTTAAATGCTCTAAAACGCTCCAAAGTCTTAAGAAAGCATCTTCCCAATTCGTAAGATCGAGTGCTCGAGTATATCGCAGTATGGCAGAAATGATTTCATTAGGATATTTGTTTCTTTTAAGTAATTTTCTGATTGTTTTTTCAAATTTGTAGACTTTTTCCAATTCATTAGAAGGGTTGAAAGGGTCGATTTGATAAACGTACTCAGGGTCATACCACCAAGTTTTTGTCGCTAATTTACCATCCGTTTCGTGTAAAGTATGAAGAGGACCCAAAACAAATTTGTTCACAGGTTTCCTTTTTCCCGATGATATTCTTATGCCATGTTTTCGGTTTTCGTAGAGGTTCCAGATACCTCTGACTAAATCTATAGAATCCAAAGCTTTGTTCGCTGCCTCTGCATTTGATTTTGCGTTTACAGTTATGACCACGCTTTTATAGTTTTTTGGGATATCTCCGATGATGGAATGCCGAGCACTATTATAAATTTCGGAAATAGACTTTAGGTATGGTAAAGACAAAGATGATTTAAAGGTAATGTTACAATCATTCAATCTCTTGGTTTTCAGACTGCAAACACGATCAACTGAAATGGAAGTGACTAATTTAAAAGTCTTTTCCGGTCTTTTTAAATACTCAGTTTCAAGTTTGTTTATCTCTGCCAATAGCCTTTTCGAATCAATCTTTCCCGTAGCTGCCGCTTTGAATGTTGCTTGATTTACTATTCTATTCTTTTCTAATTCCGGAATGGTATCATCAATCAAAACCATGCTTTTAAGAACGACAGTACTGTCATAATGTTCGAAGCCTTTAAAGGACGCTTTGCCGTTTTTATCTACGCTTTTCGCCTTATCAATTCTATCGGCAATCTCGCTCGGATTATATATGTTAAACCATTTTGCCATTTGTAATCAGTTCTAACGGGCTGCTCAGGGGCCGGAAGGGGCGAAGCCCCTGGAGGTCCATTGCAGCAGCAAGGTTATGTTCTTTCTCCAGAATGCATTATAATTCGACTTCTCGTCTCTACTATGAGCCATGTCTTGCTTTTTTTATCAATAATTCAACATGATCAACGAACTGTGCTTTATTAAGCATTCGTTCATACCTTATCTTTATTTCTTCCTTGGCAAGGTCTTCCTGTCTTGCATGGAGTAAATTCCCTATTTTCCCGCCAGCTCGCTTTCTTGCCAGTTTTCGTTCGATTATTTTCTTTCTATTGCTTTGATAATATAGGAAATGTACACAATGCCTAGTTTTAGCTTCAGAGATAAGATATTTTTCTATGTCATCATAATATCCGGTATTTATTTGCTCCTTACTTTTTGGTGGGCTATATGAAAACGTGTAAGAGATGTTTGTATTTGAAAATATCTTTTCCCACACATCAAGATATTCTTCCCATCTATCTAGACAATCTAAGCTATGCAATATAGACAGATAAAGAGTCTTAAAATATTCGTTTCGCTCCTTCTCACTAAGAGATAGCTTATTTTGTTCAGCAAATTTTAGAAGTCTAAGCCATGCATCCAAACCAGCTTCATATGACCTTGTGTAATCAATTGTCTCACGGATCAGATTTACCATAGGATAAAAAAGAATCTTTCGAAACTTATTGATAGTTAATTTTTCTGTAAGATTATGAATTTCAACAAGTCCCTTGCTAGGCTGTGTGTCCATTATGGTATATTATTTTGATTATTCCTAACAAACATAACGGGCTGCTCACAGGCCGCGAGGTACGAGCGGTCCTTGTGAAGCAGCGATGTTAGGACAGATGTTTATTTTCTTTAAAGATGTCAACGAGATCTGAGTATGGGTTTCGATCATTACGCATTAGTCTTTTTCTTTCAAAGTAAAATCTGAATAACATCGAAAAACTATGACGTAGAGATAATTTTCTAACTATTCTTTTGAATAGGGTAATCCATAGCTCTATTACTTTTCTGTTAATGGCTATTTCATTTATCGTTTCATCAACGTTTTTTTGAGCATATGGATAATTTTTGAATTGTTGTATGCCCTCACTAAAAAGTTTGATTTCAAGAGAAAGATAAGGATCAAGTTTTGCTAAATTAGATATGCAACTCTCTAGTTTATTTTGAAAACTATCGGTTGTGATGGTGTCATCTTTGTATAAATTTGCTAGGATTTCAGATGAAATAGCCGAATGAGATTCCAATTTTAGTGCGCTTTCAAGTACATTTTTTTTGTTTTCTAAAATAAATAATATCTCATTTATCATGAATATTGTAATGCTTATTATACGTTTATCTTCTCTTTTTGCTTTAATTAATTGGCCAACTTCGTTTAAGGACCAACCAATTATTACTCCTATTATTGGAATGATGATTTCAAACTTCATAATTACATGTCTTCTGATGTATTTTATTTATTTGATATCCTAACGCCCGGGTTAACAGGCATGCGGCGTCTTTCCCGCATGTCCTCGTTAAACCCGTTGTTGGGCGAAACAATCACTTAAAAAAGTGGGGAGACTCAAAAAGAACACGTACAATTTCACTGGACAGGCTTGTTTGAAATGCACTGTCAGTGATATTGGCCATGCCTTTGCCTTCAGTCTTAGCGTCACCTAACCAGGCAACCTCCCTAGTAGCCGAATCAATAAGGATGATTCGCATTTCGCTTTCTCGATAATAAGAACGAAGCGGGATTGATGTTGCCTGGGCTGAAACAGATCCACCATGGCTGTATGCGCTACCGTACGCCTGATAGGCGAAGATCTGACTTGAGGAATAATCACCTCCTGCAGTAAGCATTATGAGCGAATCAATACCCCTTTCAGAGAGAGAAGCAAAAATGCTATCCGCTGTATATTCCCGTGTGGGTGAGAAGATCGTGAGGAATGAGTAGCAATTTATGCCATGTTCCATAAACTTGTTACAAATTTTTGATTCAAGTTCAGCGGCATTTTCTAACCCAAGGTTACTGGCAAGGACAACTGTACTGGAATAGGTACGATTTGAATACTCCGGGTCTGAAAATCCAGTAATTTTCGTAGTTGCACAGCCAAAAAACGCGAGCATAAGCACAATGGTTATGTATCTCATTTCTCCCTCCATTATCATGATACACAAAACATTTCTCATCACTTTATATGAATCGGAACGGAATAGCGGTTAGGTGATAATAAAAATATTTTGCTTTTAATTATACCAAAAAACACGGTGGATTCTTTTTGTATATTTCTCTTTCTTTCCTATGAGCGTCTCGCATGGAGATAACCCGAATTGTCTCGTTCTCTCGCACGGTTGTTACAAAATGGACAATGCGGTCTTGATATTTTGCAAGATGGACATGTCGCACCTCACCATCCTGCATAATCCGTTCTATAGTGATAAAAGCCTGTTGAAATGTTACTGACGCCTCCAAGATATCCACCGCACAGGTAAGGCTGTACTTATGACATTTCCTGTTGATCTCCTCTTTTGCCTGATCGAAATCGATTTTGGTACAACCAGGAATAATTCTGAAATCGTTGGGCTTAAATATTTCCATTTTTGTTTCTTTTCAAAATTGCGGATAACAGGGAGCCTATAAGTCGTCGCGTGAATCCGGATTGTTGGGTGTTCCAACTTCTTCAAATGTGGCTCCAGCAGTACGCTCGATGATCCGCGTGAATTCCCTTCGTACCCAGTCAAATGCCTTTTTGACAGTCTGGAGTTCTTCATCTGTTACAGTGAGTGCAGAAAGATCTTTAGGGTGCGTGAGACGATTACGAATCCTAATTGCAATCTCCAACGCGGTGAAACCATCATCTTTTTCTATCTTCCATTCCGAACCGACGGACTCAGCGAAAGAAGAGAGCGCAAACAAAAGATTCGGAAGGGTTCTCAGCTTGGCGTTGCTTGTTTTAGGCTGGCCATTGTCCTTCAGTGTGTAGGATTCGCCCATAAGTAGGCAGAGATCTCGTAATGGCAGCTCAGGAGCGCCATTCTTGAAACTATCATAGCAATCAATCATCCGATTGTTGAGTGTGTGTTGCTTCAGGAAGAAAATAAGCCCTTCAATAGAGGCGAAAGTAGATCGCACGTACAGCCTTCGCCATGACGCATTAGCTTTCTGTATGCCGTGTTCACAGAGCGTAATGTCGGCGCTGAGTTCGCCTAGCATCAGGCTAAGTTGCCGCAGGAAAGCGCTTTGGTCCTTCATGGTCTGTCCTCGCCCAACGGGCTGCTCAGGGGGGCGCGGCTTTTTTGCGCGTCCCTTGCAGCAGCAAGGTTAGCGGCATTATTCTTCCCAAGAAGCACAACCCCATACCCGAGCTTGCATTTCAGCGACAAACTTGAAATGCTTTTCTTCCAGTCTCTTGTCCTTGTCGGAAAAGGCAATAGCTCTCAAATCCTCTGGAATTTGGTCAGAGTGAATTCCGAAGAAACCCTTTCCTGGGCAACCCTTTGTGCAAATCTTGTTCTCACTACCGCGACGCACGACAATAGCCGAAATGAGTGGCTTATTCTTTCGACTCTCGTATTCACTAATTTTTCCAACGATCCACCCAATGCCAATACCTGGGCTCCTATGACCCCGTGGAATGTGGAATTCCTTCATGAGGTCTCCGTAGTAAACGGGCTCGCCGGATAGCGCTTTCTCGATCAGTCTGTTTCTGACGTCGTAACGGATGTCATCGGTCATGATCATCTCCTCTCTTTGCTAACGACTGAATTCAGCGGCGGCGGTTAGCCGTCCGCTGGAATGAATTGTTCGAAAATTTATATTACAGATACTAAATCACTTTCCCATGCTTTAAAAACTTCATCTTCTGGCTTATTGTTGCATGAATAGCACATGGGTAAAATATATTCTTTCCCCCCTCCTCCAACTTTAATAACATGACCGCCGAGATCTGGATTGCCGCTGCATCCTAATACCTCGCATGTAGTAGCCTTCTTATCTTTTTTCTTTTCCCAGAAATCCAACCAGCTGGAATAGCCCGATGGCGGGTCTTTCTCTACAGTGCCTTTTTTGTTTTTCACTTCGATGAAGCTCATTTTCTTCTCCTTTCCCTTTTGTTTTTTTCGAACACAAAACTCACCTGCCAGTTGAGCATAGCGATAACTGGTCAGGTGGAGTGAATTGTTATGTGGTGGTTTGGTAATTTTTTGCTATCTTTTCAAAACGTACTATGTCCTTTGGTTTAAACCGGAATCGAGTTATTGTATCTTCATCTAATTCGTTATTCTCTGCATAGTTACCCATACTAAGTTCAAAGTTACTTTCTGTTTCGTTAACAATACGTTCTTCATCTGGGGCATAGGCATCTATAAGCCGATTTTTTACCATACTTAGCAAAATATTGGGCTTGATACTCCACTTATTTATTAATTTGTTACCATCAATAATTTGAAAAGTTTGATCGCCTATTGGCCTGATGCTTATTTTATTATTAATCTTTTGCTGGAATGTACCGCTAATTTCGGTTTTAGTGAGCTTCCAGTTTTTTATTACGTAAACTGCAATCAATATAACAGTGATTACATATAGAGAAAAAACTAAGTAGGCCATTGTTGTAAGCCCTTTATTATTTAAGTATATGACAATAATACCAGAAATAATTCCTGATGCGACATTACTCCCCAATAGAAAAATAGCATTTCTCATACCCACCCTCCGCCAGATGGCCCGCAAGTTAGAAGGGGGGAAGCTGTTGCGGATTACAGCTTATCGGGTGGCCGCCCTATCCCCCATGCTTTTATTTATGACACATAACGTCGGCTGTTGAGCCGCGAGGCTGGCGAACCGGCGCAAGCGTGCTTGCGGCGGGGCGACACCGGAGTCGGCTCGAACGCCCTTGATAGGCGGAGCGTGAGCGGAGCCTAGTAAGGGTGTGAAGAGCCGTAGGCTCAACAGCCGACGATAAGCGGACAAGCGAAGCGAGAGCGAGCACAGCGAGCGGTCCGCTTATCAGTGGGTTAGGCTGCACGCAAGCTAACCCAATAGGTCTGCGTGCAATCTAATGTGTTATCTATTGACTTCCAATGAATACGGTTTCTGAATAAACTTACGAATACTTGCCAACCTTGCCCAGATTATCGGAGTCTACAGCGTGAACCACCGCAGAGGTTGTCACATCAAGTAATCTTGCCATGTGTGCTCCAGGATGCGCCATCCTATCCACCGCGACGTGACAGAATATAAACCAGACAGATAGATGTTATGGTATCGTGTTGCTACCGGATCCATGGGAACTATGAGCTGTTTGAGAGGAGAACAGGAATGGTATAGGTAATTTTTAGAATTTTTACCATGCCGATATGGGATAAGCAAGGAGAATTTAATGAGAGGTTCCAACCCCAGTGAAATGCGCTTCGCTGTCACTATCGTGAATTTCACGGGGTAAAGGTTCAGGGTTCACAGTTCAAAGGTTCAGCGTTCAAGGTTCAAGGGTTATAATTTGGTTATAGGGGTTCAGGGGTCAGGGATCAGCCCCAGTGAAATGCGCCCCAGTTAAACAGGGGACAAAGATAGGTTTCACCCCAGTTGAACACCCAGCGGGGACCCGGTTCAACGGGGCAAGCGAGGTGGACTTCGCTGTCACTATCGTGCCCCAGTTGAACGGTCCTTGAGTTCAACGGGCGCGCGGTTTAGAGCTTCGGCTGGATTGTCTTGTTGGGACATTTTTTTATCATGAAGAGGTATATTCAGCACTTGGTTCGTGTACAGAAGGATAAGCATCCATCCAAGACAGGTCCTTGCCGATAACGAGTTCCTCCATCTTCGTATGGTGGGTGTTAGTCATTGGGATAAGTCGCATCTGGAAACCATGCCGTCTCGCCATGATTATAACTTCTTTGGCATTGTCGTACGTGATCAAAAAATCACCACGTATCATCTCACAAAGATAAA
>Ga0315549_1004413_pt1 | contig 11874 bp, 9 predicted proteins | sample SalMarSW160200MG_FD_203101 | JGI IMG/M metagenome (GOLD analysis project Ga0315549, IMG submission 203101) | Salt marsh sediment microbial communities from the Plum Island Ecosystem LTER, Massachusetts, United States - Salt Marsh Sediment SW1601-200 ... | reverse complement strand
ATTATTGAAAAGGATACTATTTATAAAGAGATACTATCAAGATTTATTAGTTTATAATACCATATTTTCTATATAGAGCAACAATTAAACTTGAAATAAATCCAATAAATCATCAAAATCTCTCAGTATTATTATATAATTCTGTTTTATAATTATAAAAAAAAATCCTTTCTTAATTATCTATTTTTAAAAATCATTCTTTTTTCATAAATGAAAGCTGAAAATCGTATATTTTAAATAAAAAAGATATAAATAACCATTTTTATTTTAAAATAATAAGTATAGAATATAGTTCAAATTAAAAACAATGGATGCTGTTGATATAGAAGATTTAGAGGCATTTATAGACGGTTTAAAAGTATCTTTTGACTCTCTTGAGCACATAGATTCTGGTAATTCAAAGGGAGTACAAGCTGAAGTAGCAAAAGCTATATCTCAATTAAGATCAAAAAAATTAGATAAAATTGAACCATTACCCAAATTATTAGGGCATGTAACAAAAAAAGATTTAAAGAATCTTTTTTTAAATCGATTAGAAAAATTAAAATTTATTTTAGAATCAAATAATTATCCTTTTGCTAGAAAATTTGATCTTGTAATGAAGATTGCAAAATTGCGAGCAAAAGTAAATACTTTTTAAATTAATGATTTAATTCTTAGCTTTATAACTATTTATAGCAATCCATAAATTTGTAATTATTTAAAAAATTATTAGAATAATATAATTATATCTAAATCATAAATAATTATTGTAACTCTATGTTAATAGACATACATTGCCATGCTAATCTCTATTTAAATCTTCAGGAGATATTGGAGGAAGCTAAACAGGTAGGAATAGAAAAAATTATCTCTGTTGGAATGAGTTTAGTTAGTTTGGAAAGAATTATTCAAATCGCAAATAGTTATGAAATCATTTATCCTGCTTTAGGTATACACCCTGAAGAAGTTAAAATGAATTCGAATATTGAAAATCAACTTGATATTATTGAAGATTACATAAAAAAAAATAGTGATTTACTATGTGCGATTGGTGAAATAGGTTTAGATCATTATTTTATTAAAAATAAAGAATTATATCCAATCCAAGATAAAATTTTTAAAAGAATGCTATCTATAGCTCAAGATTTAAATTTACCTGTGAATATTCATACCAAAGGTGCTGAAAGAGAGGTTTTTGATATATTACCCTCATATAATTTACCAAATATCAATATTCACTGGTATTCTGGCCCAGAAAGCTTCTTAAAGATAGGTATTGAAAGAGGATATTATTTTTCAATTACACCTGCAATTTCCTATTCTCCTCCTGTTAAAAAAGTTGCGGAATTAGTTGATAATAAACAACTTTTACTTGAAAGCGATGGACCAGTAAAATATTCAAATCAGGTAGGAACACCATCAATGATAAAAAACGTCTTAAATAGTATTTCAAAATTAAAAAATTGTCCAATAAATGAATTAGAAGAACAAATTTATCATAATACAAAACAAATTTTCCCAAAAATATTCTAATTGATATGTTAACTAATAAGTTCTTAAAAATACTAAATAAAATAATCTATATAATTCTTTTCTATTATTAAAAAGAATATTCATAATAATTATCTAAGGTATTTCTTAGGATACATATCATCTTCTTAAAAAAAATAATTTTCTTAATGAAGATTTCTATAAAAATTGGTCTATTGAAATTTTATATTCTATTCATAATGGATTATCTTATATAATCCTTAAAAAAGAAAAATTTATATTTTAATAAGGATATATCATAATAATGATATATCGGTAAAAGAATATAAATTTTTAAGGTATACATATATGGTTAAATTGAGTGATGATGCAAAGAAGTTTGTTGATAGAATAGAAAGGGAAATGAAACGAGGATTTATCAGTACAATCGTTTTATTTATCTTAAGAAATTACCCTTCTCATGGTTATCAAATTATAAAAAATATTGAACAACACACTATTTGGCACGCTTCAGCATCTTCAATATATCCAATATTAAAGAATCTAAGTAGAAAAGGATTTATATCCTGTGAAGAAATAAAGGATGGAGAAAGAATTCGTAAAGTGTATAATCTGACTAAAAAGGGTGAACAAGTATTGGAATTAGTAAATGAAAAACAACAAAATATGATCGAATCTATTAATTCAATCATGGATTTACATTCATTAAATTCCACTGAATCTCCTTCAGAAATTAATTTATCATCTCCGAATTCTTTATTATTATTTATGAAACCAAACTTAGAAAAAGTAATAGATGGATATGATATGGAAAAACTTCAATTATTTAAAAGAAAAATTGAGTTTCTAATCAATCATTTTAACCACACACTTCATACAATTGATGAAAAAATAAGTAAATTTCAGAAAAAGTGATGAAAAATAAGTAAAACAAATCATAAAACAATTATTCAATTAAAAAATCTTTCAAAAAGATTTGGGAAATTTTATGCTGTTTCTAATCTTAATTTAGAAGTAAGAAGAGGAGAAATTGTTGGATTTCTTGGACCTAATGGTGCTGGAAAATCAACAACAATGAAAATGATAGCATATCTTCTAAAACCAAATGAGGGTGAAATATTAATTCGTGGAAATGGTGAATTACTAAAATTATCAAGCCATAATAAAGATTATTTATTAAATAATATTGGATTCTTAATTGAAAATCCATTTTTCTATGGAAATGTTACTCCACGTCTAATTTTATCATATTTTGCAAAACTTAAAGGTTATCCAAGCAAAAAAGTCGGTGAACGAATTGAAGAAGTAATTGAGATGTTTGGGATGTCTGATTGGATTGATAAGAAAATAAAAACATTCTCTAAAGGAATGCGTCAAAAAATTGGAATTGCTTCTGCAATTATTCATGATCCAGATATTATTGTATTAGATGAGCCATCAACAGGATTAGACCCTGGAGCACGAAGAGATGTGCGTGATTTCATTTTAAAATTAAAGAAAATAGGAAAGACTATCTTTCTTAGTAGTCATTTGCTATATGAAATCAGTGAGGTTGCAGACAGGGTTGCTATTATCAATCATGGAAAGCTTATTGCATTTGATACTCTTGACAATTTAGAATCAAAAGCTAAAAAGAGTATTATCAATTTTGAATTACTCAAACAACCCAATAAAAACATAAATGAAATATTAAATCATATAAAGGAAATAGTCACACCTTTAACAGGAGTTCCTTATGAAACAAACTGGATTGATTACAATGAAGACAATGGTGTATTTCAAATATTTTTCGATGGTCATCCGGAAAACCAACGGCTCATTTTAAAAACACTTCTGCAACATGATTATAAAGTTATTGAATTTTCTGTTCCCAAAGCAGGTTTACTTGAAAATCTTTTTATTGAAATGACGACTCCAGATGCAACTTCTCAATTCAATAATAAATTAATTCAAAAGAATTTTAATTTAGAAAATATGGAGGTTTAAAAAATGAATTATGAATTAGAGCCAGAAGCGATTTATCTTCAAGAATTAGCTGTTGAAAAACAAAATGCCGGTATTAGACGTGATTTTACACAAATAGGTAATACAATCGCGTTTGAACTAAAGAGAAATTTCAAAAAATTTATTGCGATGTTAATAGTCTATTTTGCAATGTTTCTTTTATTAATGTTAATCGTTGTTCTAATAGAAATGTTGACTGATACGTTTTTTAACGACTCTTTAGGTTATGTACAACAACTCTTTTCAGCCCAATATGGTATTTTAGGACTACTTACTATTATTAGTGCTTCTATTTTTGGCGGATCTATAATATCTGAAGATTTTTCTACTCAAACAGGAAATTTAATATTTCCTAAAATAAGTAAAACACGATTACTTATAGGTAGAATAATATCACGATTTAGTTACATAGCACTTTGTACTGGATTTTTATATACACTTATGATTATAGTTACTTTCATAAGATTTGGAGATGTTCCAATAACAATCTTGTTATCACTATTATGGGCATTATATTATGCATTTGCTGTATTCTGTTTTGTTACATTAATGAGTAGCCTTATGAAAAATACTTCAATGAGTATTATATTTAGTATCCTAATATTCCTCATGATCTTTAACATGATCAGTGGGATTTTTATGTTTTCAAGATTTACTGATGAATTCGAGTTACCTATGTTTTTTCTTCTTAGTTACTATGAAACCATTATTTCCGCATCTCTAAATATGCCCGTTACTCGTTATGGACCTGTTCTTGGTACTGGTGCGATGTTAGGGGGGGATCCTCTCAATGCATGGACAACTCCTCTTCCTTTAAGTGCTGGATATGGGCTCTTAATATATATATCTATCTTATTATCAATCGCTTATATTAGATATGTAACAAGGCAAAGTAAAGGCGAATAATCTTTAATACATAAAAAATTTTTTTTTTTTATTTAAGTTTTTGTAAATAAAAATCCATAAATTCAAATTCTTTTATTAAATGTTTAACTATTTATATGAAGAATTATATTATATCATTATTGATATATCATTTTTGATGTATCATAATTGTTATAAAATTTAATAAAAAACAATTTAAAAGTGATATAATGGTTGAGGAAATTGCTAATAAATTTGAAGCAGCTATAACTAAAGGATTTATTAATATCATAGTGTTATCTATTTTAGAGAAAATGCCTACTCATGGCTATAGGATTAAAAAAGAAATTGAACAACGAACCCTCGGTATTTGGGTACCATCTGATTCTACGATTTATACTAATCTTAAAAAGATGACAGAAGATGGTTTAATTAAATTTAAAGAAGAAGCAGAAGGCGAAAAAATTCGAAAAGTCTATAGATTAACATTAAAAGGAAAAACTATTTTAAAAATTCTATTAAGAAGACATAAAAGGATAATAAATGCTGTAGATTCATTAATTTCTTCTGTCTTAAGTGAAGATGAATTTAGAGATCTAGCATTTACTTTCAATAATACACAATATTTTATACCTACTGGATTAGCTCTTGAAAATGTAAGTGAAAATATGTCAAAAAATGAAAAAATTGAATATCTTGAACACCAAAAAAAACAATTTATAATAGCTATAGGAATACTGAATACAGTTATTGGCAATATAGATTCTATGTTACTAAAAATAAAAAAAGAAAATGAGTAAAATGAAGAAAATAAGTAACTATATCTTATCAATTTATAAAAGCTTAAGCAATTCCTAGGATACCTTTATGATTATATAAATTAAAAAACAATTAGAAATAAACAGAAATCAATGGTGTAAATTTAAACAATGGGTGTAATTACTAAAATTTCTTTTAGAAATATAAAACGAAGAAAAATTCGATATATACTAACAACTCTTTCATTAATAATTGGAGTCGCTTTATTTGGAGGTGTTATGATTGCTTCTGATTCCTTCAATAAAATATTCCTTGATAGTATTGATCAACAAATGGGTACAGCAGATATTTTAATTCGCTCAAATGCAACTGAATCTGGTTGGTTTGATCCTACCTATATTGAAGGTAATCTTACAAGGATTAATCATGTGGAACAAATAGCATTTAGAGTTTCTGGATTTAGCGTATTTGTAAGTGGAGTAGATAATGGAACTCAAATTGATGATAGTACATCAACAAATGTTTATGGTATTGATCCCTATAGTAATGATGAATCAAAATTAGGAGGGACGCCATATAAATTAGATATAATAAGTGAATTGGAAAATACTAATAGTATTGAAGAAATGCTTAAATATATTGATAATGAGACAGGTAATAGAGTTATAGTTGCAACTGAATCCTTAAAAATAAAATTGGGAAAAAATGTTCATGCTGGTGATATAGTTCGAATATTACCACGAGAAGCAAATTCTACATATGATGTTGATGATACGGGTACTTGGGATCAATATACCATCGTAGCAGTGGTAAGAGATTATGGAGAAGCTCAATTCTATAATCCTTATGAATCAAATGAAGCTTTCTCTCTATCACAGCTAGGCCCGCTCCTATTTTCATCAATCAGTAGCGCTCATAAACTTGTTGATGGAAATGAAAATCACACTGGTGAATATAACTTGGGTGTTATTGGTGTTGATGATATTTACAATACTAATAAAGCAGCCAATAATATTGAGAAAAAATTAATAGAATTAGATGATGGACTTGATTGGAAAGTTAATGATTTAAAAACGGATAATCTTGAGGACGTTAATACCACAATGACGACAATAAGAACAATGTTTTTAGTTTTTGGTCTTATAGCCCTCATTTTATCAATTGTTCTTATAACTAACATCTTTAATATTATAAGAAAGGAACAAGAATATGAGACAGGAATGTTTCAAGCAATAGGTGCGTCCAAAATAGAAACTTTTAAGATGTTCCTTACTCAGGGTTTGATTATGGGATTGATGGGATCTATTATAGGGACAATATGTTCATATTTTATTTCATATCTTATTTTTTCGATTACAATGAACTCTATTAGCACAATTCAAGCAGCAGGATCATATTCTTTCTTTGATATGGATTTTGAGATTGTATTATTACCCACCACTTTAATTATGGTTTTTTCAGTCGGTTTTATATCTTGTTTACTTTCATCAATCTATCCAAGTTATAAAGCAAGTAGGAAACCAATAATTGAATGCTTGAATCCAATAGAAGAAAAAAGTAAACGTGAGAAAATAAAATTTAAAAAACCTTTAATATATGCATCTATTGGAATATTTCTTATAATCGGGGGATCTTGGTTATTATTTAGCTCAGCAAGTCAAACTCTTGATTTTGCGAGTTCTACAAATGGAGGTTTTGCGGGAGATCAAGCTGCTATAGCTATGAGTGCTCCAACTTTTGTCTTAATTGGTGTTATTATTCTTACATCACTAATAATTAGACCCATTTCAAAAGCTTTTGTTAAATTATTTTCTCCTGTTTTAAAACAAACTCAGTTACTTACGAAAAAGAATATTTTGAGACATCGAAAAAGAACTGTGCTAACATTTTGTATGATCGCATTAACAACTAGTTATTTAGTAGGTATGAGTGTTATGCTAGATTCAATGAGAGCCGGCGTTGATACTACTATAGATGATTTAATGGGATGTGATGCAAGGGTTTTTGCTTTTGGGGCACCAAGATCAATTGAGGAAGAGATTTTAACCTTAGATAATATAGATGATGTTTTTGGAGTAAGATATCAAAATGCTATGGTACGTATAGATGGGAAATGGATTGGTCACAGCGAACTTGATAATGAATTCAACGAATCGATTAATATAAACATTATTGATACAGATAAAGTATTAGAACATACTCCTGATATAAATATAATTTCGCCAAAAAGTTTATCAGTTAGCAGTATGCTTGGACTACTTAAATCAGGAAATAATATTTTAATATCAAGTGACTTCGCAAGTAAATATAATGTTAAAGCAGGAGAATTACTTGAAGTTAATTTTACTTTAGGGTTAACTTATCCAACTATTGTTGATTTCTTGGAACAAGATGATTCAGATGCTCAAGAAGATGTTGTTACAGTTCAAATGAATGTTGTCGCTATAATTGAAAAAATCCAAGGTTTTTTCACAGGAAGTGCAGCTTTTATAACATCTATGATGGGATTGGGTACTAGTTATGGTATGTTCATATCATGGGAAACTTACTATACTCTTGCTATTCAGAATTTACCTGGGGGAGGTACTGATATTGTCTTTAGACAAGAACCTAAAACAGGAGATGATGAATTCATAGATCCATATATGGCAAATTGGGTTGATTTTTCCCAAATTCAACCTATTTTAGAAAGTACAGATGGAATAGAATATTATACAACTCGAATGGATTATAATACTGCAATCTCTACCACTCCATTTAATCCTCTGTTAACGAATTTTACATCGGTAGTAGGTATACATACTAATTCAACTGGTAATTTAAAGTCAGATTCTTACTTTGGAAATCATACTATCATCGATAAAGATATAAGCTATAGTGGAACAACATTAGAAGAACTTCTCGATACAAATGAAAATGTTACAGTAGTGGATCAGACTTTTGTAGATGATCAAAATAGAAAAGGTCCCTTTGGATTAGGTTCAGAAGTGTCCATTTTCCCTCAAGATATTGTAGAGTATACATTATTAGCAGGTGGTTATAATACAGAGTTTATTAATGAATCTGGTTTTTGTCCTGATGGACCTCTAGATTCTATGAATTTAACTGTTTCAGATAACATAAATAAAACATTAATGAGTGATAATGGATTACTTATTTTTAACATAAATTTTTTTATGAACGAGACAATTGGAGATTTTTTCCTTCCTGCCAGACTTTCACAGGCTATTTCTCTTGGTATTGAATCAAGAGTTAATGATTCAATTGATAGTTTAGAAATATTTGCTTTGAATGTTTATACAAATGAATTTGATAAACTTGGAGATATAAATAATAATAATGAATTAAATTATACACTATATTTCAATTTATCAACATCCTATATACCTATGCCTACAGGAATGAAAGCACCGAAACTAGAATTAAGAATAGTTGGAAATTCATCAACCATCTCTGACTATTCTCTTGATATTGATAATCTATATTTAAACATAACTAAGTCAAAATACGATTTATTTCAGATATCAGAATGGCCTAAATTTAAAGTGATTGGTATTATAAATTCCCCAAAATTATATAATACTGAAAGATATGTATGGGAAAATGGAATAGAAGCTGGTTTTAATCCTGGTGAAAATTCTGTCTATATAAATTATGAAAAAGCAAGAAATATAGTATATCCAATATATAAAGGGAATAATATTATGAATGATAGTGTTTCCTCTATTTTAGTTAAATGTGATAATCCTTTGAATATAAGCTCAATCGGTATTACTCTAGAAGAAGATCTTACTACAAGTGTAGGAGGAAGTTGGTCGATTGTTGACATTAAATCATTAAGTTTACAATTGAGAATTAGTGTTTTTGATATTCATTTATTTATCAGAGGTGGAAATGATGAGGAAGTACTTGAAAGTGTCCAACAATATATTCAAGATCAAGGATATATTGTATTATTTGGATTTACTCGTTCCTTTGCTGAAATAACTTTTAGGACAATTATTGATCTGATAATGTTCATAACCTATGGCATGTTAATCTTGGCAATAGTGATAGCTTTAATTGGTCTTATGCTTCATTGTCTATTGACAACAATGTCTCGTAGAAGAGAAATTGGAATGCTGAGATCGATAGGTCTGAATAAAAGTGGAGTTATAAGATCAATTTCAGGAGAAACATTAATTATTGCTTTAGTGGGTGTTATTATTGGAATATTTGCAGGAATTCTTCAAGGAAGTCTAATGGTATTTGCAACTCCTACTGGTGGATTCATCACTGTAACCTATGTTATTCCTTGGCTCACAATCATTATTTTAGTATCAATAACTGTCATAGCTGCTATATTGAGTTCGATATTTCCTGCTAGATGGGCAGCAAATATAAATATCATTGATGCAGTACGAACCCGTTAATGAGGTGATAAAATGATTGAAAAAAACAAACCGGAAAGTAATTTAGAGAAAAAAGAAATAAAGAAACAAAAAAAGAAAATTTCAAAATCCTATGAAATAGATAATCATTTAATTCTCAAAGTGGAAAACCTTTATAAAACATATATAACAGGAGATATAAAGATACAAGCACTTGATGATGTTAATCTGGAAATTAGAAAAGGTGAATTCATTGCTATTGTTGGGCCTTCAGGAAGTGGTAAAACTACTCTTATCAATTGTCTTGGAGCATTAGATTTTCCAGATTCAGGAAAAATAATATATAATGTTAGTAATAATGGTGATGGACACAATATCACAGAAATGAACAATCAAGAACAAAAAAATATGCGTTTAAAAAGAATTGGACTTATATTTCAATTCTATAATCTATTTCCCGTTCTTACAGCATATGAAAATGTTGAACTTCCTACATTAATAGCAAAGAAAAAACCTAAATTGAGGAAAAAACGAGTTAATGAATTACTTAAAACAGTTGGACTTGGAGAAAGAATGGATCATTTTCCCTCTCAGTTATCTGGCGGAGAACAACAAAGAGTAACTATTGCTAGATCTTTAGTAAATGATCCTTTAATTCTATTAGCAGATGAACCAACAGGTGAACTTGATACTGAAACAACCCTACAGATTATGAAAATTTTACTTCATCTAAAAGAAACTGGTCATTCAATATTAATGGTGACTCACAATATTCGAATCGCTCAAGCTGCGGATAGAGTTTTAACTTTAACTGATGGAAAAATCACCAATGAAAGAAATGCAGGAAAATCAATCGAAGATATATACAAAATTGAATATGGAGGCCATTAAATATGATAAAAAAGAAAAAACAAAAAAAATCAGTGTTAAAAACCAAAGACAACCATTATCAAATAGATTCTGACGCAATGATTCAGACATTCAACTTAGAAAAAGTATATAATATGGGAGAACGTATTGAAATAAGAGCATTAGATAGTGTAAGCATTGATATTAAAAAAGGGGAATTTGTTTCTGTAATGGGTCCTTCAGGAAGTGGTAAAACAACACTGTTAAATATGATCGGAGCTTTAGATAATCCTACAAGTGGGGCTGTTTACATTGATGGAATTAATGTAGCGTATATGAATGATGTTGAAAGAACTAATTTAAGACTTGAGAAAATAGGATTCATTTTTCAATTTTATAATCTAGTTCCAGTATTAACTGCTTATGAAAATGTTGAATTACCAATGCTCTTTGCTAATAAATCTGATAATGTTCGTACAAAAACTATAGAAAGACTATTAAAACTTGTTGGTTTGACTGAGAGAAAAGATTTTCTACCTTCTGAATTATCTGGAGGAGAAAAACAGCGCATAGCAATTGCTAGATCACTAAGTAATGAACCTGCTATCCTAATTGCTGATGAACCCACAGGAGAATTAGATACTAAAATGGGAATGGAAATAATACAATTGTTACATGATTTAAATAGAGAATTAAATCAAACAATCCTAATGGTTACCCATGATCCTGCTGTAGGATCTCTTGCAGAAAAAACTCTTAAAATGAGAGATGGTAAGATTATTGAAGTTATAAATAACTAAATTTTTTTTTTATTTTTTTTTTTTCCCTATAATTTTGAGAAAAGATCTTTAATATCTTTATTCAGATCAATATTTTTAATATTTCCATAACCAAGAACTTTTCGTTCCTTATTTATATAAACGTCAAATTCATGACCACATGAATTAGGTGTTTTTAAATTTATATTAACTTCTAAAACAGGAATATTATTGGAGAAATCTAAATTGAGTTTAAGTTTCATCTCTTTATTACAGCGTGGACAAATTATTTTTGTGTAAGGATAATAACCCTTTTCATAGTCCATTATAAATCTTGTTATATCCCAATGTTCATTATTGCATAAATCTATTAATATATCTCTTAATTCAGGAATTTGTTCTTCTAAAGAGATTATAACAGTCTCTCTTATTTCGAAATCTAAGTTTAACAAGGTATTTTTGAGATCATCTTTTTTTAATTGTCCTATTAGAAATAGATTTCTTATATGCTCAACCTTTTCTTTTACCATGAATAATTTATTAATTATTCCTGTTAATCGCTCAGAAGTCATTTCCCGTAATTCTTGTACCAATCTTTCTGCAAAGTGAATTACTGGTGGACCAACTATTATCATCTCCTTGCCAAGTTTTATAATACACGAATTCTTAGGAAATTCTGATTTATTCATTTTTGAATACTTTTCTTCTGATAAAATATAAAGTTCTCTTACGAATGGGAAATGATTTTTATGTTGATTGGATTCTTTATATTCCTTGAATTCTTTACAATTTAAAAG
>Ga0315549_1004409_pt1 | contig 11883 bp, 10 predicted proteins | sample SalMarSW160200MG_FD_203101 | JGI IMG/M metagenome (GOLD analysis project Ga0315549, IMG submission 203101) | Salt marsh sediment microbial communities from the Plum Island Ecosystem LTER, Massachusetts, United States - Salt Marsh Sediment SW1601-200 ... | reverse complement strand
TTCAAGGTCAGAAGGTCGAATACGAGACTGGTAAAGGCGAAAAGGACCGCCCCTGTGCGGTCAAAGTACGGCCGAGCTGAAGCTGAACATCGTATCGTGAAAACCACGAATTTTCCTTTTCCATCCAAGAGAGTGATACGGAATCCGGGACATTAATTCGCGGCAAGTAAGGTCATTCGATTTTTTTGAGCTGCTCATTGAATATACGCAACTGAACATCAATAGCGCTTAGCGCCCAATCAATATAGTGCAATTTGTGAACGGGTTGATGGTGCCCTTCATTCATCAGGCCGTCACGTATAGTATTCAAGAATTTTCCTATCGTGTGCGGGCTGATTTCGGTCGGTTCGACGGCCCATTTTTTCAATTCATCATACTCCCGCTGCAATTTTCTGCTGCTTCTTAACTGTTCAACGGTCAAATAATCGGCTGGGTTGTAAGCCAACTGCAGTCCTTTAAGACACATAATTAAGGGCTCATAATTTGCTCTTTCCTCCAGACGTATAAACTTATACTGCTGGACGCAGGCAGTTGCCTGAGCCGGGGGTTTGTTTGCAATATCGTCGCCCCCGAGATACCATCTGCGTTTGTTCGTCCTTGCAAAAACAAGCTCTTCGCCATAATCATAATGCTTTATTTCATCATATCCCATTCTTGAGACCCACAGGCGTCCGGCACCTTTTAATTCCGGGCCTCCGCCAAGGACAAGCAGGCACTTGACAAAACCTAAAGGCAGGACTTTTTGATTGCCGATTTGACGTTTTCGAAGCTGGAATGACAAATGCAAACTGTGTGGACGAACAGGATAAAAAAGGATGATTTCCTGAATCAACTGATTAAGAAGCCAGGGGTCAGAAGTCGCCGGTCGTGACAGCTCTCCTTCGATGTTCAGCCTACCCGGTGCAAGCTCTAAAAATCCGATGCGTCTTGCCAGGTCTGTCGAGCCGGTGTGGTCGTCAACATAACCACCAAGTTTCCAGGATAAGACGTCCAGGTGAAAATCGTGAAAATACCGAAAACCGTCATATACAGAATCAGACGCCTTTTGGGCGGTCCTTTGCGGGTCAACGGCAGCGTGGCCAAGATTACTCAATTCTATCTCGGTTCCGAGCGGCATAAGGCCCGGCTGGAAATTTACACTAATTCTATCCAGGTACGCTCGTGCAATACGAGTATCAAACATGCTTTTAGCCGCGCGTACGGCATATTTGACGTAGTCGATGAGGTCGTGTTTGTCATACGGCATTGTTTGAAGACATTGCCCAATAATCAAATCAACTACTTTACTGTTTTCATTCATCATTCGTAAAGCTGCAAGCAAACTAATGGAGCGTTTGAAATATCTTTCCGAAGTGCGCATGTGCTCAAGCTCAAATCGATACCTGGACTGGATTTGCTCATCGAGCTGATTAAGCAAAACCTGCTTTACAACCAAAGCCAGGTAATTGTTGATAAACGGCTTTGCCTGTGAGTCACCGTATAAATACCTTATGCTTGGTCTTGGACGGTCAAGCTCGCGCTCGAGATAATAATCGCTGACGGCATCTGTTCGATAATGGCTCATAACCAGGTCGCGCTCGGTAGTTGCGAGCAACTCTCTTTCAGCGCGTCTTTCCAGCTCGGCGTCTATAGTTCTTTCACCCGGACGAGTGTGTCTTTTGATAAATTTTTCAATTCGTTTTCTCAGCCAGAGCTCGTGTATCAAATTGACATGGAACCTGTCACCAAAGTGTTTTTCCATTAACTCGTGACTTACTAAATAAGCCTGTGCCTCGACGGAACCACCTGCGGTGTTTACCTTTACTGTTTCCCTTTCGTAGCGTTTTCCTTCATATCTATCGATTTCAGCCATTGCCCAGTCCGGTACATCGTGGATTATAAAACCCTCAATCCTTGAAGACGGCGCTTTGACGGCGTAGAAATAGACGTTATCCGGGCTAACACTTCGATAGTGCGGCAGCAGCGCCGGCTCGGCAAAAAGGGTCTTATCGGTGACTTTAGCGGGTTTTCTGGTAAAACTCAGGCCGCAAACGGACTGAAAAATTCTACGGTCACGTAATGAACCATAAATGAACAGATTGACCTTTGATTCGCCCATATACCTGCATATTTTATTTCGTATGTCGTTAATTTTTCAAGCTGTACCGACCGTGCATAGTTAAAATCTATCGACCATTTATTAAATACTATTAATCACCTGATTTTGTTCCGGTGTTTTCTTTGCGAATGCGGTTGTACAGTTTGAACAGCTCCCCGAAGGCACGAAAAATGACCCGCAAATTAGCGCCTGTTTGTACACCGGCAGCCCGCGGATAATGATGTACGCCTTTCTGAGTTATGCTATAGCCCTTTCTGAGAGCACGCGCGAGTATCTCGGCGTCGATTAGAGCACCGGAACTTGATAATTCAATATTATCAAAAATTTCTCTTTTGTATAATTTGAAAGCACAATCAATATCCCGGACTTTCATACCGAAGAGCAGGCAAGTGAGCTTTGTCCAACACCAGCCGTTAATTTTGCGTATTAAGCTGTCCTGACGGTTTAATCGGTAGCAACTAACGATATCATACTGTATCATCAAAGGCAGCAACGGGGGCAATTCACTAATGTCAAACTGTCCATCGCCATCGGTGTAAAAAACAAGCTCTTTTTCAGCAGCTTTAAAGCCGGACGTAAGGGCGGCACCATAACCAAGGTTGGTCTGATGATGCACCACTCGTACATTACTATTTTTACGTGCGATTTCATCAGCAATTTGGCCCGTGGAGTCGGAGCTGCCGTCGTCAACAATGATTATTTCAAAGTCAACATTCAGTTTTTGCAAAACGGCAAGCGCCTTTTCAACTGTGGGGGTGATATTGTCCTGTTCATTATAACAGGGGAAAAAAACGCTGATAGAATTCGTTCCCTGTCGCTCGTCATTTGCTGTCTGTTGCTCAGAAGACAGATTGTGAGTAGAGAATCCCGTATTACCACCTTGCATTCTTAAACAACTCAGTTCGTTCATCAACGCATTTTTCTATTTGAGCAGAGTAAAAATTCACAAGCTTGACATTATTCTGTGCTCGAGCGAGCTTATGCAAATAAACGCATGCTAATCTGGCGGCTTCGACTCTATGTCGATAGCCGGGCTTTTTAGCCCAATCATTCTTATGTTTTGTGAAGCTGTCAACATAGTTTTTACAAAAAGCTTCAATGCGAGGTTTTAGCTCTTCAAATCTTGCGGCAACAAGGATTATTTCCATCATTGCGACAGGAGAAGGATTTATATTGAAGGCCTCGAAAGCAAAATCAAGTCCCCGCTGTTTTACATTCTCTCCCTGTGTGTATAAAAGCCAAGCACGTGCTTTTGCAAGGTTTTGTGAAAAATCATCAGGATAAAGAGTTTTTCCGTTAAATATACCGTCGAAAAGCTCCTTTCCCTGAGGAGTTGTTACATCAATGAGTAGTTTTTGTTTGTTATTAAAGAAAACAGGGTACCATTTGGGATTATAATCAAGTCCCTTTACGAAAGGTTTATCAAGCTGATTGGCGGGCATTAAGACTACCCAGACATTATGGTCTTTTAACTGCTCATCTATCCACTCGCCGATTTCTTTATAATTATCAGCGGTCAGCCTACGTCTTCTTAACTGCGCGCTTCTGACGACCGGGCCGCCAGACATAATACGAGTCCAAAGGTCAAAAGTTGTCCGGTTATAAGCGGCCTGTGCCCTTCCATCCATAAATAACTGCAGAGGTGTTTTGCCGGTGTTCGGGTCCGGCTCCTGTGCCCAGCCAATGAAACCACCTTCGGTCCAGTAATTAAACATTTTGCCTTTTAATTTGTTCATCTTTATAAACTCACCAGCGTGAAAAGGTTTGGCATCGGAGGCGGTCATTCGCATAAAAACAGAGGTAAATTCCGGGTCTCCGGGCCAGGGGTCGAGATAAACACGCTTAAATTTAAGCCCCCACCAGGAGCCAAAATATACGACGGCAGCAGCACCAATAATGGTGAAAAATAATTGTAAGTTACGCGGCATTAGCGAGACTGTGAAACGAGAGTGCTTCGACAAGCTGTGTGTAGCCGAAATTATACGAATTAGGTGGTCAATAAACATTACTATAAGGGGACAGGCAGCGATAGCTGCTATAGGAATAAATCTTCGGGACCTAATGGCCATATAAATTGTAAGTGCAGCAATAGCTATCAGGGCCAAATCGACTTTGGGTAATTGATACTCGTCAGAAACCTTTACCTTACTCCTGCGTGACGACAGCACAGAAAGCGAAGTGTACATCAGAAGACAAATCCAAAGCAAAAGAACGGCCCAAGCGATAATGTACATGACCAAAAAAGGTACGGCTGTACCGACAGGATTTGCCCAGTCGAAAGCCGGGTGCCACTCGTGGACGTCACGCCACCTCTCTGCGTGTTTGCTGAAGCTGATGACGAAGGTATGAGTCAGGTTGGTTAAATGAAAAGGATTGAACAAGACAACAGCTAAAAAAGTAACAATGCCCGCGGCGATAGTGTGGTATATGCCTTTGAGGCCAATAGACATAAATCTTTTTTTAGATATGCACGTTAGCAGGTTTAAGGCCACGTACGGTACGAGCATAATGAACACATAGATATATCCGCCGTGGACATTGCACCAAAAGACCGACACGGGGACGATGAGCCAGATGTACAGGATATTTCGATATGTAGCGAGGACAAGGAGCAAAAGAAAAATTGCCACCAGCATATTCGAGAAACCAGCAGGACGAACATCAAGTAAAGAGCGGCCTATGAACATTGCAGCACATGCGGAAACTGTAGAGAGGGCGGGATTGGCGCCTAATAATCTGCCGGTGTAATAAACACAAATCACGGTAATAATGTAAATTGCAAATTTCCAGTAAACGAGGGTGTTAAATGAAAAGGTTTCAGCATCGGCGAAAGGTGATTTGGTTGTTAACCAGTAAAAGATGACGTGTGTGAGCCAGTTCTGATTGACCCAGCCGGTAGGATGCCATTTTTTAACCGTCTCGAGGCCAACTTTGTCGGTGAGCCACTGCGCCCACCCGGGCCAGGTTTTAATTTCCTCTTCCGTTGGTCCTGCTTTATGTGAATTCGCACTGAAGGGTTCGACAGTGTCGACACCATGATTTAGAAAATGTCTTCCACAGGCCATTGCGACCCAGGTATCGCCTGCAGCAACCATATGCGTGCAGGCATGTAAGGCAAAAATCATCATAGCGAGCCAGCCGAAAATCATAGGCCAACCAGATAAAGCAGCGCGCCCAACAGCTTTTGTCGGCTTTTCGGAAGTCGTCGAATTATCCGCCTTTAAAGTAGATAAAGAATCCTGCTCTTTTTTCTTTATTGACTTAGCCATTTTTGAAGTCTATCTAATCCTTTAGTAATATTTTCGAGAGAGCAGGCAAAGCTCAAGCGAACATTATTGTCACAACCAAACGGCAGGCCAGGTACAAGAGCGACATTGGCCTGTTCCAAAAGAGCTTTTGCAAAGTCCATACTGCCATTAATTTTTGTACCATTTATATTTCGTCCATAATGGCTGGAGACATCAGGAAAACAGTAAAAAGCACCGGTGGGTTGGGGGCATTGCACGCCATCAATGCTGTTCAGTCGCTCGGCCATATATTTCCCCCGACGCTCAAATTCCATACGCATCTTTTCTATTACTTCATCGGCAGGGTCACCGAGAGCAGTAATTGCCGCATACTGTCCGAAAGTTACAGGGTTCGAGGTCATATGAGATTGAAGACGTCCCATTGCCTTTATAACATCCAACGGCCCTGCCGTGTATCCGAGCCGCCAGCCGGTCATAGAAAAAGTCTTGCTGAAGCCATTGAGAGTCAGAGTTCTGTTGTAGGCATCTTCGCTCAGTGAAGCGAAACTTACAAATTTAGTGTCACCGTATATCAGCTTCTCATATATTTCATCCGAAATCACATATACTTTTGTACCCTCGAGGACTTTCGCAATTGCCTTTAGTTCCTCCGGAGTATACGTGAAGCCACCCGGATTGTTCGGCGAGTTAAGAACAAGCATAGCCGTTTTCTCTGTGATGGCTTGTTTCAACTGCGAAGGTGTAATTTTGTAGCTGTTACTTTTATCGGTTTGTATAATCTTTGCAGCAGCGGCGGCAAGCTTAATAGCTTCAGGATATGTTACCCAATATGGCATCGGCAGAATAACCTCGTCACCCGGGTCAAGCACAGCCTGCATTGCCTCGTAAACCGAGTGTTTGCCTCCGATATTAACGATAATCTGGTCAGGAGTATATTTTAGGCAGCTCGATTATTCCGGAGGCGGGCGTGTATTTTGTTTTGCCCGCTTTTATCGCCTCTATGGCAGAGGCCTTAATGTAATCGGGCGTGTCGAAATCCGGCTCGCCCGCACCGAAACCGATTACATCCACGCCCTGAGCTTTCAGTTCAGCGGCACGGCTGGACACAGCCAAAGTTGCCGAAGGCGGCACATCCTGAGCACGTTTGCTGATTTTCATACTTATTCACCTTTCAAAAACCAATTCTGCTTTAGCAAACAATGATATTACAAATACAATAACAGGTCAAGAATTTCCGTCTGCCGGATTCTGATTGGCCGATGTTACAGCAAGTATTCGGATAAAGCAAATCAGGAGCGCATTGACAGCTATATATCCAAGCGTTAATCTATATCTATGATTCGTGTTTTTCAAATTGCGGTTTTGATCTGTATGAGCTTGTTGCTAACGGGATGCGAAGTTCCTGAAAAGCGGAAGCCGATATGGGAGCGGGTCAAAATCGGTGATATAGCCCCCTCGGGCAGCAGCAAACCGGCTGGTCCACAATTTTTAAAGACGATAAATTTTGACGTGCATATCTTTGAAATCCCAGCTGAAAACATCAGCAAACTATACGATATATGGAAGATTCTGCCCACTCAGCCATTGCGATTTCGGGATTACAAATCTTTCCGAGCGAATTCATTTGTCGTCCGCTTCGGCCAAATTCCAATGGCGAATAATGTCCTTAATTTGCTGCATGCCGCTAAAGGGCAAAAGGTAGTAACTGTTAAACTATTGCTGCGTGACGGTCAGAGCAGTGATGTGGTAGTGGTGGGACTGAACAACCAGCGAGAGATTCTCTATATTTCGAGAGGCAATGTAACGGAAAAAACGAGCATCGGGCCGGGAATACTTTCTCTGCGAATAAGAGCCGAGAAAATCGCCGGCTTAAGAGGTGTGTGTAACGTTATTGCCGAGCCGGCATCTTCGGTACCAAAAAACGGGCCAATTCCAGGCCTAACCGAACGTTCACAGAGGCATGAATTTATTTTTTCCCCTGCGGCCTTCGGCTTGAAAATGAGCCCGGGAGAATTTGTTCTGTTAGGGCCGGGGAAATACATCAGCGACCAAAGAACATTAAGCGGCCTTTTCTTCAGCGAACCGCAAGGCAGCTTGTTTTTTGACGAAACCAGACTTAAACCACCTGAACTTAAACCGGCTGTCAGGGTATTCTTACTGGTCTGTACCAGTATAAGCGATTGAGCTGCTGTATGGGCGAACCTATAGTAACATTAATTCGATGCAGTGACTACAGCCAGCCCAATATTGCCGAGGCAATAAAAAGACAGTTCGAACTGCTCGGCGGACTGGACAAATTTATCAGCCGTGGCGACAGCGTCCTGCTCAAGCCGAATTTTATTGCTCCGAGGTCCCGCCGACATGCCACTCAAACGCATCCTGCGGTAATTATCGAGACAGCCCGTCTGTTAAAGGATTTTGGAGCAAGACCATTTGTCGGTGATTCACCGGCCTGGAGTAATGTGTTTACGTGCGTAAAGGTATTGAAGCTGGAAGAAGACCTGAAGAAATTAAACGTTCCGGTAAAACAACTTAATAAACCAAAATGGTGCAGCATTGGAACAGGTAATATTAAAGTAGGAATAAGTACGATTGCACTGGATGCCGACAAGATAATAAATTTGCCAAAGTTCAAGACACATCAGCAATTGGTGGCGACATTTGCGGTTAAAAATATGTTCGGCTGTGTGGCCGGCAAGCGAAAGGCACTGTGGCACTTCAGAAAAGGAGGTAACTTCGATGATTTCTGTGAATTACTTATCGAGATATTCAAGTTTATGAATCCTGCCCTGACGATAATCGACGGTGTGATGGCGATGGATGGTGCCGGTCCGATTCGCGGCAGGACAAGACCTCTCGGCTGGCTTATAGGCGGGACCGAGCCGATTGCATGTGAAACAGTCTGCTGTAAGCTCGTTAACATCAAACCAGAAGAACTGCCGATGATTAAAACAGCGAGGCAAATGGGGCTCGAATGTCCGGATGCGGACAAGATAAAAATTACTGGGGACGGTTTTCCTAAAATTGTATGTACAGATTTTAAAACAGCTAAACTTATACCACTAAGATTTTCACTTGCGCACGTCTGCAAAAGCATTGGCAAACAGATATTATTACTTACAAAATCCGCAGTAAAAAAACATTAATCCCCGTAACGTTGACAGCAATTGGTTATCCGGTTAATATCCAACTCCATGCAGGAAAGGTGCATAAATATCCTGGGGATTGAGACGAGCTGCGATGAGACTGCAGCGGCGGTGGTTGCGGATGGGCACACGGTCAAATCATCCGTGGTCGCTTCACAAACAAAACTGCACGAAAAATACGGCGGAGTTGTGCCTGAGATTGCCTCCCGAGCGCATATCGAAAATATATATCAGGTCATAACCGAAGCGATGGAGCAGGCAAAGATAAATAAAGATGATATTGACGCAATAGCAGTTGCCAATCAGCCGGGCCTGACAATCGCACTGGTGGTCGGTGTTACTGCTGCAAAGACTTTGAGCTTTGCCTGGGATAAACCGCTGATAGCAATCAATCATCTACACGCACATCTGCAATCGGCAATTATGGCCGAAGAAAAGCCAAAGCTGCCGGCGGTAGCCCTAATTGTATCCGGCGGACATACGTGTCTGTACGATTATCATTCGCCTTTGCAGCCGAAACTTCTGGGTAGCACAATCGATGACGCCGCAGGTGAGGCGTTCGATAAGGTTGCAACAATTCTGAGACTGCCCTACCCCGGCGGGCCGAGTATCGAAAAGACAGCAGAAAAAGGAAATCCAAAGGCAATTAAATTTCCGCGTTCAATGCTCGGACGTGATTCTCTGGATTTTTCTTTTAGCGGAATTAAGACCGCGGTTTTGTATCACTGCCGCGGCCAGGATATGAAGGGCGAAGATAAAGTCGAGTCGATGAGCGAGCAGGAGATAGCTGACGTCGCGTCTTCATTTCAGGCGGCGGTGATTGATGTGCTCGTGAAAAAAACAAAGCGGGCCGTTGAAAGAATCGGTGCAGAAACGGTACTTCTTGGCGGTGGTGTCGCAGCCAACAGCCATCTGCGAACTGCTCTACAAAAGTTATGTGACTCGTATAAACCGGTGAAAAAACTGTTTGTTGCGCCAAAACAATATTGCACTGACAATGCGGTTATGGTAGCTTCTCTGGGTTATCATAAATTCAAGGCAGAACTTTTTGCAGATTTAACACTGGAGCCGAAAGCAACCGGCTAACAAAATAACAAAAGCAAATTATGCGTACACAACGAAATACAACTATCATAATCTTTTTCATGGTTGTATTATCTGTTGGGCGGGGTACCGAGATTCTATATGCTCGTTCTGGTCGCTCAAAGAATCTCTATCCGGTTCTTGAGCCAATTCGTAAGAAATATAACTTACCAGCGATAGCCGCAGTTGTGATTCTTAACGGACGTACCGCTGCCTCGGGTGCTACCGGGTTGCGCAAGGTCGGGAGCGATGTGAAAGTAACATGCGATGATAAATTCCATCTCGGATCATGTACGAAGACCATAACAGCCACCCTCATTGGTATGTTAGTCGAGCGTGGCAAACTTAGATGGGATATAACACTGGCAGAAGCATTTCCCAATATTATGGAGAGTATGCACCCAGTGTACCGAAACGTCACTTTGCAACATCTGCTAGCCCATCGTGCCAGCTTGCCTCCATCCAAACAAACCTGGCCGAAAGGCAAATCGTTTATGGATATGCACAATTTACCCGGCCCACCTATGCAACAGCGACTGGCTTATGCAGAGATGATACTTCGTCAAGAACCGGAAGCTAAGCCCGGTACAAAATATATTTACTCAAATGCAGGGTATACTATTGCCGGTATAATTGCTGAGCAAACCATGGATACGCCATGGGAAACTCTGATGAAAGAAATGCTGTTCAATACCCTTCACATGAAGACGGCCGGATTTGGTGCGATGGGCTCGCTCGGAAAAGTCGACCAACCGTGGCAGCATAAATTTATCGATGGCAAGCTCCACCCTATTGAACCGGGACGTTTTAGTGATAATCCACCGGCAATAGGACCTAGCAGCACAGTACACTGCTCAATTAAGGATTGGGCAAAGTTCATAAGGACACATCTGAATGGTGCAAGAGGAGAGGCAAGTTTACTCAAGCTCAAGCCCGAAACATTCCAGGTACTACATACTCCCGCATTCGGGGGGAATTATGCACCTGGCTGGGAGGTAACCGAGCGGGATTGGGGAGGAGGCCGTGTATTGACACACCAGGGAACGAATGGTATGAACTTTGCAGTTGTCTGGATGGCACCAAAACGCTACTTTGCTGTTCTTGTAACTTCCAATCAAGGTAAAGGTGAAGTATCCAAAGCATGTGACGAAGCAGTCGGGACACTAATTAAAAAGTTCCTGCCTAATAAAAACGCGGGAAAACCAGCAGGAAAGGCAGGTGAAATATTCGAGCAGAGCAATTAAAAGAGTTATTAGAGCAGGTTAAAAACGGCGATATCAGTATCAACGAGGCGGTTGAGAGGCTTCGGCATCTGCCGTTCGAAGATTTGGGCTTTGCCTGCATAGACCACCACCGTCAAATCCGGCAGGGTTTCCCGGAAGTCATTTACTGCCCCGGCAAAACCACCGAACAAATAATCAAAATCTTCGAGAGCTTGGCTGCAAAAGGTAATAATGTTCTGGCAACCAGAGCCGAGCCGGAAGTTTTTGAATCGCTGGCTCAAACAAAGAAATTCCCCAAGGCAAGATATGAAGAAACAGCTAAGGCGATTGTCTTTGAGCAGAAGAAGCTGCCCACTTCGAAAACCACCCTTCCAATAGTTACAGCAGGGACTTCCGATTTGCCGGTAGCGGCTGAGGCAAAAGTAACGGCGGAGATTATGGGCCAGCGGACAGAGCTGATTTGCGATGTGGGAGTAGCGGGGATTCACAGATTATTCGAACACCTGCCAAAATTACAGAAGGCAAATGTCATAATTGTTATAGCGGGGATGGAAGGGGCACTGGCGTCTGTGGTTGGAGGGCTGGTAAGCTGTCCTGTGATTGCAGTTCCGACGAGCGTCGGGTATGGTTCCAGTTTCGAGGGATTGAGCGCCCTTTTGACGATGTTAAATAGTTGTGCTGCGGGTGTTACTGTGGTAAATATTGATAACGGATTTTCAGCAGCAGTAACGGCAACAATTATAAATCGAAAAATAGAAGAAAAAAAATAATTAAAAAGCCACAGAGGTCACAGAGAACACAGAGATTATGAAAATTTCGAAATCCGAATATCCACCGTAAGGTGTCCTGCGGAGAAATACGAAACAAACAGGTTGTTAAATCCGAAATCCTAATCCTTCGACCCTGCTCAGGACAGGTTAACCATTGCAGCCATTATGAAAAACACGATTTCCCTCTTTATCTTTCGTTCCTTTCACGAAGAGCATAAAGCGAGCATCTGCGGTTCGACCTTTGAACACTGATCAAAAAAATTGATAACATTTCATCGAAATATGAAACTGACGAACGGTGGTCACGTCCGCCAG
>Ga0315549_1004385_pt1 | contig 11919 bp, 8 predicted proteins | sample SalMarSW160200MG_FD_203101 | JGI IMG/M metagenome (GOLD analysis project Ga0315549, IMG submission 203101) | Salt marsh sediment microbial communities from the Plum Island Ecosystem LTER, Massachusetts, United States - Salt Marsh Sediment SW1601-200 ... | reverse complement strand
ATATGTGATTTTTAAATATTAACAAAAGGAAAGTCACATATTTTCGAAGAGGGTGGAATCTGCTCAATCTATAATACAGACCAACTCACCGATGGCGTGCCTGAATGTGGATTTGGGGGATAAAACGTTGTTTTGGTCAGATTCGGCAGTGAGATAATCAATTTGGCGGTTGAAAGTGGGTGTGATTGTTTGTAGAATGCGGAATTCTTTTTAGACTCCCAGCAATGCCGGGGGCTAAAAGAACCCCGCAATAAATTGCGGGGCTAAATACTCTGGATTCCTGCCTTCGCAGGAATGACAAAAAGGGAGAGGGAATGACAAAAAACCGGTAATGACGGAAAGAGTTGACAAACATATTTTGAAGAACGGGATGGTCCTTGTAGGTGAGCCGATGGAGGCGGTTGAGTCGGTGGCGTTTGGATTTATGCTGCCGGCGGGTGCGGCGAGGCTTGCGGAAGGCTGCTGCGGGGCAGGGAGTGTTATTTGCGACTGGATTTTCAGAGGTGCGGGCGAGAGGGACAGCAGGCAGCTCGGGGATGCACTTGACGGATTAGGTCTGCACCGCGCAGGCTCGGTGGGCAGCTCACATATAAGTATTGGGTCAGCGCTGGAGGCGGAGAACCTGGCGGATGCCTTAGATTTATATGCGGATATTATCCTCAGACCCCAATTGAAAAAGGACCAGTTCGAATTGGCCAGGCAATTAGCGATTGACTCGGTGCATTCCTTGGATGATGACCCGCGGCAAAAGGTAATGCTAAAAGTGCGGGAGCAATTTTATCCGAGTCCCCTGGGACGCAGCACCGTAGGAGATATCGAGGAATTAAAGGCTTTGACGGCTGAGAGTACAAGAAGGATTATCAAGGAGAATTTCAATCTTTCGGAGGCGATTTTTGCCGTTGCTGGTAAATATGATTTCGATGCCGTTGCTGCGCAAATAGAAAAACTGTTCGAAGCCGACGGTGAGAAGCCGGTTGAGTCGGCTCCATTAGGCGCAAAAGGCGGCGCCTATACGCATCTGAATAATGACGGTGCGCAGGTACATATCGGCCTGATGACTGAGACAGTGAAGCCGACCGATGAGGACTATTACAATGCACGGTTGGCGGTGTCGGTTCTTTCGGGGGGGATGAGCACCAGATTGTTTACGGAGGTGAGAGAAAAACGAGGGCTGTGTTACGCAATCGGGGCGAGGTATCACGGATTGAAAGAGTCGGCGGGGATTATGTGCTATGCGGGGACGACGCCGGAAAAGGGACAGGAAACGCTGGATTGTGTAATCGGCGAGTTCGACCGGCTAAGTGAAGGGGTCAGCGAAGAGGAAATCCAGCGGGCGAAGGTGGGCCTGAAATCAGCGTTGATTTTGCAGAGTGAATCTTCGAGCAGCCGGGCCGGTGGGATTGCGAGTGACTATTATATGTACGGCAGGGTCCGAAGCCTGGATGAAATAAAGAACAAGGTTGAAGAAACCAGCGTTGATTCGGTTCTGAAGTTCCTGCGAAATAATAAGTTCGAAGATTATACGGTGGTGACGATAGGGCCGAAGGAAGTAGCTGTTAAAAAGCTGTAATAAAATGATGCTTTTGGTTGTTGGAAGCAAGAGATTGCCGCGCGAACCTACGGTTCGCTCGCAATGACATAATTTTTGTTAGAGAGTTTAAGTAAAGTCAGGTATGGAATTCAAGAAGAAACAATTGGCGAACGGCCTGTCTGTGATTGGCGAGGTCAACGAATCCGCCAAATCGGCGGCGGTTGGATTTTTCGTTAAAACCGGAGCGAGGGACGAGAGCGAGCAAATAAACGGAGTGTCGCATTATCTGGAACATATGCTGTTCAAGGGCACGGAAAGACTGAGTGCGTTTGAAGTGAATGAGGCGTTCGACCGGACGGGGGCGGAATTCAACGCGGCTACCGGTGAGGAGTATACCATCTTTTACGCGAAGGTCCTGCCTGAATACTTGGTCGAGATAACAGAGCTTTGGATAGAGCTGATGAGGCCGGCGCTTCGGGATGAAGATTTCGATATCGAAAAAAATGTTATCAAAGAAGAGATTGCGATGTATCAAGACCTGCCGAGCTTCGATGTTATGGACAGATGCCGACGTCTGCATTTCGACAGTCATCCCTGCGGCAATAGCGTGCTGGGCAGTGAGGAGAGTATTACGAATCTGACTTCCGAACAAATGCGGGACTATTTTGTGGGGCGTTATGCACCGAATAATATGGTATTAGCGTGTGCGGGTCATTTTGAGTGGGACCAAATCTGTTCGATTGGTGAGAAATCCTGCGGGCAGTGGGAAAGGCAGGATGCCGGCAGAGAGCTGGTGGATTACCCAGGCAGCAAGAAGAAGGAACGCATAGAAAAGGCAAACCTTGTTCGCGAACATATATGCCTGATGAGTCCCAGCGTGTCTGTTCAAGACCCGAGGCGATTTGCGGCTTCATTATTGGGCGTCATTGTCGGCGACGATGTCGGCTCGCGGTATTTCTGGGAGCTGGTCGACAAGGCGCTGGCGGAGGTGGCGTCGATGCAATATGGAGCTATGGATGGTACGGGGGTGTTTCACAGCTATATCCGGTGCAGCATTGATAACGTGACGAAAGTACTTGATACAATCAAAGGGATTTTCAGTAGTCTTTCAAAAAGCGGGATAAGCGAAGACGAATTGCAAAAGGCAAAGAACAAGACTTTAAGCGCATTAGTGATAAAGAATGAGCTGCCGATGGGCCGGCTGCTTGACCTGGGATTTAACTGGATGTACCTGGAACAATATCGCACTATCGAAGACGATATACATTCTGTAAAAGCTGTTACCGTAGACGATGTTCATTCGCTGATAGAACAATTCGACCTGGGTGAATTCACACAACTGTCTATAGGGCCGGTACAGAATAGTTCATAGTTGGTAGTTCGTAGTTCATAGTTAGTAGCTTGTGGTTCAATGAACAGAGAGATGGGTCATTTTTCACAAGTTGAATAGCAGGAGAGGTAAACGGATATGGGCAAGCAAACAAGGAGAGAGTTCCTTAAACAAATGGGTCTGGCTGCGGTTTCGACTGGGACGCTGTCGATATTGCCGGGATGTGCCGGCGCAAGCAAGGGGATGAGAACACAGGGGAAGCAGCCGAATGTCGTTTTGGTAATAACCGACGACCAGGGTTATGGAGACCTGGGATGCCATGGCAATCCGGTTATCCAAACGCCGAACCTTGACCGGCTGTATACACAGAGTATTCGCCTGACTGACTTCCACGTCGACCCAACATGCTCGCCGACGCGTTCGGCCCTGATGACGGGGCATTACTCTACGCGGACGGGTGTTTGGCATACGATTATGGGCAGGTCGCTGTTGGGCAAGGATGAAGTCACGATGGCGGATGTTTTTTCGGCGAGCGGGTATCGGACGGGCATCTTCGGCAAATGGCATTTGGGTGACAACTACCCGTTCCGGCCACAGGACCGGGGATTCGGCGAAGTGCTCATTCACAACGGAGGCGGGGTCGGGCAGGGACCGGATTACTGGGGCAACGACTATTTCGACGATACGTACCAACATAACGGTAAGTTTAAGAAGTTTTCCGGTTACTGTACGGATGTGTGGTTTGACGGGGCGATGAAATTTATCGAAGCCAATAAGGGGAGGCCATTCTTTTGTTACCTTACAACGAACGCGCCGCACGGGCCTTACAACGTCGCCGATGAATACAGCAGGCCTTACCGCGATAAGGGCGTGGCGGAGAGCCAGGCCCTGTTTTACGGTATGATAACGAACATTGATGAAAATATGGGTCGGTTGATGCAGCGTTTGAAGGAATTGAAACTGGAGGAAAACACCATTTTAATTTTTATGACGGACAACGGGACATCAGGGAGTTACGGCGGAGGGATGCGTGGCAAGAAAGGCTCGGAGTACGACGGCGGGCACCGGGTGCCGTGTTTTATTCGGTGGCCCAGTAGTGGATTGGAGGGAGGCCGGGACGTTGACCGGCTGACGGCACATATCGATATGCTTCCGACACTGATTGGTTTGTGCGGGTTGAAGAAACCGCGTGGCGTCAAGTTCGACGGAGCCAGCCTGGTACCATTGCTGAAGGACAGTTTCAGCAACTGGGCTGACCGTACGCTGCTTGTTCACTCGCAGCGGATTGAATATCCTGAGAAGTGGCGGAAGAGCGTGGTGATGACGGAAAAGTGGCGGTTGGTCAACGGCAAAGAGCTTTATGATATAAAGGCGGACCCCGGGCAGAAGAACAATATCACCGACAAACACCCAAAGGTCGTCGAGACACTGCGTGAGGCTTATGAAGAGTGGTGGGCGGACCTGTCCAATGTATTCGATGAGTACTGTGAGACTATTATTGGGTCGGACAAAGAAAACCCGATACGGCTGATGTGTCACGACTGGCATACACCGAAAGTGCCGTGGCACCAGGGTGCAATCCGCGACGGGATGCAGGCGAACGGCTTCTGGGCGGTGGAGGTCGAGCGCGAGGGTATTTATGAGTTTGCTTTACGTCGGTGGCCGATGGAGGTTGATAAACCTATCACGGCGGCTATTGAGGGCGGTAAAGCAATAGCTGTGACTAAGGCGAGGCTCAAGATTGCAGATGTTGATGTGAGCAGGTCTGTTCCCAAATACGCGCATTCAGTGACGTTCCGGGTGCAGCTCAAGGCAGGCAGGACGCGCTTACAGACATGGTTCATAGATAATAATGAAAAGTCACGCGGTGCATACTACGTTTACGTGAAACGCTTACGATAAGGGGACAGGGGATAGATACGAACGGACAAAGCAGAAGGGAGTTTCTTAAGAGCGTTGGTGCAGTGGCTGCATCGGTGGCGATTTCGTGGTGCGCGAGTATGAGCGAAATGATATGAAGGCAAGGCACATAAAACAATGTTCTCGTGCAAATTTTCAACAAAGTGGCTTTGAAAGAAAAACATCTTGAAAGCTCAGAGTGAATTCTGTAAGATTTTTGATGTTGAAGTGAGAAAATCGTATTTTTTAAGCATTTAAGCAGAAAATGTCAGTCCAAGAGAATTTGATGAGTTATTCTTGTACACGTCGAAGTTTTATGAAGTTCGTGGGGGCAGGCATTGCCACCCTTGCATTGCCGAACATGCGTGCCTTTGGTGCGGATAAAAAGAAGCCGAATATTCTTTTCATATTCGCAGACGACCAGTGTTTTGCGACTCTGCGGTCCCTCGGCAATGACGAGATACAAACCCCCAATCTCGACAAGCTGGTCCGGGGCGGTGTAACGTTTACCCACGCGTATAACCAAGGCGCGTGGCACGGTGCGGTGTGCGTGGCAAGCCGTACTATGCTTAACACCGGACGATTCCTCTGGCATTCACGAAACGTGGAACCAATTCTCAAGGACGAAGCAGCAAAGGGGAGGTTCTGGTCCCAATACATGAAAAAGGCCGGTTATGATACGTACATGAGCGGCAAGTGGCATGTCAAAATCGACCCGAAGAAAATCTTCGACAACGTCACCAACGTCCGCCCCGGTATGCCCAACCAGACAAAGCAAGGGTATAACCGCCCCATCGAAGGCAAGAAGGACGTGTGGAGTCCTTATGATACGAAATTCGGCGGTTACTGGAAAGGGGGCAAACACTGGAGCGAAATTTTAGGCGACGACGCTGAACAGTTCCTCGCACAAGCGGCAAAAAGCGACAATCCCTTCTTTATTTACCTGGCTTTTAACGCCCCACATGACCCACGACAGTCGCCCAGGGAATACGTCGACAAATATCCGCTGGACAAGGTCAAGGTGCCGGTAAACTATCAGGATGAATACGAGTACAAGGACGCGATCGGATGCGGCGAAAATCTTCGCGATGAAAAACTGGGCCCATTCCCCCGAACCGAATATGCCGTCAAAGTTAACAGGCAGGAATACTATGCGATAATCACGCACATGGACGCGCAAGTGGGTCGCATTCTCGACGCACTCGAAAAGACCGGCAAGGCCGAGAACACATACATTTTCTTCACCGCCGACCACGGGCTGGCGGTCGGTCATCACGGCCTGTTCGGTAAACAAAACATGTTCGACCACAGCGTAAGAGTGCCCTTGATGGTCAAAGGCCCGGATGTGCCGAAAAACAAAAAAATCGACTCCCCCATCTACCTGCAAGATATTATGGCAACTTCGCTCGACCTTGGTGGAGTAGAAATGCCCGCCCAGGTCCAGTTTAAGAGTCTGCTGCCCCTTATCGAAGGCAAAAATAAACAATCTTACGACTCTATTTACGGCGGCTATATGAAACTGCAGCGGATGGTCACCATGGACGGTTACAAGATGATATATTATCCCAAAATCGATAAGACGCTGCTCTATGATCTAAAGAACGACCCGATGGAAATGAAAAATATCGCAGACGACCCGGCAAATGCAGGAATTATCAAAAAACTCAAAAAGCGTTTCAAACAACTGCAAAAAGAAACCGGTGATACGCTTTCGATTTCGAATTAAAATTATCTAATTGTATTAGAAGCTGCGAGCCGTGAAGATAATGAACCGAAACATTTTTCCGTTGATTAACCGCATACATTGGATAACCAGCACGCCGGCGGTAATTGCGGTTTAAAGGCTATAGCACCAGGTGCCTTGATAGCAGAGAAATAGGATTTTTGTCCTTGATTAATTGTGATAATCCGATTATAGTCAGAACTTGATAACGGAGGTTATAGCGGTGAGTAACGCCAATAATGATGAACAATTTGATGCTAATAGCCCGCAACGCAAAGAAGATATTCTTCGCGGACGAGATATAATACCGGGGAGCACGCCATACGGGAATAAAGCCGGCCAGGAAGAAAATTTGCAAGAAACAACCCAAAACGAACCCCACCCCCCTGCCGAGGCGGAGACATCACCAGAAAATCAAAACCGTCATGTAAGTATCCCTGAGGCGCGGCCAGAACAGATAGAAACTCCTGATGATATACCATTGGAACCAGCAAATACGGAGCAGCGCCGAAGTGAAATACCGAGATTCAACTTAGCCGAAAAGATTATGGCCGAACAGCGACGGATTACCGCGGTACGAAGAAAGGGTCCCGGCCAAACAGAAGAAGCTCAAAAGCAGGTGCAGGAAGTGGAGTCGGTTAGCGACACAAAAGAGCCGATGTCGGCGGAGTTATCAGAACAAGAACAAATAATTGTAGAGATTGTAGCAAGGGATGTCGAAAAGCTGTGCCGGGGCGATACTTTGAGACTACGTAACTGGTAACTGGTTATTGGTTATTGGTTATTGGTAACTGGTTATTGGTAACTGGTTATTGGTTATTGGTTATTGGTTATTGGTAAATTGTAATCTACTTGCAATACTGGCCTGAAAAATATAGATTACTGTAGAATTGCTCGGAGAGGTGACCGAGTGGCTGAAGGTAACGGTTTGCTAAACCGTCGTAGGGGTAAACGCCTCTACCGCGGGTTCGAATCCCGCCCTCTCCGTTTTTGTTGTCATTTGAGGTTCACAACCGTTTTTTGAATATTAACTACCCTTACCGGACTGCTTGAGTGTGGCGATAGTGAAAGGGTAAATCGGGACTTTATAAAAGAGAGAAACATTATGAAGAGCATCGACCTGCGAAGTGATACCGTTACGCTGCCGACTTCTAAGATGCGGGAGGCGATATATAAGGCGGATGTCGGCGATGACGTTTTTAGTGAGGACCCGACCATAAACCGGTTCGAGCGGATGGCGGCGGAGCGCGTGGGCAAGGAAGCGGCGTTGTTTGTGGTGAGCGGGACGATGGGTAACCTGGTTTGCAGCCTGACTCATTGCGCTCGCGGGGAAGAGGCCATCTTAGGTGACAAGTCGCATATGTTTCTTAATGAAGCGGGCGGTATGTCTGCTTTGGGCGGGATTCATCCGCATATTGTTGAGAATCAGCCGGATGGTACGATGCGGCTGGAGGACATAGAGGGTGCTATTCGCGGTAGTAACGTACACTTTCCCCGCACGCGGCTGATTTGCTTAGAAAATACACACAATAGCTGCAACGGTGCCGCCCTACCGGCTGAATATATCGACTCGGTAGCGAGGCTGGCAAAACGTTATGGTCTTTCGTTGTATCTCGACGGCGCCCGCGTGTTCAATGCTGCGGTCGCGCTCGGTGTGGACGTGAAGGAATTAACCGGCAGTGTGGATTCGGTGAGCTTCTGTCTTTCAAAAGGACTTTCGGCGCCGGTGGGTTCAGCGGTTTGCGGCTCTGTTGATTTCATCGCGGAGGCACGACGAACACGTAAGGTATTGGGAGGTGGGATGCGTCAGGCGGGGTTCCTTGCGGCAGCGGGGATTGTTGCTATGGAAAAAATGGTCGAGAGGCTGGCAGAGGACCATATCAATGCCAAGTGCTTAGCTGAGGGGATAGCACAAATTGAGGGATTAGCCATTGATGCAGCGGCGGTGCAAACCAATATCCTTTATTTCGATTTAGTCAGTGATAAGCTGGACGTTAAGACCTTCCTAACGCGGCTTGGGAAGAAAGGAGTCAAGCTATTACATATAGGTAAACCATCCCGTTTTCGGATAGTGACTCATTACGGCATTGAGGCCGAGGATGTAGACGTGACGTTGGCGGCTTTGAGAGAGGTTATGGAAAAGGCGTAATTGCCGTACTCTTGCTATTGGCTCCGGTTTTTGTGAGAATTATTTCTCTTGTTTGTCGTCTTTGTCTTTGTCTTTGTCTTTGTCTTTGTCGCCAAATAAGCCTTTGATGAGCTCGGTTGGTTTCTTCAGGGTTTGCTTCAATTCATCGGGTACTTTGTCGCCCAGCTTTTCATCGAGTTTATCGCCGAGCTTGTCGTCGATTTCCTTGATGAGCCTGTCTTTGCCGGCTTTGACGAGGGCCTGTTTCATTTGTTCGGTTAGTTGCTTAGCATCAAATACCAGGCGCGGCTCGGTTGGAGGGCCGACAATGCGAATGGTCGTTTTGAGCTCCTTGAGGGCGCCGAAGGCTTCGGTTGTCGTATTGGCGCCGAGGCCCAAGATTCCTTTTCCCTGCCCTTTTGCCTGAAGGTTATTGAGGTTAATGTCCACGGCGAGATCGATAGATTCATTTGTAGCTGTGCCGTTGAATTGGCCTGAGGCGGTTCCTGATTCGAACATCAGGCCGGCGTTGTCGCTAAGAGACGACTGGATTTTTGCCATATCGAAGCCCCCAAAGGTTCCCGAGAGCTTTGGGATTCCGTCTTTTGAGCCGTAGTCGATTTTTATATTGATAAATGCAGGCGTGTCGAGTGATTTTATTTCGAGTGTGATGGGAAGTTTGGCCGCCTGTGGAGCATCGCTTATATTTGTCAAAAGGACGTTACTGCTGCCTAAGGTTGGTGAGGATATTTGAACGTTGTCGAGTATCACTTTTTTGGCCAGTATTCTCGGCGAAGGAGATACGAGGGCCTGTGCCTTTAGATAGTCGAGGTACTTTTGGGGTATTTGTTTGGGCTGAGCTGCGGTTTTGTCGGCGTCTTTCTTTGGGAGCCACTTACGGAGTTTTTGGAGCTTTTCTTTTAGTGCTTTGGCATCTTTTATATAGGTTTCGAGCTTTGCCAGGTCGGCGGGGTCGAGCTTGAGGTCAGACGGGTCGAAAGTGACTGGTTTTTTATCAGTGGAATCAAGCACTTTGCCGGGCGTTTGGCGTTTCTGGTCGAATTTTACATTGGAGACCTCCACCTTCTCCATCACCAGTTTTCCCAAAAGCAAATGATAAAGACCGGCATCGGCGGCGACCTTGTCAACGGATAGCTGATTGTTGTTTGGATTTTCGGGGTCAGTTACTTCTATTCCGGAGATAGAGACGGCCCCTGTGAGGACAGAGATATCAAGGTCATCGAGATTGACTTCGGCTCCATTTGCCCGTGTCATTGTGCCGATGGCGTAATCTTTTATTGTGCTGTCTTTGATTAAGGTCGTTACGATTGCCGAGACTATGAGTAACAAGGCAGCCAGGGCGAGGCCGGCCTTTCGAAAGTATTTTGTTTTGGCTGTGAAGAGTGACTCGACGTCTTTTGTACGTTTTCCAATCAGGAGCCGGTCCAGGATTCGGACCCACCGATTGGAATACCACTTTTTGAACTTATCGGAGCCTTTTTCGAGTTTTAAGAACATTCGTCGAAAGCTTATTACGGAGCGTGCCATAAGCAGTCCGGCGATGGCGCCGAGGACAGGGCCGAGTACAACAGCAGCGGCCACTGAGTATCTGCTGAAATCAGTTATCCCTATCACAGGTACCGACGCCAGCAGACGAAAGAGAACAGACAAATAAATTTGCATCCATACCCCGAGATGATAGAGGACCGGTGCCGCTGCGAAGCAGAGCATTTTGCCTATACCGGCTGACAGGAGAAACAGGCCGATGTGAATATTCAGTACCAGCACAAGTATTACTAATATTGTGTGAAAGCCGTACCAGCCCGGCATAAGACCGAATGAAAATCCAAACATTATAGACAGAAAAATGGCAACCGGTGAAACTCCACCTCGTAATATCGCCAGCATTTTACGGACAAATCCTGGAATAATCATGTCAAAACCTCTTAGTGATAAGTGATAGCCCCAATTATAAGTTCATATTCGTGACGATGATTTTATCAGGTGAAGGCACGGTGTGGCAACTAAAAAACGCAGTTTTTGATAATTTATGTGTAGAAATCGGGTATATGAGGCTTTTGAAACCTATGTGAAACCGTCATTGAGCGTTACAATTGCGGAAACGACGAGATAAAGTACCCTTGCGAATTTGTCGACATATATTCCCGTATATACGCTGTTAGCTGCGGAGCAAGAAGATGGTCTTGAAATACATGGTATCGGACGATGATTTGGCGAAGGGAAAGTTAGCTCAGCCCGGAAAGAAAGCTGAGCTGCCTGAGAGAAAAGCTGCGCAGCCGGCCAAGAAAAAAGCCAAGCCCAAAGTGAGGGAACCGTCATCCAAAAGAAGAGGCACGAAACTCCTACTTTTTTTTCTGGTGGTAGTATCATTGGGGATAGCCGGCTACTATCTTTGGAGTGCCGGTATAATATCACCTCTTTTGGACTATTTGCCCATGAAGAGAGTAGTCGTAACGGCGATAGTATACGGCGAGGAGAATCCTTCCGCTATAGTTTCCGACAAAGTCGTCTCCGAAGGGGATATAATAAACGGTTGCAAGGTCGTCAAAATAAACAGATACACAATTGAATTTGAAAAGAACGGGCAGAGATTTACAAAACGAATTGATGAATAGCCGAGACCCAATTGAAAAAAATTGAGGGCATTGGATGTCCGGTTATGTCTGCTTTGTTACGGTTGAGATGAGGGCTTGAGGCGGCTTTATCAAACACAATCACGGAGTATTCATGATATTTCGAGGTTCAGATAAACACGAGATTCCTAATGGTGACAATCAGCAGGTTGAGGAACTGCTGCAGCATATGGGAATGATGACCCAGCAGGTGGACCAGGGATTAGCAATGGTCGACCTAAAAGGAACCATTTGCTTTATCAATATGGCGTGCGCGAAGATGCATGGATACAAAACAAGCAATGAACTGCTCGGGAAACAGCTCAGCGCGTTCCACAGGAAAGAAAAGGTGAAAGCCGACATGGTTCCGTTGGTTGATGAAGCCAAACTCAAAGGTATGTCTACCCGCGAGGTAGAAAACGTACGAGCTGACAGGACAACATTCCCGACTCAAATGAAGGTGATTTTAGCAAAGGATAAGAGTGGCAGGGCCAGCGCACTTATAGTCATCATTACAGATATTACCGAACGCAAGCAACTGCAGCGAATGCTGGTGACAGAGACGGCTAAACAGGGTAAAGAGCTGAAGGAGCAAATCGAGCAGCTTAAAAGTCAAATCACAGAACACAAGCAGAGCGAGGGAAGTCTCAAGCAACAGGCGGAGGAACTAACAGC
>Ga0315549_1004382_pt1 | contig 11931 bp, 16 predicted proteins | sample SalMarSW160200MG_FD_203101 | JGI IMG/M metagenome (GOLD analysis project Ga0315549, IMG submission 203101) | Salt marsh sediment microbial communities from the Plum Island Ecosystem LTER, Massachusetts, United States - Salt Marsh Sediment SW1601-200 ... | reverse complement strand
TCATAATAAAAGATAATATTCGTTTTATAGAACCATCTTCATAATCTATAGCTTCAAGTAATGTTTTACTTCCTATTTTTGAATTTATATTCATATTATGTAAAAAATTCAATTTAGATAAAATAAAAAATGCTCTTTTGGCACCCAAGTAAAAATTTTGAATTTCTTCTTGGAAAATATTTTTCTTTATCTCTCCTTTTTCAACCTCAAAATCTAATAATGTTTCTTTTAATTCATTATCTAATTGACTTTTATGTACTTCTTCAGAAATAACTCTTTTCATTTTATTTATTGACTTTTCTGTGTCTTCTGATATTTTTTGAAAAATTCTTTCTTCCATATCAAGATCTATTATTTTTTCATTAATTCCAACTATATTTACTCTTAATTTTTCAGAGTCAATTGATATTTCAAGAAAACTATTTACCTTTGCTCTAATTAATTCTTTTATTAAATTTAAGAGTATTTTTTCTTTTTGAACTTCTATCCCAATAATCATAGAATCTAAAGAATCCAGTTCAGATATTGCTTTTATAGCTACATTAGATGGACATCGTATTTGAATTCGTATTGATTGATAATCATTGTTTTCATTTAAAAATAAATTATTATATTCCGTATTTGAAATAAAATCAGTATAAAACACTAGGTCTTTTCTAAAATTAATAAGTCCTGACAATTCTATAATAAGTTCGTCAATATAATTTGGATCTTCTCCATAGACAATGATAGGAATCCTATCTAAAAGACAATAAAGGACTAATGCTCTTTTCTTTTTTTTTATATTTTCGAGAGATCTAAATATATTCATTTCTTTTCTCATCATTTTATTTTATTAATAACTCCCCTAAAAGACTTTTAATGTCAAATGATTTTCCTTTCTGTTCTTGATTTACTCTTTTCATAATCCTTTCAATTTTTCCTAAAAATTGGGGTATAATTAATCTTATCAAACCTAATTTTTGTTTAGATTTACCCATCTCTGAACATAAAATTGCATTACTTAACCCATTAATAGTTTGAAAAGTATTTCCACAATCAATTAAAATATTTTCTGCAGTCATCTTCTTCAATAACCAAGCACATCTATTTGCTGTTTCGAATAAAGAATATGTCATTGCAGCTATATTATCTATATTGATATTATTCTCCAATGAATTTTTCAATTTTTTGGATAATATGAACCCTCCATCTAAACAGAGAAAAGTATATTTTAAATCTATAATTGTGAGAGTAAAATTATTCAATATTTTATTTAATTCCCAAGATAACTCTTCAGAGATATTTAATGAGGATGAAGATAAATAAGTTTTTCTCTCATTTTCCTCTTTGAGATAAAAATTATCTAATACTTCATTAATTTTTTCATTGTTGAATTCAATTAATGGGGGTTTAAATGATTCTCCCGAGGTAATTAATGTTGTTTTTATTTTTTTTAGACATTCATTTGTTTGAAGAAATATACCTCCTAAATTAACATAAGGTTGAGCAGTTATAGCTATGAAAAACTCATTATGATCTTCAATAATTCCTTGTTGTTCTAATATTCGATTTAGAGACTCATGTATGGGAGTACTTAATGGTGCTATTAATATCTTTGCCTTCTTTCCTTCAATAAGAATATATTTTAAATCTTTTGGATATAAATTTATTCCAATGTTATAAATTGCACTCGCCGCGGAACATACGTTAAAGATCTCATTTTTGGTTAGCCATACACCCGTTGATTGAATTGGATTACCATCTCTCTGAGTTAAAACTGCATTTTCAACACCTTTTAATTGCTTAATCTGATCTAGATGAATTCTGATTTTCTCTTTAAGATTCATATCAAAAACTTATTAAATTTATGTAGTGTATTTTTATTGTCAAAAATCTTTTTAAACTACGAGGATTTGTAAACTTTAAAAGGGATCCTTATGAAAATAAAAAGATTTATATCATATCGTTCAATTAATATTATTGCAGTAAATCATATCTTTACCGGTGTAAACTTGGATTACGGTATTAATTCCGTTAAATGATGAGTTAATTCAAAGATATGATAAAAAAAATGTGGTTATAATTTTAAATATTATAACTGAAGTAGGTCTTTAAAAGCCTCCTAATTAGTCTTAAAACAAACTTCATAATTAATTCCGGTTGATCCTGCCGGACCCGACTGCTATTTGGGTGAGGATAAGCCATGCGAGTCGAATGGGATACCTAAAATTCCCATGGCAGACTGCTCAGTAACACATGATCAACTTGCCCTATGGAGAAAAATAATCTCGGGAAACTGAGGATAATATTTCATAGTTGAATAGGCTTGGAAAAGTTTTTCAATTAAAGGAGTAAGGAAAATGGTTCTTACTCGCCATAGGATAGGATCGTGGTCGATTATGGTAGTTGGTGAGGTAATGGCTCACCAAGCCGATAATCGATAGGGGCCGTGAGAGCGGTTGCCCCGAGATGGGTACTGAGACAACGACCCAGGCCTTACGAGGCGCAGCAGGCGCGAAACCTCCGCAATACACGAAAGTGTGACGGGGTTACCCAAAGTGTCCTTTGGACTGTGGTAGGTGAGTAATGTCCCCTACTAGAAAGGAGAGGGCAAGGCTGGTGCCAGCCGCCGCGGTAAAACCAGCTCTTCAAGTGGTCGGGATAATTATTGGGCTTAAAGTGTCCGTAGCCGGTATGGTAAGTTCCTGGTAAAATCGGGTAGCTTAACTATCTATATGCTAGGAATACTGCTATACTAGAGGGCGGGAAAAGTCTGAGGTACTACAGGGGTAGGGGTGAAATCTTATAATCCTTGTAGGACCACCAGTGGCGAAGGCGTCAGACTGGAACGCGCCTGACGGTGAGGGACGAAAGCCAGGGTAGCGAACCGGATTAGATACCCGGGTAGTCCTGGCCGTAAACGATGCACACTAGGTGATGGTGCGGTCATGAGCCGTATCAGTGCCGTAGGGAAACCATTAAGTGTGCCGCCTGGGAAGTACGGTCGCAAGGCTAAAACTTAAAGGAATTGGCGGGGGAGCACCACAAGGGGTGAAGCCTGCGGTTCAATTGGACTCAACGCCGGGAAACTTACCAGGGGAGACAGCAGAATGCCGGTCAGGTTGACGACCTTACCTAACGAGCTGAGAGGAGGTGCATGGCCGTCGCCAGTTCGTGCTGTGAGGTATCCTGTTAAGTCAGGCAACGAACGAGATCCGCGCCTTTATTTGCCAGCAAGAAGTCACGACTTCGTTGGGAACACTAAAGGGACCGCCGTCGATAAGACGGAGGAAGGAGCGGGCAAAGGCAGGTCAGTATGCCCCGAAACTCCTGGGCTACACGCGGGCTGCAATGGTGCGAACAATGGGCTGTAACTCCGAAAGGAGAAACCAATCCCGAAATCGCATCTCAGTGGGGATTGTCGACTGTAACCCGTTGACATGAACGTGGAATCCCTAGTAATCGCGTGTCATCATCACGCGGTGAATACGTCTCTGCTCCTTGCACACACCGCCCGTCGCTCCATCCGAGTATGCTAAAAATGAGGTGTGGTCAATTTGGTTATATCGAGTTTCTAGTATGCGAGGAGGGAGAAGTCGTAACAAGGTAGCCGTAGGGGAACCTGCGGCTGGATCACCTCCTATTTTTATATTTTTTATCTTTTTATTTATAAATAGTTCTCTAATTTAATTAATTATAAAATTCATGTTCTTATCCAAAAAAAGTAAAAATTTTTAATCTTATATCTTTAAATTATTTAGTTATAAAATTATTACAAACTGGGCCTGTAGATCAGTGGAAGATCACGACCTATTTTGATTGGTATTGATTCAAAATCGCTTGACACTTTAAAAGTAATTTACTTTTAGCAAGAATTGCATTCAAGAGGTCACGGGTTCAATTCCCGTCAGGTCCATTTTTTAAAATCATTTATTAATTTTATAATGAAAGTTTTTCTCATCCAATCCATTTTTAACATAAAAAATCAGGGTGAAAAGAAGGAATCGAATTCCCTTATTTTAGATTATATTTGGGAATTAGAGTCGCTCAGGTCTGCTTATAATAATCTTAAGTTACTTTTTGTGAGAATTAAGGATTCGAACCCCCATTGTTTTTTATGACCTAGATCATAAAAAACTCTCTATTTTTTTCTGAATAATCATTCATTAAAATTTAACAATAATGTTTCTATTAATTACCTAAGAAAGATATATGAATATTTATTCATAATCTAATACTTAAACATTGCATTTAATGAAAATTAGGAGGATTCTTGAAGGAAATTTTATAAATCAAGGATAAGGAATTAATCAATATAAAAATATTGTGGTTATTATGAATATAGAAGACTTAAAACTATATGGAATTGAAGGTTCTGATGAGGGTAAACTTATAATTGATTTATCTTCTGATTGGTGAGGACCTTGTAAAATACTCTCCCCCATATTAGAAAAATTAAGTGAGAAGGGTTTATTTAGTCTAATTCAAGTTAATACATATCATAATCGCAAATTAGCTCAGAATTTAAATATTTATGCAGTTCCTACTTTATTATTTTTCAAGGATGGAAAACTCTTAGAAAAAGATATTGAAATTCAAGGTCAAACTATCGTTAACAATGGTGTAATGATTGAAGCTACTGGAGAGCTCATATTAAAGGAAATAATTGAGAAAATATAATGTTTACCAACTCTAAAAACAATTTTAAAATATAATAAAAATAAAAAATAAATTTAAAAAATGAATTGATTTATGATGGAAAAGAAAAAAGTAATAATGATTATTGGTTCTCCAAGAAAAGATGGAAATACGGTATTTTTAACTAATCAACTTACAGATTCTTTAAAAGATAATTTCGAGATAGAGACGATTTTTCTACCCGATCATAACATAAGTCCCTGTAAAGAATGTTACTCCTGTATGCAAAAAGATGAATGTTCAATAAAAGATGATATGCAAGGATTATATCAAAAACTTAAAGATTCTCAAGTGATCATTTTATCTAGTCCCATCTTCATGGGGGGGATTACATCAACATTAAAAGCTTTTATGGAACGGACTTGGCATTTGAGAAAAGGACAACTAAGGGATAAAACAGGAAGTTTTATTATCATTGGGAGGCGTGATATTGGTTCAGGAGTAAATGAAATGGAAGAATATCTTTCGAGACTCCAAGTTAATAAGATTGCAGGAGTTTTAGGCTTTGGCTTCAATAAAGGAGATGTTTCTAAAGATAGTGAAGCAATGAAAAATATTAAAAGACTTAGTAGTCAAATAAAAAACCTTAATCGTAAATAAAATAGAATCAAATGAAAATAATAAATGTCTTGATATAGTTATTGAGGAATATATGTGATCAACATTAAATAAATGTCACAAATCAGCAATAAATCTTGCCAAAATATTGTTATCGTGGATCCCTGGGCTACTTGGTCTGCACCATGTAAATTATTTGCTCCCGTATTTGAAAAACTTCAACAAGAATATTCAAATCAATTTATTTTTACTAAAGTAAATATTGACTATAATCAAATATTACCAAATCAATATAGAATAGCGGGAATTCCCACAACTTTTTTTGTTAAAAATGGAAAGGAAATTAATAGAATTATTGGAGCTACATCTTATCAAAAAATGAAACAATTTTTAGAAATGGTTAAAAAATAGTTATTTATCATTTTATTTTATATAATAGGATTTAATTTCAGGAAAAATATCTCAAAATGTTTTAAGCGCTTGAAATGTTTCAAGAATTGTCCAAAAAATGCAATATTACCAGAAATAAGTTAAAATTAAGTGAAATTAAAAATTTATATTTAATATGACAGAAATTAAATTACAAATAAATGAAAAAGAAATTCGATTAAATAAAATAATGAGCACGGTTCTTACTAACATTAATATGGGCTTTATTAATGCATTAAGCGATATCCCAAAGGAAAAGAAGAAGATAACTCTCGAAATCTCTTTCTAAATCTCATTATTGCACAGAAAAAAAAGAGAGGAGAGGATGTATTTGTTGTGTTTAAGCAAATGGCTTGGCTGCTCTTGTGGACAGAATGTTTTAGACTCTCACCTGATTTGGAAACCAATGCCAAAGATAGAGAGAAAAGTGCCGCTTTAATGGTCGTTCCTTCAGATCCTTTTGAATTATTAAAAGAAGCTGAAAAACTTAGAGTTTCATTATATACTTATCAAGTATGGATGAAATTTTTAGGGGGAAAACCACTAAAATTTTCAGTTCCAAAAGGTTTGCAGAAATTAGAATTATCAAAATTAATAGATGCGTTAGATGAGGCAAAACAAGTTTTCTCACTTTAAAATCTAAAGTACGATAACATTTAAGAATTGGTTAAATGATGATTTTATGTCTATTTAACTTTACTTATTTGTCGTAAGTTTTTTCATATTTTATTTCTGTGCTTTAATTACCACAAATGAGCCTTTTCCATATCCTTTTTTAACTTGTTCAATTTTGTTTATAGCTGATAAAGGATGAAAAATCGTTTGAGTAAAATTAAAATTTTTATATTTAACCTTACTTAGAAGAGAGATAACCTCTTCAACAGAATAAAATTTTACTACTTTATAGAAAACATTCGATTCTTTATGTTTTTTGTACAACTTACCAATTATGCTTTTCCGATCAATAAAACCGATTATTAAAGTATCCTCTGGCTTCAAAATTTTAAAAAATTCTTCAGATGCTAATTCTATATCATCAATAAAACAGATTGTAGTACCTAACAATACAAAATCAAAAATATCACTCCTAAATGGCAGATTTTCTACAATAGAATCAATAAGATCTATTTTTATTTTCTTAGAAAGCATCCTCATCTCACCAGAGGGTTCTACTCCAAGTTTAATACCAAGAGGAGTTGCAAATCTATCACTCCCTACTCCAATTTCAACTCTATTTTTATTTTTTGGAAACTGATTTTTTATTGCTAATAATTCGGATTTGTAAGTGTATTTATTTCTGATGAACCATTGATCATTATTGGAAGGATATTCATCAAAAGGTTCAATTCTTGGCATGATCTTGAGAATAATAAAAATTATTAGTGATATGAAAATATTAGCGGCTCAAGAAAATCTTGTTTTCTTGGTAAATTGTAATTAAAAGAATTAATTATTGTTTGTATTTTTTATTCCATTCTGCTTGTTTTTTTGCAGGATCATCTCTTATTTGACATTTATGATGGATCATTCCCTGCCTTTTAAAAGTTTGATCGAGCAACTCATCCAACTCATATTCAGAGAGATCTTTCTTTTTTGCCATTATACTTTTTTTGGAGATATAAATTTTCTTAGTTAATTTTACAAATGAATGATAAATTACAAATATATCCCTCTAATTTTGTAAGTTAAGTAATTCTACCAGTTTCCTTCAATCCTTCACCTTAATTTAGGGATTATAACTCTCATCAAATCAGAGGTTTTTATTATGGCGCTCAATTATCCTGTTTTTTATAACAACTGAAATGAATTCACTTAAATTATTATATACAAATTCAATGAATTTATCTAAAATATCTTGCGGAGACATTTTTTTTCCTTCCTTTAGAAAAGTTCATTTTTTACAGTTATAGTAGTGAGAAAAAGTTTTAAAAAAAAGGTTAATTTTAATAATTAATAATATTGAATAAATATTCAATATTCTAAATTAATAGGTAGAAAAAGAAAATGCAGAAATATTTACAATCATCACTTGATGAGGTCCAAACAAAATCAGAAGTAGAGAACTTAATTAACACCAATGACAAAGCCATAATTTGTTGTGGTCGAAACGGTCCAATGTGCTTACCTGTTTATGGGGCTTTTGAAGTTTTGAAAGAAAAAGAAAAATATTCAGATATTAAATTCGCAGTGATGCCATTTGATGTGCCTGGAGCATCAATTATTCGAGAATTACCAGAATCTCGTCTCTTCATGGGTCTTCCATTTACAATCTATTATAAAAATGGTAAAGTTGTTGGTGCAACTTCATCAATTCAAAACGTAAAATCAATAAAAGCAACAATAAATGAATGTTTTTCATAGCTTTCGATATCTACAATAAGATTATAATGGTTATAACGACGATAAAAAGGAATAATGAAGTAACCTCTAAAGAGAGTTGAATAATGACAAAATACGATGTAATTATTATCGGTGCAGGTCCTGCAGGTATTGCAGCAGCAATATTTGCGGCGCGTGGCACTTTATCGGTATTAGTTATTGATGAATCCGCTCCTGCAGGAGGTACAGTTAAGAACACACATTTAGTTGCAAATTATCCTGGATTTCCAGAACCAATCTCTGGCTTAGATCTCACCAAGAGAATGTTCAAGCAAGCAAAGTCATTTGGTGCTAAATTCGAATTAGCGGCAGAAATAACTGATTATAATTTTAAGGATGAATTGAAGTGGATTGAAATCGATGATGATGAAAAATTTGAATCAGAAAACATCATTATTGCAACAGGAATTAGTCCGCGCCGATTAAATCTGCCAGGTGAGCAAGAATTTAAAGGAAGTGGAATTCATTATTGTGCAACTTGTGACGGAGACTTTTATTCTGGAAAGGACATAGCAGTGATAGGAGCAGGAGATACAGCAATGGAAGAAAGTTTACTTCTTTTAAAACATGTTAATTCTATCACATTTATTCATCATGGCTTTCATAATCTTAGAGCAGAGAAATGCACAGTTGACCAAGTTATGGATCATGGAAATGTCACTATGATTTGGAGCCATGAATCCCAAAAATTTGAACGAGATGGTGATAAATTAGTTATAATTGCAGAAAACTTAGATACCAAAGAGATCGTTAGAATTAAGAGAGATGCACTATTTATTTTTGTAGGAATGAAACCGAATAGCGAATGGTTAAAAAATTCAGGAGTAAATATTAATGAACGAGGATATATTCCAACTGACAAAAATTGCATTACTAATTTGAAAAATGTTTATGCTATTGGAGATATACGTGTTAAAAAGTTTAATCAAATTACAACTGCTACAGCAGACGGTACTATTGCAGCATTAGAGATTATTCAAAAAAAATCATGTTCCCTTTAAATATGAAACAGAAATTTAGTAATAAAGATATTATATTTACAATATTATTTATCGTACAATTCAGTATAATTTTCTTAATTAATAAAGAATTAGAACTAACTATTATTTTCTATTTAGAATATATCTTATGGGGTCTAAGTATTTATTTAGGTCTTATATCTTTTTCAATTTTCAAAAAGAAAGGAGAGGTTGAAAAAGGTAAAAGTTATTTAAATATGAGAAGACTAGTTGAAAAATGCCCATATGCAATAATTCGCCATCCACTGTATTTAGCCGGAATATTCCTCACAATTAGCATTACAATGTGGACTCAAGTAATGATAAGTCTGATAATTAGCGTGATCTTAATAATTTTAACTTATCACTGGACTTATTCAGAAGAAAAAATACTTATTTAGAAATTTGGAAAAAATTATATAGATTATAAAAAAAGAGTAGCCAGACTTAATCCTATATATATGGATTTATAAAATATTATAAAAAAAAAAATTAAGCATATAAGTGGTTTTCAATAAACTTGGATAATGAATTAGAGAATATCAGAAAAAAAAAGGCAAGAGAATTAATAGAGAAACTTTACATGCTAAAAGGATTTTCTTTACCTAAAAGTATTATTAAATTAAATACGATTCAAGAATATCGCAAATTATCAGAAAATTATCCAGAAAATGTTATTATCATGGATTTCTGGGCAAATTGGTGTGCACCATGCAAAATATTCGCACCCATATTTGAGGAACTTCAACAAGAATATTCAAATCAATTTATTTTTACTAAAGTTAATATTGACTATAATCAAATATTAGCAAATCAATATAGAATAACCGGAATTCCCACGACTCTTTTTGTTAAAAAGGGTAAGGAAATAAATAGAATTGTTGGAACTACATCTTATCAAAAAATGAAACATTATTTAGAAATGCTTAAAAAATAGTTATTTATCATTTTTTCTGTACAAATGAAATTATAATAAAAAAGAGAATTAATGACTTCAATAAAACTAACGATATTAGTTGACGATATACATGAATCTGAATTGGATTATGTATTATCCTATGGTTTTTCCATTCTAATTGAGATTGAAGATAAAAAAAATGTTATTTGATGCAGGTACTAAAATAGAGCCATTGTTAAATAATCTTAAGAAATATGGATTTAAATCATCCTCAATTGATGCGTTAATCTTATCACATAATCATTCCGATCATACGGATGGCGCTTTTGGAATTCTTTCCGAGAATAAGGATCTACCTGTATATGTTCACAAAGATTGGAGTGTGTCTGTAAAATATCAGGGAAAAAACATCCCAAAAAAAAATTTAATAATAAATAAAGAAGCAAGGACATTTAAAGAACTTAAAGAAATTTCTTTAACCAATTCATATTTTTCCTCAGATTATGGGGGGATATATGAGCAGGCCTGTTATATTAAAACAAAAGATGCATATATTCTCCTATGTGGATGTTGTCATCCGGGATTAAATAATTTTCTAAAAGATAGAAAAAAATTACATTTTCCTTTAAACTCTAAATTACACTTGATAGGCGGAATGCATGGGTTTGCATTTACGGATCAGCAAGGCGCACAATTAAATCCTATTATTAAATCTGTTACATTGTGTCATTGTACTATGAAGATTGATGTATTTAGAAAGCAATTTAGAAATAAGTGTTTTTTAGGTATTGTAGGAAAGACTTTAGTATTTTAACTCCAAAAGCAAAAAATCGTTTTGCATTTCTTAATAATTTGAATTTAGAAAGTCCTATAGAATTATTTGAAAATTAGGAAAATTTAAAAATATATCAATTATGAATAGTTTAATGAAAGAAGTTTCAATCACTTGGAAATCAATTTTATTTAGAGAATTTAAGATCGAATACATTCTTGGTTTTAACTTTGAAATGGACCGCTCTAATTATTTGTTGATAATGCCTGGTGGTCTAAGGCGTCCAATTCAAAATAAGGATTATTTATCATTATACTCCAAAAGATTCGTAATTTTAAGTCTCATATACCCATTGACGGGGGATCTTAAGCTAATTGCTGGTAGTATAAATTACATATTAGACCCTGAAGGAATTAAGAAAGTAAACATAATAGGTAGCTCATCTGGGGGGATAATGGTACAAGCCTTTTCTGCATTATATCCTAATACGGTAAATAAACCCATCATCTCGAATACAGGAACTCGAAGAGATACATATAAATTTACAAAAAAAATGAAAAGGATTTACCGAATCATGAAAATTTTACTTAAATTCTTAGTGAATTCAATTTTAAAAAGGAATTTTCATAGATTATTTGATTCTCTCAGAAAAAAAGGATTTGAATATCATGAAATTATTGACATGATGGTGGTAAAAAAAAAATTAGGAAAAAAGGAAATGATATGTCATTTTAAGAGTTTAATCCAATTCCAAACTGATCCTGATTTTGATAAGGTAAATCTAAGAGAATTCCAAGATAAATTATTAGTAATTACTGCCGAAAACGATAAAGGAACAGGTGAAACATCGATTAATGACTTACTTAATATATATCCAAATGCAAAACATTATCATTTTCAAGAAGGCGGTCACTTCCCAATGATTGGTAGCCCTGAGGAATATGAGAAAGTAGTTGCTAATTTTCTGCTTTAGACCGCTTATTTAACTTTGATAAAATAAAATACTTTCTAAAATTTTTTCTTCTTCATCTAATAATACTTTTTTGTCTTTTCCAAATTTTAGTTAATTTTTAATTTATTTCAAATTTTTCTTAGTGTCCTATAATTCTTATATACCTCCATATTACTTTCTTTTATAATACGATGTATCGTCTCTTCTTATGGTGAAGGTATGATAGAAAATCAGTTCCTACAAGAAATAGAATCCCCACAAGAAG
>Ga0315549_1004379_pt1 | contig 11940 bp, 16 predicted proteins | sample SalMarSW160200MG_FD_203101 | JGI IMG/M metagenome (GOLD analysis project Ga0315549, IMG submission 203101) | Salt marsh sediment microbial communities from the Plum Island Ecosystem LTER, Massachusetts, United States - Salt Marsh Sediment SW1601-200 ... | reverse complement strand
AACCTCTTTGAGTATGCGGAATACCTGCGCCTCCGAATACCTTCTTGTTTTCACTTATGCTTCCTCCTGTACTTATTTTACAGGAGTCTCGCATTTTAAGTGGACCTATTTTCGGGGGGCAGGTCAACAAAGCTCGCAGTTACCCGGTAGACGCTCCATATCACTGAATTCCTGAAGCCTTTGCCTAATTTCCTGGGCGACGTTACTCAGTTCTTGGCTCTTGGCGTGTATATCTTTGGCTGACTGGTGCTCGGCATATTTGACCCTTAGCTCCTTGTGCCAGTTCTTATAGGTTTTCAGCGTTCTCTTGCTCTTGGCGATGCCAATACCGTAGGCTCCGCATTTGAGCTGCCAAAGACCAGTGTTAAGAATACTCTCAGGCGGGTGGTACCAAGAGTCGCCAATCCAAGGATAGTCATTAGCTTTCTGAAGGGCATCGTTCCATGCTGTTATGATAAACCATCTTGTGAGACCAGGCTTTGCCTCATCATGGAAATAAATCTTAGCCTTGTATACTTCTACCTCATCCGAAATGAGTTTGAGGAACTTCAGTAGTGCTTCAGAGTATTGTCCAACTTCACCTACCCAGTTATTGAGCTTACCCTTATTACCCACCAGTTCAGCGAATTTGGGCAACCCAGAGGTTCTGAGATGGCTGTATAACCCCTTGACGAGATGCGGCTCTGCAATTCCAGCGCGTATGTCGTAATAATTAACCCTTATCTGCTTATCTGCACCTATTTCAACTAAACCAATTGTCAGCGAATACTTTCCTGGCTGGAATTCAATGGGCAAATCCTGTACCAGGTCCCTATTCCAATAAGATGGTATACTGATTCGTTCTGCCATCGCTTTAGCCAGTTCACGCATTTTCTGCTTATGGTCCGTTTCCTTATAGGTCTCCTCTTTGGTTCGTGCCTCTTTCGAGGCTTCTTGCTCCTTTTTCATGTTGTCCGCAAGTATTTTTATTTTCTCATAGTCATTCCTCAAGTGCCACACATGGGGAGGCAGTTTAGACACAACCACTTCTTGTGGTAGACGCTGAATATCTAGCTCAATAATACGGCGTACCGTTCTTACGTCAGGTATCTCTTCACCGACGAGTTCATCATTTTTGTGAAGCTGTCGTATTTTGTGCTCAATATCTCTATAGACAGCGGAAAAGTTTTCCATGCCAACGGTTGCGGCTATATCCCAAGTGGCTTGCTTCAAACTGAAAGAAGGCTCCGGTTTCCTTGTCATATTCCGTTTATGCTCCCTTTACGCTGCTTTTGTGTATATGAATAGCCGACCGCCTAATTATACCATTGAGGTAGGAGATTAAACATGGCAACGGCTCACATTAAGAAGGTCATAAAAATTGGAGGCTCACTTGCAATTATTCTGCCGACCCAGTGGGCGAGGGGGAAGGTGAAACCTGGGCAGGAAATGGTCGTGGTCGGCAATGGTGAGCTGCGCATTTTCCCGGTTCATTCGAAGGTCTCCCGCCAAGACAGCAAGGATGAGGCTGAAAGTGCCTAGACTGGATACAAAACAGCAGCCTATGGTCACCGTCCGCATTGAGCGGGGGCCGGTGTCACCGGCGCAGCGCGCAAGTTGGGTAAAATTCTGGAAGCGCCTAATTGCGGAAGCGAAGAGTGAGGCTGCGAAATGACGACCGTAGCGGCTTCAAAATGGGTGAGAGTAAAGAGACGTAATCCATGCCCAGTATGTGGTAAGCCTGATTGGTGTCTCGTATCACAGGACGGAAAGACTGCGATATGTGCTCGCATTGAGAGTGATAAACCCGCAGGCAATAAAGGCGCTGGCTGGATTCATGCGCTAGTCAATTCCATGCCACTACCACTACTCAAACCAGATGCAAAACAGACACCGAAAGCAGCGCCGGACGTACTGGACACAGCTTACCGAGCTTTGCTATCAGAGCTACCGCTATCTGAGACGCATCGCGAGAACCTGCAGCGCCGGGGGCTAACAGACGCACAGATAAGTAGCTTAGGCTACAGGACGCTACAACCAAATGGATGCCGGGAGCTAATAACAAGGCTTAAAGCTAAGGGTATCAGACTGGCCGGAGTGCCAGGATTCTACGTTGACGCTGGACAATGGCAGTCAGCGGGGCCAGCAGGCGTAGCCATTCCCGTGAAAGACACTAGAAGCCGGATAGCAGGGCTTCAGGTACGCTGTGACAAGGCAGAGGGCGGACGGTACAAGTGGGTATCATCCAAGAGGTTTAACGCCGGGTGCTCGCCCGGAGCTCCGGTACATGTAGCGGGGAAGGTGTCCTTTAATGGCGAAGTATGGGTCACCGAGGGACCAATCAAAGCCGATGTTGCAGCCTTGAAGCTAAACCGTGTAGTCCTGGCAGTGCCCGGTGTAGGGAATTGGCCAGGTGTACTACCGATACTGCGGGAACTGAAGCCAGAGCGGGTGATTATTAGCTTCGACATGGACAAGAACCAGAACACAGCCGTGCGTCTCTACCTCGATACACTGACTGCTTGTCTCATCAGGTCCGGAATACGCACGTTTGAGGCTGACTGGGATACTCACTTCAAAGGTTTAGATGACCTGCTGACAGGAAGCCAATCATGCCAGAAATAATAATAACGGAAAAGACACTCCCAAAGCCGGTCCTTGTACCGACCAGCTTGGAATTACCGGCGGTCGCATGGCGGGGCTTATTCCAAGATTATCGAGACATGGTAGCACCTACTACCGAGGCGGCGGACGCCTTCCACTATGCTACTTTCCTTCAAGTGTTTGGCTGTACCATAGGCCGGCGGTTGCACGTCTACCACGCCGGAAGGCAATACCCAAACTTCTATACCTGTCTGGTAGGCCGGAGCGGGTTAACTCGTAAGGACACTACCTGGTCACGCGGTGAAAGCGTATTGAATGACCTTCACGCCTACTCAGAGGATGACCCAAGTCCACCATTCAAGGCGCTCAGGGGAATAAGAAGTGTAGAGGGCTTGTTAGACGAGCTGGCAGGCGAGCGGAAAGTCCGCCTGATAATGCTTGGAGAGCTTTTATCATTGTTTGCGAAGGCTAGCCAACAGTCGCTAGGAAACATCATCCCGGCGCTTACCGAGCTATACGACATGAAGGACATCATCAATCCGCCAGTGCATCAAAAGGACGTGAAGCCAGCGCGAGAGCCTTTTCTCTCGATAATGGCGGGCACGACACAAGATTGGTTGCAAAAGGCACTCACCGAGAGGGATATATACGGCGGCTTCGCTAACAGGTGGCTTTACTTCTATGGCTTACCCAAAGACCCTATGCCGAATCCGCCAAAGGTGGACCCGGACAAGCGCAATAAGCTAGTCCAGGAATTAAATCAGATTCGTGACTGGACTGAAAGCGTACCTAATGGAGAGATAACCATCTCAGATGAAGCAAGCAAACTGTTTGACGACTACTACCGCGGCGGATACTACAGGCGTTGCCAACAGCCAGGCTTGATACCCACGCTTATTGTCAGGATTCAGGACTTTATCTGGAAGATAGCTTTGCTTTACGCGGTTGATACCATGTCCGAGGCTATATCAAGAGACCACCTAGAAGCTGCTATTGCAGTTGGCAATTACTTGGAATCGAGCGTATCTGAGGTATTCGTTAGCTTCGGAACGTCAAACGGCAAGGCACAAGAGACTAAGTTACTGGACTTTCTGAAAGCTGAGGGCGGGCCAGTACCAGAGCGCGAGGTATACCGGCGATTCAATATGAGCGCGAAAGAGCTTGAGAGCGCGGTAACGCCACTTCTGAGAATAGGACTGGTTAAGAACTCATACCAGAAAACGGATAGGGGACGACAAGTCCGGCGATATGAGGCGGTGTAAAAATGAAGAGAGACTATGACAGCTATGACAGTATGACACTTACGCACGAATTGAGCGTAAAAAATTTACTGACAGTGTCATATTTACGCAATGACATTGACTCAGTGTCAGTCAGTGTCATGTCAGTGTCATACGTACTGTCATAAAGTGTCAGTATGTGGAGTAAAGCTAAGTGAGCGTGAAGTGTCATAAAAAAGGCGAAAAAATTCTGTCTTGGCCGGAGCGGAGGATGTTTGGTGAGAATAGAGGACCTGATGAGAAGAGGACGGGGAGATATGACCAATAACAATAATGTCGAGCAAGCCCAAGCCGTGGTAAAACCTGTACTAGCTAGCACATCCCGACTCCACCCTCATGCTAAAGAGCGGTGCGAGCAGTTCCTTAGGGAGCTCCATGATGAAGTGCCTTTGGGGCATCTAGCAGACGAGGATTTTACTACCGAAGAGATAGGAGAGTTTGTGGAGTGCGTGAACGGAATCGTGGAATGGTTGGGCAGGTGCCGAGAGGATGCTGGAGAAGGTTCTCTCATGGTTTATCCATATTCAACAATAGTGAATTATGACATGAATAATCTGAAGAAGCTCCTCAAGACAGCCAATGAGCGAAACATTGAAAAAGCCCAGCGAACTGCGGCAGAAAAGGAGCGGCAGGTTAGGCAGGAGATGGAGAAAAAGCGCCGCCAGATAGCCCTGTATGAAATCAATCCGCCTTATGATGACGCAAATATATTCCTGACCGAAGCAGAGTTGGAGCTCTTCCTCAGCAGCCTTCGTGGAGCCGTGGATGGCTATTTGGATGAGGGTAAAAACTGCCTGTATAATGACTGGCAGTTTGACGCTAGGGCGGGCGATTATGTGGGGTGTCTCGGCATCATAAAGCGGCGCAAGGAAGAGGATGACCGCAGAAAGCGAGTTCAACTGGAGCATGACCGATATATTGACAGATTGAGTCTCGCCGTAGAGAAGGTAAAGGCGGACCTTGCCCACAGTAAAAAACCAGCGTTCGACTACCCGGGGGGGTTGGAGAAGTACCGCCCGGACGACGGCTGGTGTGATAATTTGCAATTGCCCACTCGGGAACAGATTGAAAATTGGAGTCGTGGCAAGGTTTTGGAGATGCTGCCCGAAATACTAACCGATTTCGTTAACTGGAACCTTAGCTGGAAGGTGCTGGTGCTGCCCCGCGCTTCATACGAGGTTAACAGCGTGCCGTCTCTCAGGTGGCATTTTGACGGCCTTGTCCTGGTGACGGTTACGCTTGAACTGAAGCCCGGCGTTATCGAAGAACACCACAAAGGGAATACGGGTGAGATACAGGCCAACGGCCAGAGATTGGGGGTCGTGTTCATCGGACCACATGAGTGGACAATATCAGGCACTTTCAGCACGCCGGTTGCTCTTATACGTACGCTGGCCGAGGGTGGACTGGAGGCACCGGGCATCAGCGTTACTGAACATTGGCCGCCATTCACTACTTTCTCCGTTCAGGGACTTGAGGAAGAAGTTGAGGTCTGCGACGACTTCATCGGATTCATCAGGGACATCAGCAAGGAGAAGACCCTGGTTCAGGCTCTACTGGAGCGGGAATTGGTTGATGGGGTCACGGTCGAACTGCTGGAGAAGAAATGGGGCCTGCCTCTCCCGATGGTAAGTGGTCCTGGAGCCGGTATTAAGGAGAGCACCGAGGACGAAGGTGACCTGGTTGCTGCCCTCGAAGCTCTGGGGTTGAAGAAGACAGAAATCACGGCCTTGATAGAGGCTGCACATTTACCCTCCGGGATGCCCCTTGAAGATAAGGTGAAGGCAGTCCTGAAAAACACAGGTATGTAGCACGCATACGGTTCCTGTTTAGTGTGCCCTGTGCACTAAAGGTATAGATGGATAGACTAGATAGATGGATGGGATAGATAGATGAGCGAAAAAAAGAAGACAAAGATTCGGACGGGCATCCTTGCGGATTGCCAGTGCGGAGCAAAGGGCATGGTCTATCAGACTGGACAGTGCAGGTGGTTTTTCCACTGTCCTGCCTGCGGTCGTCTCGCTTTTATCTCCAGCGCCCAGGTTTTTGAGAGGGTGAAGGCCGGTGGCAAGCTGTGCCCTCATTGCCCGGAGCTAAAGCCATGTAAGGATGGTAAGTCCCAGAGCTCTTGGTGTGGTATCTGCAGGACGAGGGTCTTCCAGCCCGCCGATTAGAAAACAGGAGGTGGACGTTGGTAAAGGAGCAATATATAACCTGCCCCCACTGCGGCGGTGATGTACCGGCCATGAATAGATTAGGTCGTAAACCGCTGGGTATCGGCGTCAAGATTATTTGTGACACCCTACAGGATTGCCAGGACATCACCTTGGCTGCTGAAAAACTATGTTGCAGCCGGGGCTACATCTATAAGGTGCTAGGTGAACAAGGATTGAAGCCACGGGACGTAATAGAGTGAAACTATTTGAGTGGGGAAGGAGCGATTCCGTCAGCGTTGACGTAGGCTAGAGGATTGGGGTCCATAGGAGGAAATAGAATACATAATTAAAAGGAGGTATGAAATGAGTTCCAGGGTAGAGCAATTCAGAAGCAGACTGGCAAAGCTGGAGAAAAAAATATTAGAAGAGGAGCTCGATGAAATTATGGGGTCGACAAGTAGATTGGTGTCGTCTGATGACTCAGTCTCCGAAGACTACCCAGTCGTAACATGTCCCATCTGCGGAGAAGAGGCAGGTTTCACCGAGGCACAGCGTGACAGGGAAGGGAAGGGATGGATGTACTACGACGGGTCCTGCGAGGCTTGCGACACTGAATTCGTTATAGGTGAAGTCCCCGATAGGTGTGCTCTGTGCGAGGAACCTTTCCCTTCTGACTCATACCAGGACGTTAATGAATTATACCATCACACGTACGACAAAGGTGGGCAGACTTATTACACAGCGTGTTATATGCAACTATTTTTTGACGGCCTATTTGACCTCTCGTCTGATAACACTGATGTCCCGGAAGACGAATCCCATCCGGGTAATATAACACCATACTTTGGCTTGTTTTATACCCATGTTGGGAATACGGTAGCTCCCTACTATAGCCGTCTGGTGAGCAAAGGTTACGAAGAAGTAGCTATCGTCAGCTTGGTAACCACAGGATACCAAGATGTAGCTACCGCTAAGGAATGGCATGAAATATATCAAGTTTGCCGGCAAATAGTGAGTCGGGGTCGGCGGTACCTTATTCTTAGCACCAATGATGAGGAACCTGGGAGAGACCATTACATAATATATCAGAATAGGTCAAGCTATGGCGTAGAAATGGGAGAGAATCAAACAGTCGACACAAGCGAAAAAGATAGGGAGGTTACTCAACATTATGGATAAAAGGAACCGGCAAAGACTAAATAGGCGCAAGGAAGTCAATTATAAGGTCACCATTCATGGGTCGATTCCACCTGACCTAGCGGAAAGAATCTCAGCTATTCATGCTTGCAGCCTATTGAAGGCAGCACGTATAGGACAAGTGGAAAGCAACCATGAATCGGCCGAGGGTAGCTAATTTAACAAAAGGTGTCCATTGTGTGAAAGATTACGGACATAGGCAAGGATAATCAACTATGGAGAAGGAACTCGAAATATCCGAAAAACTTAACAAAAAGGCTAACAGTAAAGAATTGGTGGTTTATCAGCCGAAGCGGATAAAGCAGGCTTTCAGGCATGGTGACTACACCCGGCCAGTGTCTTTTATTACCGAGGCTGAAGTCTACCGCTTGGCTGATGCATCTAAGACTATGCGGTACGGTGAACGTAATGAGCTGCTTATCCTTACCATGTTTCAGGCTGCTTTGAGGGTAACCGAGGCTATCAAGTTGAGAGTAATGGATAAAGCCACGGTTGACGGTAAGCATATCCTCTTAATTCAGGGCAAGGGTAACAAGCCCCGATTGGTAGCGATACCCGAGAATCTATCCTATCACCTTGGCGACTATGCTCAGAGGTGCAATATGAAGCCTGAGGAGAGATTCTTTAATATCACTAGGGTTCGGGCTTGGCAGGTCATCAAAGAGTGCGCCCATAGAGTCGGCATAAACCGACGGGTTTATTGCCACCTTCTCAGGCATGGTGGCGCTATTGCCAGGCTGAAGAGGACCGGCAATCCTAAGAGCCTTCAAATACACCTCGGGCATAGCGATATGAAGATGACCATGCGATATTTGGCTACGCTGCAAACTACCGAGTCACTTGAAATCGAAAGCGGCGTCAAGTTTGAGAGGTGATAATAATTAGGCAACCTTTTTGTAGTATAAGGAGGACGATATGCAGTACGAGAACGTCAAGGCGAGGTGCTTATTCTGTGAGGCCATTATAGAAGGCCACCAGGCGGATATGGCTGGCTGGTGGGAGTCACCCGACGACTTAACGCCAAGATGGAAATCCAATGGCCAACCGGTACGCCGGTCGTTATGGTATGGGGCCGGTAGTCCTGAGAAGTTCCAAGACTTCTATCTTTGCTCTAAGCACAATGACCCACATTACTACCACGCAGCAATGAAGTGGGCGACTGAACAGTTGGAGAGAGGCGAGTATGTAAATTTTACTGCCCCAGAACCGACATTACCAACTTTGGAACTAAAGGAGAGATGGGAAGAACGCCGGCTATCCTTACCAGATAAGGTGCCAAGTACGAATGAAATAGCGAATGGTGAAAAGTTACCCAATATATGGCAGCTTGGTGACGGTCGCTTGGAGGGCTGTCTTGAAGTATCTTGGGCGATAACCGACATCTTTGACGCTACCCGCTCTTCTGTGCTACTTGACTACTTAGAGCTACCGGACTTTACGAAGCCGCTGGAGCTTGCAGAAGCTATGAAAAAGGCGGCAAAGAACATTGAGCTATTAACTGAGCCGGAAAAGTAACCACTGCAAAGGAATGATTGTTTAAATTAAAGAAACCCTCTCTTCGTGGACTTGACAAAATGGTTTTATGATGTTACATTGTAACATCATATTGACTTTTTAAAAGGAGGGAAAATGACCCCAGTAATACGCATCGATGACGAAGTAATGGGCGAGCTTAAGAAACGGGCGGTAAACTTAGGCTTGGTCTTTGAGCCACCCAATACTGTTCTGAGAATGGTCTTAGGTTTAGATTCAAAGGTTGAGCCTCAGACTGCTGCTCGCGCTATTCCTGCTGGTAAACGACGAATATTCGGCACGCGCCACGCCGCTACGCCTGTAAGGGACACGGCTACTGGTCAGGTTTATCCGTCAAAGTACAAGGCCGGGCTAGCATTCACCCGTGAATTCCCGAGTATTGATAGGCGGTACGTATGGTATCCGTTGATTAAGAAACATCCGGGCCGGTTCGTTGAGGTCGCAACCGGCAACGCACTCTAAGGACTTACCGAGATTCTAGCTTAGTTGAGGGAGAGTAAAACAATGAAAACCGCTGCTATCTATTGCCGAGTAAGCACAGACAATCAGGAGCGCGAGGGAACGAGTCTACAGACACAGCTTGAGGGTTGCCTTAACTACTGCCATGGCAAGGGCTATGACGTGTCCTATCGCTTCAGCGAGGCATATAGCGGGCTATCCTTAGAGCGGCCGGAACTGGATAAGCTACGGGAACTGTTAAGGAATGAGGCTATTGACGTTCTCGTTTGCTATTCCCTTGACCGGCTTACCCGTGACCCTGGGCATGGCGTCATAATCACCCAGGAACTTGAAAAGCACCGCATAACCCTTGAGGCCGTGACCGAGGACGTGGACAATTCCGAGCTTGGCAAGCTGATATCCTATATCCGGGGCTTTGCCTCAAAACTGGAGACAGAGAAGATAAAAGAGCGCACCATGCGAGGTAAAAAGGCCAGCGCGATTTCCGGGAAAATCCCACACGGAGGATTTGCCAGGCTTTATGGCTATGACTACGACAGAACAGAGAAGAAGTGCACTATCAATACAACGGAGGCATACTGGGTAAAACAAGCCTACGAGTGGCTGGTTAACGAGGGATTATCTACAAACGCCATCACATACCGGCTGAGAGAACTAAGTGCACCTACCAAGCACAGCCGATATTGGAACAGAAGTTCCGTGGCAGGAATATTGAAGAACCCGGCGTATACAGGTAAGACCTATGCTTTTACATTTAATCAGGGTAAAAACACGCGTAAACCGCAACATGAATGGATAGAAATACCTGGTGCTACTCCAGCTATTATTACTGAAGAGACGTTTCGGGCAGCACAGGTGCAATTGAAGCTGAATTACGAAAAGGCAAGACGCAACATGAAGGGGCAATATCTACTGAAAGGCCATCTGTATTGCCGGCAATGCGGCCACATTTATTGCGGGCACATCGACCGCCAGATAGGATACTATCGCTGTCCTGGAAAGTTAAGGATTACTTCGCCTGTGAATCGCTGTACCAACAAGAACTGGCGGGCAGACAAACTTGAGACTTTAATCTGGGATAAAATACAGGCCGTCCTTGATAATCCAGAGCTCATCACCCAGGAGATTGAAAAACATCGTCAAGATGTAAATCAGCTAAGTGCCTTAGAGACTGAGTTACAGCAAATTGAACGGCAACTGAAGTCCCTAAAGCATGACCAGGAACAACTGCTGCAGTGGGCACTGAAAGGTTTCCCCGAAGACCAGATTATCGAAGAGAACAGGAAGATAAACGACAAGCGGGAAAGCCTACAAGCTAGAAAGATAGAACGGGAAATGCAAATCAAGGGTAGTCAAGAGGCTGTTATCAGCCTGCCCAAACTGGAATCCTTCGTTGAACTGATACGTCAGAAGTTGACTACGTTGGATTACAATACAAAGCGTCAAGCGGTTGATATGCTCGGTATCAAGGTATGGTTGGAAGGTGAAAACATCGAGATTACAGGAACCATACCTGTGGATGATTCAGATATTGTGACCATATCATCTTGATGATTTGCTCCGGTGTGTATCCTTTTCTGGCCATTTATCCCCCCTTTTATGAGATTATATCTGGTATCGTTTTCGGGGGGCAGGTCATCCGATTCAATAAAAATCTGGGGATTTTGAGCCATGAAATCTTGCTGATTCATTGGGGCACATTTCGTCAGTTTAGTATATGGAATAACTAATGGAGATGGCTCCGGCTACAATAGAAAGAAGGGTGTGCAACTTAACACCAAATCTAAAGTAGGAGGAGCCATCACAAATGGAGAATACCGCAGCCAGGAAACGAAAGCAAGTACCTGAGGGATACCTGATTATAGGAGTTGACCCTCACAAGAAGAGGCATGCCGCAGTGGCTATAACTCAAGATTTTACCACCCGTGACAAATTCAAGTTCGATAATACCAGAGAAGGGCTCAAAACCGTGTTACGCTGAGTCAGAACGGAGATGATGAAATCCGGTTGCCGGGGTGTCATGTTCGCTATCGAGACGGGTGGCCACTACTGGCGAAACGTGGCCTACTTCCTGGATGAGCAAGGAATTCCGTTTCGTTTTATTAACCAGTTTACCTTGAAGCGAAGGTGGGAAGGGAAGGATCTCAATCGCAGAAAGAACGACTATCGAGACAGCGAGGTAGCGGCGCAGCTCTTATGTACCGGGGAGTTTACCGAGACTAAAGTGCCGCAGGGAGTTTATGCTGAACTACGAACTGCCCACAATGCCTATCGCCGGCTGGTTAAGGAAAGGACCAGAATAATAAACCTGGTAAAAGGGCTCCTGGACGCGCTCTTCCCCGAGTTCACTCATGTCTTCAAAGACCCTTGTGGTTTGACATCTATGAGCGTACTCTCCATCTGCCCTATCCCCATGGTGATGTCCGGGATGACGGAGGAGGAATTTGTGGCTACAATTGAAGCCCAACATCAGGGTCGCCTTATGCGAAGGAAACTGAGAGCGCTTCATTACATGGCGAGAACATCAATTGGTATTGAAGCAGGCGCCCGATCGGTATCCTCTGAGATTTCATTCCTGGTAGAGAAACTCGAGCTCATTAGACGACACATTCGTATCATAGAGCGAACGCTGGTCAGGCTGGTGGACGAAACGGAAGAAGGGAAATATCTGCTCTCAATAAGAGGACTCAATTATATTGCTGTGGCCGGATTACTTGCAGAGCTCGGCTGTT
>Ga0315549_1004374_pt1 | contig 11952 bp, 2 predicted proteins | sample SalMarSW160200MG_FD_203101 | JGI IMG/M metagenome (GOLD analysis project Ga0315549, IMG submission 203101) | Salt marsh sediment microbial communities from the Plum Island Ecosystem LTER, Massachusetts, United States - Salt Marsh Sediment SW1601-200 ... | reverse complement strand
GGGCTCTGGCTCACGCCCAGACTGATCGTGGCTGAATTGTAAGGCGTGCACATGAAGGTCTGCGGGTCGGTCGCGATCGGATCATCGGGGTTCGGGTCGCAGGGGTCGCCGACGCCGTCGCTGTCAGCATCCTCCTGCAAGGGGTTGTAGCTGACGGTGGCCGGGTAGTCGCCGTCCGGGTTGCAGTTGTCCACGTCGTCAAGAACACCGTCGGCGTCGTCGTCGGGGTCGAGAACGTCGTCCCAGTAACCGTCAAGGTCGGCGTCGGGGTTGGCGGTCTGGCCGATGCTCAGCCAACCGTTGGGCCCCATGTTCCAGGTCAGGATGTTGATCGGGATGTCCAGGACGCCGGGAGCGGCCACGCCAACGGCGTGCGTCCACAGCACCGGCCCGACTAGGCAGTCCGCATCGGCGAAGTCGATATCACCATCTCCGGTGACACTGCCGTCGCACGCAGGCCCGTTATCGATCGTGTCAAAGCACGAGCCAGGACCGCACCCGTCCTCACTGCGGTAGAACCACTGGACGAAGTTGTCGATGGCGTCCAGTTGCTGCGCCCACAGGGTGAAGGCATAAGGCGGGAACAGCCCTGTACCGTCCGTGTTGTTGGAGCACGCGGGCTCTGCCACGAAATCGTTAAGGCACGCGTCGTACTGGGTGGCCGTGCCAGCCACGGGAAGTATGCATGTGCCCGGACTGAGACCCTGGCTGTGCGCGTACACCGAGAAGGAGCTCTGGCCCACCACGTCGCCGTTGGGGGCCAGTAGGCCGTGGCGGATGTCCAGCGCCGCAGGGTAGATCGTCTGGATCAGGGCCAGCGGCTGCTTGGGGTCGTCAGGCGGGATGTCCACAGTGGTCATGCTCTTGCAGGGCAAGCCCATGATGCAGATGCCCAGCGGCGGGGTCAGGAGGTCGGGGTCCTCGTCGTCGACCTCCGCATCGAACGTCGGCGTGAAGCGCGGCACGCACAGCAGCGTCGCCGATGAGATAGGCATCGGAGGCACCCCGAGGGTCGTCTCGGCGTAGTTGGGCTTGGTGTCGTCGCCCTCGTCAAGGTGGGCGCCCTTGAGGGTGACGTTGTCCGCGAATCCGAACGCCGCCGGCAGCCCCACGTTTACGTCCAGACAGTGGATGCTGAAGGTCTCGTCCACCGTGACGTCTACGCTGTACGGCAGAGTCGCCTGGTCGGTGCCGTACGGCGTTACGGTGGCATAGTCCGTACCCCAGCCGAGGTTGATCACGGACCCGTACTTCTCGAGCATCACATCTACCGGCGTGAAGGGGCCGTTGTTGTGGAGGACCTTGCGCAGGGTGATGTCGGTGGGCGTGCTGACGTCGACCAGGAGCGGCTCGCCGGGATCCTGTACGGTGTTGCCATTGGCGTCAGCGAAACGGTCGTATATGACATCGAAGCTGACGATGCCAACGTCGGCGTGCCCCCAGACCTCAACGTCCACGAACTTCTGGTCATCGTTGTTGGATAGGTCGCAGTCGTCGTAGCCGACCTCCAGCAGTTCGATCTCGTTGTCCACCACAAACTGGTGGTCGCTGGGCTCCGAGCAGTGGATCGTGAAGTCGGTGACCAGGTCCTGGGTTGGGTTTGTGGTGCAGTTCAGGTCGCCCATCCACGAGTCACTGGCCGTGGGCCCTGGCGCTGGCGGGGCAAGCGGGTCGAGGTCCACGGTGCAGCCGGGTGGGGCCGTCACCGTGTGGGTGATCTGCGCCGCTACCTCGTCAGTCAAGCCACAGGTGGCGCCGCACTCGTGGGTGCCCGTGGTGGTCACGGTCACGAGCCCGTCCTCGCTCACATCGAGCGTGTCGGGCGAGTCGTCGATCACCGACACAACGCTCAGGTCCACCTCGGCCGCGGGGCAGGTTGTGTTGACGGCCAGGATACCGCCGAGCAGGGTCACCGCGTGAGAGCCGGACGGCGTCGTCACGTAGGCGGGTGTGGGAACGTTGTCCAGGTAGAGCACGCCCGATCCGCCGAAGTCCAGCTCTATTTCGACGAGAGTGCCATCGCCATTGAGGCCCGAGCCGGCGAAGCACGGTGCGCCCATGATGAAGGTGCCGTTGGTGTCAGGTGGGATGTCGCTCAGTGAAAAACCACACGTCACCTTAACCAGGTCGTCGTAGTTATTGATGTAGACTTTGGTGCTGTCGTAGGTCATCACCGCGTCGAAGGAGGTGGGATTCTCCCCCGTATCGCCGAACACGACGAGGTCTACGGTGTAGTCGGTGACGCCGTCAAAGTCGTTAACGCCGGGGTCCCACCCGCAGCTCGGGCCGGGGCAGGTGAGCTCTACGCAGCGCTCGACCGTCCCTAGGGTTTGGGGCCCGTTGCCCGTCGGGTCGGGGTCAACGTCGAAGGTAACCGGCGCCCCATCGGCGTGGGCTACGTCAACACTCGTGTAGGAGGTGCCGGTAAGCGCCAGCACTACTACTAGTGCTGCGCCTACCGCACCGAGTAAAAACTTATTCATTTTGGACCGCACCCCCTTGAATTACTCTCTTTACCATTGATTGCTCTTTGCCTTCCCCGAAACTCTCACCTCCTTCTCATGACAGGCTGTGTGTTTTTGATTGTATGGATCCTACGTGCAAGACACTTGTAGCATCCCGCGGAACTGGAGCACGTCGAAAGACACGGTGATGATGCCATCGCCGTTGAGGTCCAGTCGCCGCAGGGACCAGCTGCTTGGCGGGTTGGCGTCCACGTGCGCCTGGAGCTTGCCTCGGTAGGGGAGGACGTCGAACGAGACGGTGACGATCTTGTCCATGCTGATGTCCAGCGGCCAGGCGTCGTGCTTGCCGATGGTGTTCGGGCAGTTGTCCAGCGGGTCGGTGCCGATGTACCACTCCAGGCTGTCCGGGAACGACTGCGACGAAGCCGCGTGTTGGTCGTTGTCGTCGTCGTCGTCGCAGACGTCACCCTCGCCGTCGCCGTCGGTGTCGGTCTGCTCGGGGTTCCACTCGCTGCCGTTGGCGGGGTTCCCGTCGTCCGGGCAGTTGTCCTGCCCTGTAGGATCGACGACATCCTCTATTACCTTCCACCACATCACGTCTGGGTCGCCGTCGGTGTCGAGGTCGGCTGTGGCCCAGAGGCCCAGCGGCGTGCCGTAGCAGAACAACTGCGCCTCGAGCTCGTTGTCCGGCGTGCCGCCGGCAGCCCAGTCCTCGTCGCCAGGGCCGACGATCCAGCACTGGCCGGCATTCGTCCCTGCCTCGATCTCACCCGTGCCCGAGTCGTAGTTGGCGGCTCCAAGGGCCAGCGCGGGGTCGCCGGTGTAGGTCTCGTTCCCGACGTGGTCCTCGGTGATGTCGGCATCGAAGCCGACGTCGACATCGTCCGCCCAGCCATCGTGGTCATCGTCGCCGCTCACAGCGGTGTCCTGGCAGGCGATGTCGTCGTCGTCGATCAGGGTGTCGCCGTCGTTGTCCACACCGTCGTTGCAGCTCTGCTCAACGTCGACACTTGGGAGACCGCCCGACTGAGGAGGCGAACCCGCGCCAACGGTGATCGCGGCGTCGATTACCAGGCTCTCGGGCGTCGAGCCGGAGCTGGCCGCCTGGCTACCTATGTAGCCCTCCAGGATGTCGCTGTAGCCGTCGCCATCAGTGTCGGTCGCGGAGTTGATGGTCACCGCGTCCCAGGGCATGGCGTGGTAGAACTGGCCGGTGCCCGGGTTCGCGCCCCACGGGTCGGTGCCGTACTCCAGCTCGCCGTTGTCCAGGTAGATGGCCGTCGCCTCGCAGGTGTCGTCGTCCCAGTCCTTGCCTTCGATGCCGTCGTTGTCCACGTCGTCCCAGCAGCTACCCGCCACCGGGTTGCTCGCGTCCTCGTAGCCGGTGCAGTCGGGGTCGCGCACGTCCATGCCGTCCGTGCCAGAGCCGTCGCAGGCAGCGCCGTTGTCGATGCCGTCGGTGCAGGTGCCAGGCGCGCAGCCGTCCTCACTGCCGTCGCCGTCGCTGTCGTCGCAGGCGTTGCCGATGGAGTCCGGGCTGGGCCCGACGTCGGCGTTTATTGGCTCCTTGTTGTCATCGTCGGCCTGGTTGTCCCACGACGGCTTCCAGGTGTTCGGGAATTTCGGGAAACAAATTGCGGTGTTACAGCCGTTTGCCACCAGCGGGCAGATGTCCTGGCCGTTGTCGTAGCCATCGCCGTCCTCGTCCGTGTTTGGGGCGGCATCATTCGGGTCGCAACTGTTGGGCAGATGGTCACCGTCGTCGTCAGCGCCCGGCTGGATGCCGGCGACGCGCGGGTCCCAATCTATCATGCCCCCCGGCCCGTCGGCGTCCACGTTGTAGGGACAGGGGTCGAGGTCGTTCTCGATCCCGTCACCGTCGGCGTCGCGCTCGCTCTGGCTGTAGTTACGGCTCATGTGGGTGCCCGAGCCGAGAACGCCGCTGTACTCCGGCGGGTTGTGCCGGGCGACGGTGCCGCCGCCGGTGGCGTCGTACTGGTTGGGCTCCGTCTCGTCAAGGAGAGTAGTGACGGTATTCAGAGGCGTGCAGAAGTCGCTGATCGCACCGGGCGCCTCCTCCTGGCTGACCGGGTTATTCAGGACAACAAGGCTGGGGTGCCCCAGCGCCTCGGTCAGCTGGCCCTTGATACCGGGGAGCTCCGTCAGTTGGCCCGGGTTGAGGACGACGATCTGGACGATGATGTTCATGTTGGACACTTCATCTGTGTAGCCAGCGTAGCGCGCCCGCGGCTGGAGTGGGGGGTCACCGTCTGGACCATCTGGGTCAAGCATCTCGTTTATGAAGTGGGGCATGGCCTCCAGGTAGTCCGGGAAATCGGGGTTTGTCCGCAGCTCACCGGTGTCGCCCACCTGCGGGCAGCCGTCGTTGACGCCGTTGTTGCTGACGCCGTGGCTGTCGACGTCGTCGTCGATGTCGTTGTCGCAGGCGGCAGCGGTCCCGCACTCGGCGGTGGCGTCCGGGTCGTCGCAGGGGTTGAGCGGGTCATTCTCGGCGAAGTCCGCCACTATCGGGCAGCCGTCGTTGACGTACCCGATGCCGCCGTTGGCGTTGTGATCTTCGCCGGCGTCGTCCGTGTCGTCGTCGATGTCGTTCTCGCACTTATCCCTATACGGGACGGGCCAGTCGCCCGCATCCTTCAGCAGCCAGTACATCTCGTCCGTATTCAGCTCGTCGGCGGCGTTAATGCTGGCGTTTTCCATGGTGAAGTTCGGCGTCAGACCGAAGTTGCAGGGCCCGCCGAGCACGCCGGTCGTGGAGAGAGCATTGAGGCTGCCCACCACATCGGCGATGGCGATCTGGGGGCCGGTCACCGACGACCCGTCGATGGGGCTGAAGGTATACATCGACGAGTCTTCGTAGTTGTAGTCGGGGGCGACAATGTTGATGGTGTTGCTAGTATCCGAGGCTGTGTCGTGTGTTGGGATCGCTACCGAGTAGGTGAAAGCAGGCTTGAAGCTCTGCGCACGGGTGTCACTGGAACTGGATAACGCGAGGGTTACTGCTGCTAGCGCGATAAGGCTCAATACAGCAATGCGTTTGCCGACCATGTGGCTCCTCCCACTTTGAATAACGGGTGTCGTTCTGCGACGACCCGCTTTCGCCTCCATCTTGGCTGGTAGAAGGGCGGCTGCCACTGCCCTTCTATGCAGCTTAAGGAGCACTATTCAGATGCAGTGATGCATACGCACCACCTGCCCTGCCTGCCCCCGGCCGGCTGAGGGCAAGGCTTATGTCTTGCGGTTATGGAAACACTACTTATATACACCGACTGCCCAGTCTTGTCAAGGCCCTGCGAGCCCATTCGGCCCAAAAGCGCAACAAATCAGTGAACTTTTGGTTCCTGAACTGGATCTCTATTGTTTTGTACACCCGCTGGCTCATTCTGTCAAGTCAAAAAACGCTCACATCAGGCAAGGAGGTGAAAATTTAGTGAATTTCTGAATCTTGAATTTGGCCTCCATTTTCAAGGAACTCAGAGCAGCTATCCTCCGGCTGGCCAGACTACGCCTACGACTTGGAGGCGGGAGGCATAGGGGCGAGACCCCCGCAGGAGGCCTCGCCCCATACGTTCCGCGCCATGCGCATACGTTGCCCAGCGGCCTAGGTGCACGTCTGCTGCAGCATCCCCCTGAACAGAAGCACGTCGCCAGACACCGTGATGACGTTGTCCATGTTGAGGTCGAGACGCTGCAGCCAGTTAGGGTCGGGCGGCGGCCCGCCGCTCGCCTGCAGACGCCCGCGGTAGTTGAGGACATCGCCCGAGACGGTGATCACCTTGTCAACGTTGATGTCCAGCGGCCACGCGTCGTGCACGCCGGGGTTGTCCGTGCAATCGTCCAGGCAGTCGGTGGGCAGATACGTCTCGATGTCGTCGGTGAAGGTGTCGCCGTCAGTGTCCACAGGCGGCATGGCCGTCGGCTGGCACACGAGGTCCTTCACGGCGGGCATGCACAGGCGGAGGGCTGGGCCAACCTCTACCATAGGCTCAAGGCCGAACTGGGTCTCCAGGTTCACAATGTAGCCTGTGGGCGGGCCGGGGGGTATGTCGTAGCACTTGAGGTGCGGATAGTCATCGAGGTTTCCTGGCTCGCCGTTCTTGAGGGCGGGTGCGCACAGACGCGTGGGTACGTCAAGGATCACCACGGGCTCAATGCCGAACTGCGTCACCACCTCGACGGGGATGCCCAGCGCGGCTCCCGTGATCTCGTAGCACTTGTAGTGCGGCTCCGTCTCCAGCGGCCCTGGTGGTGCTGGGAAGGGTTCGATGACCTCCTTGGCCGCAGGCACGCACAGCTCTCTGGCCGGGCCCACCTCCACGTCTTCCTCGAGGCCGAACTGCGTCGTCAGGTCCACGAGGTGGAACGGGTCCTCGGATGAGGCTATCTCGTAGCACTTAAGGTGCGTGGCGTCCAGGGTTCCCTCGCCGTTCTTGAGGGCGGGCGCCATCAGCGTCACTGGCGGGCCTACCTCCACGCCCAGCTCTTCTCCGAACTGCGTCTCTAGGTCCACGGGCGGGACAAATGGCGGGTCTCCGAAGATGCTGAAGGCCGCGTAGTGGACGCCGGCCGGCGCCGCCTCACAGGCGTCGTCGATACCGTTGCCGTTGTTGTCGCCCAGGCACACCGGGCCACCGAGCGCGCCACCGAGGTCATCGCAGCACAACCCGTCGCAATCCGTGCAGGTTGCTCCACCGTTGATACAGCAAGCCTGGCTCCCAGTGCAGGCTGATCCTGAGCCTTGCGGTGTGTCACCCAGGTAAGTGCAGCACGCGGCATCGGCGTCTGTGCAGGCGCCGCCCGAACAACAACCCTCGATGCCAAGGCACACTGAGCCTTGGCCTAGGGGTGTGCCTCCCTGAGTTGTGCAAGTCGCGGGAGCGAGATCCTGGCAGGAGCCGTCCGGGTAGCAACATGCCTCTACAGTCGGCGCCTGGGAGTGGACGGTCAGGGTCGCGCAGCGCAGGTTGTTAGTGAGGTCGGGGTCGGTGTCGGGCGACTTGACGTCGGCGCGGTTGCAGAACTCGAAGACGTAGTCGGCGTCCTCGTAGCAGTGGATCTCGAAGAAGCGGGTGTAGCGCTCGGCGTTTGCCGCCACGTCACAATCGGGGTCGGGTATGCTGCCCGGCCCGCAGAAGTCGGGTATGAAGTCGCAGAAGCCGTCGAGGTCGTTGTCTATGCCATCGTTGCAGAGGCCCTCATTTGGCCCTGGATCCTCTATCGCCACCGGCTCGGTCAGGCCGTACTCCGCGGTCTGGAAGTGGAGGTCGAGCCAGCGGGGCCCCGGCTCCTTGGTCGGCGGGAAGTACGTCGTTCCGCTGCTGGGGACGTTGTAGTCGCCGTCGATGGTCTGGATGTCAAAGGGGAAGTCCGGCATGCCGGTGGCCTGCTGGTCGAGCCAGCGGCCGGAGCAGCCGGCGGGCACGTGGGCGTAGAAGCTGATCTCCGCGTCGGCCGGCTCGTCGGGGCCCCAGTTGTATTCCACGGAGGTGACGCTGAAGGCCTCGTTCTCGCTCGCCTGGATCGTGAACTCGTTCGACGGGCTCAGCTCCGTGCCCTCGAGGGGGTAGTTGTCGGCCTCGTCGAAGATGATGGCCATGACCTCCTTGTCCGCCTCCGGCCCCACGATCTCCTTCACCGCCGGCACGCACATCCAGAGCGGCTCGTTGATCTCCACCTCTGTCTCCAGCGGGAACTGGGTCTGCAGGTTCACGCGATGGGGCGGGTCGTCTGTCGAATCTATGGGGTAGCACCTGAGGTGCGGCGCGGTCAGGTCGCCGTCGCCGTTCTTGAGGGCGGGCGCGCATAGCTGGCTCGCCCTAGTGCTTGAGAACTGCACGTCTACTTCAGAGCCGAACTGGGTCTCCAGGTCGATGATGAGGCCCGGCGGCGGCGTGGCGGCAGGTGTGTCGTAGCACACGTAGTGCGGCTCCAGCGGCACCGGCCCTGACGGCGGCGGCACCGGCTCCGGGTACGTGACCTCCTTGAGGGTGGGGATGCACAGCCGGACGGCCGGGCCAACGTCGATGTCCGCCTCGGTGCCGAACTGGGTGGTCAGGTTCACGACGACATCCGGGTTGTAGGTCCCCGGAATGGCGTAGCACTTAAGGTGCGTCTGGGCCATGTCTCCGCCGGCGTACTCGCCGTCCACGTACTTGATAGCGGGCGTCATCAACAGCTCGGGCCCGAGAACCTGCAAGTAGTCCGTGTGAAACTGATCCTGAATGGTCACGTACTCGCCCACCGCAGGTGCGTCCGGGTCGTATATGCTGTAGCCCTTGTAGTGGGGCTCTCCCTTGCAGATGACGTCCAGGTCCATCTGCACGGAGTTGTTCTCCGGCTCGGGGTCCTCCCATATCTCGTCCGGGTTGTCCGGGTTGCCGGGCCACTCGTCGTTGTACAGGGTGAGGGTGTAGTTGCCGCCGATCTTGCAGTGCAGCTTCAGCGGCCGGACCACCTGGGTGTCCGCGCTTACCGGCAGGTCCACCCAGAAGTGGATGTCGTCGATGTCCACCTGGCAGTCCGCGTCACCCATGCCGGGATAGGCAGTGCAGCCGTTGATGTCGCACGTCCCGTCGCCGTCGTTGTCGAAGTCATCCTGGCAGTTGTCGCCGGTGAGGGAGGGGAACCCGTCACCGCTGCCGCCGGTGCCAACGCCGTCTCCCTCGCCGCAGGGCACGGGGTTGGCCTGGTAGGTGCACAGGTCGCCTATCTTCGCCTCCCAGCGTACGTTGATGTCCGGGATGCCGTCCCCGTCCCTGTCCTCGATGGGGTCCATGGTCCAGGAGACGGAGGACCAGGCGTCCTGCGGCCCGTTGTTGTGCTTGTCCTCGATCATGCTGATCACGTTGTAGGTGCTCACGTCGAACGCGGGCAGCGGGTCGGGGTCGCTGTAGAAGGTGTTCACCTTGATGTCGGCGTTGTGCAGAGACCAGACGTTGAGGTCCTCGCACAGCAGGTTGTTGTCCGGGTCGGGGTCGGTGTCGTTCTTGACGTCCGCCCGGTTGCAGAAGGTGAACACGTAGGGCGTGGGGTCTGCCTCGTAGCAGTGGATCTCGAAGAAGCGTGTGTAGCGGTTGATGCTGCCCCCCGGCTCCTCGTAGCCGCTGTACCCGGCGTTGGTGTACTCCGCCGTCTGGAAGTGGAGGTCCAGCCATACGGGCCCCGCCTCCTTCGCCGGCGGGAACCACTCCGTTCCGCTGCTCATCTGGCTGTAGTCGCCGCCGATGGTCTGGATGTCGAAGGGGAAGTAGCTCTGAGGGTCGTACCAGCGGCCGGAGCAGCCAGCGGGCACGAAGGCGTAGAAGCTGATCTCGGCGTCCTCTGCATCGTCGGGGCCGTTGTTGATGTCCTGGGAGGTGACGCTGAAGGGGACGTTCTCGCTCTTCAGGATCCAGAGGTCGTTCCCGATGTCGGCCCCCTCGTCGGGGTAGAGCAAGGCATCGTCGAAGGTGATGTCCGTCACCGCTTTGTCAACGCTGCCGGCAGGGCTGTCCACGTTCACGAATATTGTGGTCGTCGCCACGTTGTTGGAGGGGTCATGGTCGTACCCCGGGCCGCCGCCCGGGTCCATGGGCCACTCCGCGTTGACCAGGGTCACCCCGTACGTACCCGCGGTGAGCCCCTCGAGCTCCAGATCCCTGGCAAGATCAACATCGACGCTCTCCTCCAGGTCTACCTCGAACTCTAGGTCGTTGACGTCGGGGTTCGAGCAGGAGACGGGCGCACCGTCCAGCGTGCAGCCGTCGGTGGGCTGGTTGATCCACTTGATCCTCAGGCCGGCCGGGTCGCCGCTGGTGATCTCCGCCGTCCAGGTGGCGCTGGCGGTGACGTCGCCGGGCCCGTTGTTGTGCTTGACCTCTTCCACCAGGATCGTCTCGGGGATGCCGAGGCCGATCTCGATGGGCGAGGGCGCCGTGGTGCCCCAGTCCAGAATCTTCACGTCCGGTCCGGGCGGCGAGATGAAGATCAGGTCGATGACCGTCCACTGCGTGCCGCCGCAGTCGATAACGAAGTCCTCAACCGGCGGATTGTTAGAACCCGCCGTGACGACGTCGCAGTCGTCGTAGGGCTCGGGGTCGTGCTTGTAGTCGTTGTTGTGGTCGGGGCCGGTGCCCTTGTTCAGCCAGGTGTCGTCGTGAGCAGCGGCGTCGTGAGTCCAGGGGTCGGACACGGTGATGAAGTGGTTGGCTGGGTCAGGGTCGGTGGTGTCATAGCCCTGGGCGGTGACCACGTGGCAATACCAGTCGAACTGAGGGTTCTGGCGGCACATCCACACCAGGACATCCTGAGAGCGGCTCAGCTCGGTCTTGTAGTCATCCAGAGTGGGCCTGCGGACAATCTGGCTGACGCCGGAGTTGGCCGCAGCCTGAGCGGTTAGCTGGCTCGGCCGCGCCGACGCCACCGCTCCGTGGCTCTCATTTGTGGGGGGGATCATCCCTTTGCCGGTGTAGTTCGGGTGGAGCACATCGTGCACCTGGAGGTCGGCGCCGTGGGCGTCGATGTAGGCCTGGAGCCCGATCAGGTAGTCCCACTTCTCCACCGGCTCGCTGTAGACGTAGTTGCGCTCGTTGGGGTCCTTGATGCCGTCCTCGTCGGTGTCCTGCCAGACGGCCTCGGCCACCTTCTTGAGCAGGGTGCGGTAGCCGACCACGCCGTCCTCGTCGGCACCGTTGTTGCCGTCGTCGTCGTAAGCGGGCGGGTCCTCGTCGATCAGGCCGTCCGGGGGCACGTCGTCGTCAACGCCGTTGACAGGGTCCTCGTCGACGTTGCCGTCGCCGTCCTCGTCAACGCCGGCGTTGATCGGGTCTTCGTCCACCGAGCCGTCGCTGTCATCGTCGCCAAGAGGGGCGGCGAAGGAAGTGCAGTCGGGGTCGGGCGGTGGTGGAGGGATCGGCGGCGGAAGCATCGCCAGGAAGTCGACGAGGCCATCGGGGATAGCGTCGTTGTCCGCGTAGTCGCCGCAGGTGCCGTCGTAGACGAATCCCGTATTCTCGGGCCGGTCGTTATAGTCGAACCAGTCGGGCACGCCATCCGGCTCGTTGGTGAAGTTGTCGCCGTCCAGGTCGTGCGGGTCATAGTTGTCCACACCGGCCGCGTTGCGGCTGAGCGGCTCGATGTACTCGTCCCCTGGGTCCATCAGCTCCGGGTAGGTGCCGGTGTTGGCGAACCACCAGAACGAGTTGGAGGCCGCCGCTACCCAGCACCAGTTCTTAGAGTGCTGCCCGAAGTCGGGCATGCTGGTCTTCTCGTAGGGGTCCGGCAGGTCTGCTTGCGCCGTGCCGCCAAGGCTGTGCAGCAGCGCCAGAACGAGAAGGGGGGCTGCTACCGCCAGAACTACTGAACCAAGCACTGCGCCGATTTGCTTCCTGGTCATAGCAGGCTCCTTTCCAGGGACAACCTACTATTGCAGGCCGGCAGTGCAATAGCGCCCCCAGGTGTTTTGGCCGTTATGTTATTTTACCCCAGG
>Ga0315549_1004372_pt1 | contig 11959 bp, 10 predicted proteins | sample SalMarSW160200MG_FD_203101 | JGI IMG/M metagenome (GOLD analysis project Ga0315549, IMG submission 203101) | Salt marsh sediment microbial communities from the Plum Island Ecosystem LTER, Massachusetts, United States - Salt Marsh Sediment SW1601-200 ... | reverse complement strand
ATCAGACTGAGGAAAAAGTTACTTACCCAGGCACAACGATTGAGGGACATCTCTTCTTCCAGGCGAAGCGTAAAGTAATAGACTAGGGCTTATCGTTAAAATGGCTGAAATACCGAATTGCTATCCTAATTCACGCGCTACCCAAATCATCAGATTGTTCACTTTGCCATGGTATTCTGGGGACATAATACCTGATTTGTAGCAGGCCTGATTAGTATAGTGTCCGTGGAATTGCAAATGATGGTCACGGCGTTCTGCACCCTCTCTCTGCCGCTGAACACTGTGCTAAATTGTCAAGCTGGGTCACCCTTGACAAAGCGTTGAAAAACCCTTACAATGTTAACTAAATCAGGGAGGTGCTACGAAGGCTAAAGTAAGGATTAATCCCAAGACGGGCGTTCTCTACATACCTAGGGGGTTACTGAATGACGGGTTTAGGGGCGATGTCGATATGCTAAGTAACGCAATGACATTCACCATTATCCATCCATCTGCGGATCTAACGAAGGTGAAAGAGAGCCTTGAAATCACTTTAAGAGATATCGAGCTCAGACTTGAGAGGGACATGTCAGGTCCAGTAGCGACACAAAGAGGGGGCTTACCCAAACGCTAGCACCGAAGAACCTTAACCGCAAGTGGTCACTTTGCTTCTTCGAAGGAGGGTGAAAATCCGTCAAAGGAAGATCGATCTCACAGCATCTGCTGTGCGTTGGAAGAGGCACCTGAAGGAAGTGAAACTCGAACCAGGTGGAGCATGTCTGAATGTGCCCCTTTCGGCGTCCGTTGGTAAGGGGGACAAGGTACGAGTTGGAAATGGCGAGGCGTGGGTGGTGTGCACGAATGGTCTTTGTAAGATTCTGCCTCTATTTGTTGCCCGTGACACACTACAACTCGGGGGTTCAAACATTGAGCTATTCGTCAAGGAGATTAGTGAACCTGGAGAGCATGAGGCTGTTCAATCTCTTACTGATTATCACTATCGGGGCTCACGACTTCATGGTCGCACGGCTCGTCTTATAGCTCGGACTTCTCATCCCCTTTATCCACAGGTACTCGGCTATGTTGAGCTGGCAACGCCCTTTTATATGAACAAGGCTCGTACAAGAATCCTCGATGCTCCCTTCAGCCATAATGGTATCAGTTGGGAACATTGGGGCAAGGAAACCACACGTAAGTACATCCACCTCATGGCTCGCATTGCGCGGTGTGTTGTCTACCCGGAATTCCGTGGATTGGGCCTCGGCAACATTTTAGTAAGACATGCTACTGAATTTGCGAAGACACGTTGGCAAATATCAGGCTACATTCCTTTCTTCCTGGAGATTTCTGCTGACATGCTAAAATTTGTACCCTTTGCTGAAAAGGCCGGCATGGTATTCATTGGTGAAACGGAGGGCAACCTAAATAGAGTATACAAAGACATGGAGTACTTGACACGCAATGTTGATCGTGTCAAAGCGGGACAGATTGTTTCTCAAGAGTCTTGCGGCATCGTAGATCAGCAAGTCGCCCGGATGGATCGTACTTTATCGCTAATGAAGAAACAGGGGCTAAGTCGGGACGACATTCTTGAACGACTCAAGAGGCTGTCACGGGAGCAGGTTCTTCGAGACTTCGCACTGTTTCACAACATAGTAAGTCTACCCAAGCCAACGTATATGAAGGGCCTGAACCCTACGGCAGAGCGTTTCGTATTCGAGCGAGCTAAGGAGATCGCGCCGCATATTAGCAAAGGGCTTACACCGATCCGTCTGGAGCCGCTACAAGGACCAATTGTGCTGCAAAACATTACCCTGTCATTCACGTCGCGGGTCCGACGTAACCAACTCACGCACAGTATCGAGCAAGCATTTGGGATATCCCCGGATATGATCGAGTCAGTCGTAGTTCGACGTCTGTCTTTAGATGTCAAACCAAGGGAAATTGTGCTCGTTCTCGGCCCTTCTGGGTCAGGCAAGACGACACTGATTAATTTCTTGGCAAAGGGGGCCAGTGATTGGAAAGACGGGCAGGTGGAGGGGCATGTGTCGTGGCCAAGCAATTATAAACCCGGAGTATCAGAGCCTCCACGGTCTCGAAAGGCGCTGGTCGAACTCATGCAAGTGCCTGACGTAGCTTCGGCACTAAACCTGATGGGAGTGGTTGGTCTCTCGGATGCCTTCGTATACCTTAAGCGATTCAATGAGCTAAGTAGGGGGCAACAGTACAGAGCTATGTTAGCTAGGATGATTGCTAGCGGTTACAATGTCTGGCTCATTGATGAATTCAGTGCGAATCTAGATCAAGTTACTGCTAATGTTATCTCAGATAAATTACAAAGCCTTGCGCGCAATTTGGGGGCAACAGTGGTGGCAGCAGCACCGCATTGTGGCGCCTTTGTGTCCACACTCAGGCCTGATAAGGTTGTTCAACTGACCACTGCTTGGGAGCACAAGGTATTGGCTGGTGCGGAATTCATGCGGACTCTTCGCTCGACTCGCTTACCACAAGATCGCATTCTTAGCCTACGTCTACGACCAGAATTCCTCGCGGCGGTACGCTGTGGGCAGAAGCGAAGTACCATTCGAACAGGCCGAAGGCACATCGAGCTAGGGCTACTTGTTTTGGAGTCGGCCGGGGAATCGGTACTGGTAAATGTTTCAAAGGTTACATACAAGCGCTTCGGAGAGCTGAGCGATGAGGATGCCAGGAGCGATGGTTATGCGAACCTTACTCAGCTTGAGGCGGAGTTGCGGTCGGTTTACCCCAGGTTGCGTAAGAGCAGTCCATTGACTGTGGTCGAATTCCAGCTAGTAGCTGGAAATGATGGTATCACCACCTAGCAGCTTTTGTAGGGGGTAGTTCATGGCAGTGCCGCTTCCAACTATTGGACATCTAACTGGAAAGAGGTCGATCCGAGTCACTGAACCGCTGAATGTGCCGGCATACTTACCACGCGGTAAGCATTTACTGATAGGACAGCGCCGCGATGTGGGCTCAACTGATGCTCTGATTCTACTTGGAAAGTGCGCTGAGCATACCGGGCTTAGAGATATGTTCGATGGAAACATTTGGCTAGATATAAGATTACCTCATGTTGTATTCATCTGTGGGAAGCGGGGCTCAGGTAAGAGCTACGATCTTGGCGTTCTAGCAGAAGGTCTTAGTCTCGCGAGTTCATCGAACATCACAACAAAGGATACCAGTATCACTACAATCCTATTTGATACTCAGAACCAGTTTTGGAGTCTAGGTGCAGTTCCGTCTTCCAAGCTACCCGAAGACCACGCACAATTGGCCGAACTTGAAGCATGGCGAATACAACCTACGCCTCTGGAAAATGTTAGACTGTTTGCTCCGAAAGGTGATAAAGCTATATTGGGCACAGAAACGGAGTTCGTCATTTCTCCCGCCGACATCGATGTGGAAGATTGGTGTGGGCTCCTTCAGGTTGAGCGGTACTCTCCTATGGGTCAATGCATAAGGGTTGTTTATAAAAAGGTCACCTCCGTTGGTTACTCGTATCAACCTTCACCGCACTCATCAAAGGAGACCCACGTACCTCCTAAACAAGATTATGAGATATTGGATCTCATAGAATGCCTTCGGCGGGATGCCGAAGTCACCGACCAAATGCAGCGAGCCACCCGGGACGCTGTTCTTTGGCGACTAGAGAGCTTAATAGATAGCAAGCTATTCGATAAAGGAGGCATTGATATCAGGGATATTCTAGTGCCCGGGCTTATGTCAGTTTTCCTACTCAGGAATCTTGATGATGCCACAAAAGCGCTGGTTGTCAGCGTAGTTACCAAGCGCATCTTTAATGTAATGGGCGAGTATCACACTCGCAGAAAGGTCATGAGAAGGTCGGGGGAAACCTTCCCCGATACCAACTTACCGATGGGTGTGTGGACCATAATCGACGAAGCTCATATTGTGTGTCCAGCCGAGCAAAACACTGCTGCTAAGCCAGCACTTATCGAATATGTGAAGAGGGGAAGGGATGCGGGGCTCTCTTTAGTACTGGCCACGCAGCAGCCGTCTGCGATTGATTCGGGTGTGCTGAGCCAAGTAGATCTAACCATCATACATCGGCTAGTTTTGGACAGCGACATTACAGCGGCTATATCGCGGTTCCCTGCGCGTTTTCCCTCCGCTGTGAAACTGACAGAGCGCGACATCGGTGAACCGCGCTCTCTGATACGGCTCCTAGCAGCGGGGGAGGCACTAGTAGGAGACGCCGAATCTGAACGTGGGTTCGTGATTCGGATAAGACCTCGAATTACCGCGCATGCCGGGGACGAGCCAGAGGTGATAGGGCATGACATCAATCCTTGAATATCAACGCTACAAGGATAGATTCAAAAAAGAGTTGTTCCGCCGGATCGGCTATACAAACACTCTATACCAAATTTTCAGATTCGGCGACATTGTGAAGGAAACCCATCATCTTTTCCCTGTCTCGCAAACTGTTGTTGTGAGGCGTATTCAAGAAGGTCATCCGGAGCTTAATACCCTCAAGTATGCAACCGGTATCATCGATGTCCTTGGTGCGCTCAATGTCACAAAGCGCGTAGGCCCAAGGGTGGTTCTCACTCATCGTGGCCGAGCTCTGGCAGCAGTTACCCAGCAACCATGGTACGAAAATGTAAGGTCGCACTTCTTTCTCAAGTCAGTTCTGGAGGCTGATGGTGACTACATTCTCAACCTTCTTTCACTCATACCGGGCACTCAAGGAGACAGTGAGTCCGTCAGAAAACTGGGAGTAACCTTCTTTAGGAGACTCCTTGACTTGCTTGATCGCCGCAGGGAGGAAGTTTCGCGTACCATACCCACAAAACTGGTTCGAGAGGTCGCTATAAAACAGATCGAAGCCTTCAGTGATAGTATCAGATACGATATATTGAACGAAAGCCGGCCGTCGAAAACTCTCAGCCTAGAAGAAAGGCTCCGGCGGCTGAGGGCTGCAAAGTCACAAAAGAAACGACGCCGCGAGGACGAGCCCACTGAGACACTGAGACATACCCTTGATCCTAGAAGAGGATGGCTGGTAGATTTAGGGTTGGTTATACGAGGTGAAGACAAAAACTACCAGCTCACTGCGGCTGGTACTTCCCTTCTGAAACAGGTGCGGGCCGATGGCTTTGAACTCGATAGTCTCTTGCGCGTACCATTCTCGACCCCTTTGGCACAAGCACTAGACATTAAGGACGTTGTGAGCATACCCAACGGCTATTTTCATCAGGTAGTTGCGTCCATTTACAGCGGGGCTCCGCCCCGTGAATATTCTGGCGCAATTGAAGACTTCCTTAAAGACCTAAGGTTCTTTTTTGAACTTACTCGCCTCAAAAGATTCAACCAAGCTGAAATCGCAGCCCTCTATGAATGTATAGTGTTGAAAGCAGCGAACGAGGGTCAGTTGCTTTCTGAGGGAAAATTCCAAGAACTGTTGAATGATGTTCTAGCGACTTATGCGGATCAGGTGTATCGAATAACTGGCAGGTATGGCCAAGAGGGTTACCTGTCATTTCGAAGGCAAGGCTATGGATAGATCTCGGCGGAGCACCCCTGTTCGACTACGTGTTATTAGTAGGAAGGAGATTCCCATTGCTCTATACGGGCAGTTGAGGCGGCCTTTACAGCGCCTCTTTATTGTGACCCCGTTTCTTGAGGACTATGAGTTTTTCGGAAAGGGGCCCCTCTCTGGGTTCATATCAAAGCACCTTTCCGAAGGCACCGAGATTACCATGTTGACTATGCCCCCAGAGGGTACCGACGGGACCAAGAAATCATTCTCAAGAAAATACATATTGATGAGATTGCTTGCATCTCAGGGAGTCGATGTTCAATTTAACCACAAGCTGCATGCTAAAGTCTTTCTTTTCGACGAGTCGGAAGTCACGAAAGCGTGCATTCTCGGATCAGCGAATCTCACTACCAGAGCCATGAACGAGCTTCTTGAGATTGCAATATTTACATATAACAGAGAGGTGTTCAATAGGGTCCTGAGCACAATTTGCCAATTCCAGAACGACTCCGACACCATGAGTTTCATGAAATGGAAGCAGAAGAACACCGCTAAGATTAAAGAGATTATGGAGGTGGATTAAATGGACAAGACTCTGGAGCTCGCCAAATTTACTGATCAGCCGTTTAGACTTCTGCCAGGGGAGAAAGTTACAATATGGGCTGGCTATCATAAAATACGTGAGCAGCTATTGGAAATTGTTGAGTCTCCACGGATAGACAGAGTGGGCATGTACGAATTCGTAATTATCCACGGTGCACTAGGCACGGGCAAGTCACACGCTCTGCGATATCTAAAATACCTAATCAATGAGGAACGTGTGGAGGAGTTCAATTCCATAGTCTGCTATGTCGAACGCTTAAGGGTGGAGGCTAACACAGATTTTCTAGCGTTGTATCGTGCTATTATGCGTCTACTCAAGGATGACATGAAGAGGGTAGGTGAGGTAGTGGAGAAGATTGCGGACAAACAGGTGGACGAGGCATGGGAGGCTGCATCTGCTGACGTGACAAAACTTATGAAAAGACAGGATTTTCGTGATAGGACACTGCCAACGATTTATTCCAGACTCTCCCCCACATATCCTGCTCTACCTCGTTTGTTGAGTGCTGCTTACCAAGGTGACGAAGTCGCCACCACCATCTTGCTGGGTGGAAAGCCCAAAACAGCAATAAGCAAATATGGCCTTGATAACCTGATTGACACCGAGTACGAAGCACTGCGGTGTCTAGCAGCCTTCATCAACCTTTGCACCAAAACAGCTAACGATGCGGCGTACTTGCCTTTGTTTAAGTGTTTTTACCTGTTTATAGACGAAATTGAAAGACTCAAGGATTTTCCGACACGCAACGTGCAGAGTATCAACCAAGGTATTAGAGACCTAGTGAATGCATGTCCTGAGCATTTCTGCCTGTTGCTAGGCGCCTCGGCTCAGGCTGCCGAGGTCGAAGCTTACATAGAAGATGATGTAATGACCCGACTGTCTCGTGAACTTATGGAAATACCCGAACTCGATGTTGAGCAAGCGGTCAACTTTATCAAGGAAGTGATGCAGCAATATCGTCAGCCCGATGCCAAAGTGCCAGAGACTCACCCGTTTGCAGAGGACGCTCTGAGGGAGATCGCGCTTCAGGCCACCGAGCGGACGCCACGCAGTCTTTTTCGAGATTGTCAAACTGTTTTGCGGAAAGCGGTTCTGACCGGGTCCCTGGAGACAAAGGGGGTTATCGATGTAGCTGATGTTCAAGAGTTCATGGTATGAGAGGACTAATACGTGAGCACTTTGCATACCCCTAGATATCCGCACTTGGCACTCCTTGATTGGCCATTTAGGATATTGCCAGTTCGAGGCAATACCACTGTTTGGGCTGGACGTCGGGAGCTAGAAAGTCAGGTAAAGAGACTCATCCGCCAGCTCGGTCGCAATTCTGTTAGCTCTCTTCATTTAATGTGGGCCGACTTTGGTGCTGGCAAGACGCACACTCTCTACTATGTCGAGTCATTAGCAAAAGAGCACAGTCTGTTTCCAGTTTATGTGGAATGGCCAAAGAAAACGACAACCTTTGTCGACGTTTATCGCGGGATAGCCAACCATTTCTCACTACGTGTCTTGTCCCAACTGTTCTGGAAGTGTTGCGAACACAAGGGTGTAGATGAGGTCATAGATTCGGTTTCGCGAAACTTTCCCGACTTCGGTGCCGTTCTCGAGCGGATATACGAAAATAATGAAACGCCCCTTATTCATGAATGGCTTAGGGCGCAGCCTGGTGTTGGTCGAAGAGAACTTGCGACAATCGGTATCAGGAATCCAATCAAAACCAGCGATGATGCTGTTCGGTCCGTAGTCGTGCTTGTTAACCTAGTTGCAGATTCGGGGGATTACGTAAAGCTGTTGCTCATGCTGGACGAATTTCAGCGGATTGACCACCTGCCCCCTCGCATTCGCCGTGATGTTAACACTGGGATACGCACGATGCTGAATGCCTGTCCGGACTCGCTAAGCATCATTCTTTCCTTTTCCTTCGGACGGCCCGATAACATTGGCTTCTTGCTTACCGATGAGGTCAGAAGTTTGGCCGATCCCGAGAGCATTCATCTTCCTCAGATGACTAAAGCAGCAGCAATGGAATTTGTGGAAGATTTACTCAGCAGTCACAGGAGTAGTGAAAGTATGGAGCCCTTGTTTCCCTTCACAGCGGAATCATGTCAAGCGATATTGGACAACGCCGGAAAATTAACGCCAAGACGAATAATGAAACGCTTCAATGTTGTGCTGCGGAGGGCGGACGAAGATATAGAGGGTGGAGTCATAGCACATGTTACGCCTGAATACGCCGTGCAGATTCTCAGAGAGGTGCCCGCTCTTGAAGAAGAGGAAGGGAAAGAAGAGGGCTAACGGCGCCGCCTCATCTCCTGTGAACCAGAGCTATCGCAGTTATGAATTATCAATTCGAGTTCTCGTATAGCGTAACCCACGCTGAGCACATCGTGCTGAGCATCGCTCGCACCGATGCGTCGTTGCTCCCGGAATGCATACGTTCTAGACATTATGATTGTATTGACTGCCAAGTAATGAACCACGACAGCTGCATATTGGCAAGAGACGAAGACTTTGTCTCGTACTTGAGGTACCGAGTATCCGAAGACTTTCGGTTGCGCGACCTCATTCGTGAAGTGATAAAGGAACATGGTAGGCCCATGTACAGGGATATCATTGCCTCAATGGTACGGGCTAGGCATCCCCAGGTCTCAGAGCAAATGGTCTACACGTTGCTGAGTTCGTACAAGGCGGATTTCAAGAAGTTTGACGGTGGGGTCTACGGACTAGCCGAGTGGATATCGCAAGGTGCGCATAGCTCCGGGTTATCCGACTGATAGAGTAAGAGATGCTTTTTTCGATTTTGCCTATCAATTGGTGTAGATATAGCATATATGAGGCTGCCACCAAACAAAAAGCCATATTGTTACCTGATATTCTCGCTTACCTGGAAGGCAGCCACTAGCTACCTCCGCGGCTCGATAATCACTTTTGGAGAGTCTTGAGCCCGGGCGACAAACCGATTATTATCCCAGCCTAAATGAACTGCTCAATTGAGACAACTGAACCTATGCGATTATCGGCACGATATATCAAGAATAATTGATAATCTTCTCAACTCTGAGTTTTAAATTTAGCAAAATACTCATCAATTTCGTCTCTTAGTTCTATGCCGACTCTCTCAAAGCAATCTAACAGATTTTCATACGCCCCTATACCGCCGAGAAAGTCCCACAACTCTCTGCCAACTTTCAATTCATTTTCCAGATCTAACATTCCGCGCATAGTCCATCGGTTATACGGTTTCGGTTCATAGGGGTTGTATGGAATAGCGATTAACGTGTTTACCTTTGCCTTTGGATTCAATGCTAATACTGCCGCTGTCCACTCTAATAATGTTCTTTTAAATTCTCGAAACCCACCAACATTTGGCTTCGCCGTTTTTAAGTCAAACAAATATAGGTCATTCGTTTTTGTTTCTAACAGTATATCCACTCTCGTTAGACTAACCTTTCTTCTTGTGCCCTTCTTGCAGACTTTTCGAATGGCATCAATTTCTGCGTTCTTGTTTGGTGAAGATGCAGCCGTTGTTAAACCATCTATTATTCTTTGAATCTCCCATGACGCGTCTTCATAAATGTATTCACCTGGTATTACGTGTGATTTAGCAACTTTGAACCTGTTTTTGGCTATCGCAATTGCGACCGGTTCAAAAATTGTAGTACCGAAATTAGTGCTCAGGGAATGAATGAACGAATACAGTGCCAAACGGTCCTTGCCGAGTAACCTCGTGTGGAACGGCATTGAAGCGGGCTCTGGGTTGTAGTGCTGGAATTTATGCCTCAGGCTACTTTTCAGAACCCGTTCAACATCGGCGATTTGCTCCTTTGAAAGTCCCATTCTTTATTGCGCCTTCATGTGAAATATAGTCTCTGAGTACGCACCTTTGTCTCTTTCAGTCCTATTGAGTACAGGGCGCTTATATCGTTTGATGATTCGCATTCCAGACTTCTCTGCAATAAGTGGGTAGAGGTTATATTTGTCGTTTGCGACTAAAAAAATATCAAAATCATCAACTAAAAATCGTCTGCAATTGTTTAGAGCCTCTGAAATTGACTGAATATATAGTTTTCTAGCTTCTGGGCCTTGCCCATTTGATAATTTGCCTATTTCTAGTTGGTCTTTTCTTTCGAAGTGGAATAGATCATAAGCATAGGCATGTTGGTCATGATAGTCTATTAAGCCTACGTAGGGGGGACTTGAGAATATACCTTTGATTTTTTGGTCCCTGGCAAGTTTGGCGAGAGCCGAATAGTGCATTCCCAGTTCCTTGATAATATCTATGGTTCTTGAATCGCCTGTTAGGCAAATTTGGCTAGTCTCAGTCCGCAATTTATCAAACTGTGATAATCTGTTAATGGTGTCCTGACTGTATCTCAGCCACCAATCTAGGATAGAGAAGAGTGGCTTACATATCTTACCGTGCTTATGGCAATAGTAGGTAGCTAGCACTGGCTCTTTTAGTGTGGCTAAGTCAAAATGCGTTGTGGCTCGGCAAGAACGAATCGTACGGCTAAGGATAACAGTCAACGCATTTCTAGTATTAGTGTCTTGAACTTGCTCAATCAAAGAACGTACTAGGTCTATTTCTTGCCTTATGGATTTTATATACCATTTATCCAAGAAGTTGCTGGCAATCTTCTCTTGTTTAAGTTCAATTTTGTATATACTGAGGAGCGCTTTATATATTTGTTCGAATTCTCTTGATTTAGCTTGGCTATACTCGTCTTCTTCAATTTGTCCTGTCCTGACTTTAATTTTGAATTCGGGAGATGGAAAATATCTCTTATTAAAGTCTGCTAAAAACTCTAATAGCTTGCTTTCAAATTCTCGTGTGTTTGAACCAGAGATAAACTGTCTCAAAGATGAAGTAATCTTGCGTATTTCATTATACAATTCAGCCAAGTTATATTTGGCAATCTTCGCGTTACTTATCAACGCATTGAAGGCTGAGACATCAACACCTATTGCATGCATACTAAGTTCATTTGCTTGGACTAGAGCGGTACCGCTACCGCAAAATGGGTCAAGGATGATGTCACCCTTCTGAAAGTAGACCCCTTTTTTGAAGTCATCAATGTGGCCATCTAAGAAGTACTCTACTAACTGAGGTATAAACTTCCCCTTATAGGGATGCAACCTGTGGACATGCTTGGTTCTTTCAGACTCTTTCAGATAGTCAAAAGATAAAGCCCAATTTAAGTCCTCACCTAATATACTGATCCACTTGGTCTCTCTTTTGCCAACATAGGATTCGTAGTACCTGATTAAGTCTTCTTTGCTAACTAAAGTATTCCCATTGTCTGTAAGTTTTTGGATTCTACCGTACTGAGTCAGGTAAGAGATGTTTGAGGGCGTGATGTTTCTGTGCAAATACTGAGTTGCCCATTCACTGGCTTGCCTGATTGTTAATAGATCCGACGCCATTACCCATTATTTTACTTTTATTGAGCCGACAACTCAATAGTAAAAAAGGTTCGTTCCCACAACCGCTATCTACCTCTGCGGCTCGATAATCACTTTTAGAGAATCCTGAACAAAACTCAAAAATCAAAGGTTAAAAATCAAAATGACAACTTAAAATGCAAATCTTCTACGTGTGCTCTGTCATTTTGCACTTTTATTTTTACATTTTGGGGATTTGTTTAAAGCTTAGAAATTAGAATTTCGAATTTGGTCAAGGGATTGCCACGTCGCCTGCGGCTCCTCGCAATGACAAAAAGAAGTGGCCTGCTTCCGCCAGCCCCAGCCGGTGTGTAATCATCTCCCGCACACGTATCTTGCCGGCCTGTATCAGTTCCAGTAAAGTAAACATGGGATAGCTAGAATTGTCATAAAATATAGATATAAGCCAT
>Ga0315549_1004368_pt1 | contig 11964 bp, 10 predicted proteins | sample SalMarSW160200MG_FD_203101 | JGI IMG/M metagenome (GOLD analysis project Ga0315549, IMG submission 203101) | Salt marsh sediment microbial communities from the Plum Island Ecosystem LTER, Massachusetts, United States - Salt Marsh Sediment SW1601-200 ... | reverse complement strand
TTATTGAATATCTGGATAAGAATAAAAATCCCATTCACAAACACCCTATATACATCTGTAAAAAAATTGATAACTGTGTAATAGAGGCTGCACTCCAATTTAATGATTCTTATTCTGAAAATATCTTCTCTTATGCGAATAATATCAACACAATTGAGGGTGGGACTCATCTCTCTGGATTCAAGGGTGCTATTACCAGGAGCATCAATCAGTATGGTAAGGATCATAATCTTATAAAACCGAATGAGGCGAAACTATTAGGGGAGGATATTCGAGAAGGGCTCACTGCAGTGATATCTGTAAATCTACCAGAGCCACAATTTGAAGGTCAGACTAAGACAAGACTGGGAGATAGTGAAATAAAAGGATTTGTCGAGTCCATTGTTGGAGAAGGGATTTCAGAGTATCTTGAGGAGAACCCAGCTGCAGCAAAAAAGATTATTGAGGAATCAAAGGTGGCGGCACGTTCAAGACTTGCGGCGAAGAGAGCAAGGGATCTAACCAGAAGGAAGAGTGCTCTGGAATCATCAAATCTTCCTGGCAAACTCGCTGATTGTTCCTCTACTGATCCGGCAACCTCCGAATTGTTCATTGTAGAGGGTCCCTCTGCGGGTGGTTCTGCCAAACAGGGTAGAGACAGGACATATCAAGCGATTCTGCCTTTAAGAGGGAAGCTTCTTAATGTGGAGAAGAGTCGATTAAATAAGGTATTAAACAATGAAACCATCCGTACTTTGATAGCATCTATAGGGGTGGGTATTGGGAAAGATGAATTCAATTATAAAAACCTCAGATACCATAGAATTATAATAATGACTGACGCAGACGTAGATGGTGCACATATACGGACCTTGCTCCTCACCTATTTCTTCCGTTATGCAAAAGAGGTCATTACCAAGGGGAATCTATACATAGCACAACCACCGCTTTATCGGTTAAAAAAAGGCAAAGATATAAAATATGCTTACTCAGAAAAGGACAAGGGAAAATTTATTAGGGAAATGGGTGAGAGCAATACAAAAGTTCAGCGTTATAAAGGTCTAGGTGAGATGAATCCTGCACAACTTTGGGAAACTACAATGAATCCCGAAGAGAGAGTTCTCCGTCGTGTAACCATCGAAGACGCAATAGAAGCAGACAGGTTATTTAACATACTTATGGGTAATGAGGTGGAGCCCAGAAAGGAATTTATCCTTGAAAATGCAGCCTTCGTGGAAAATCTGGATGTGTAATCCATAAAGGTTATAAGATTATATTATTTCGGAAAGCTGCCAAGAACACCCTTATCCTGACCCATTTGATTTCTGCAAAAGTAAACCCAAAAGGTTAATCTCTTTCTTCTGGGCTTAAGAGAATTTTAGTGAATTTGTAAGACTGACTCCATTTAAGACGTAACAAATTTATAACATTTGTGTTATCTTTAATAAGAGCAGGGGATGAGTCAAGGCGCAATGATTTATCGGCTTGACAAAAATTCCTACGCAATTAATTTATCAAATTAAAAAGATAGAATAATAATAGCCACAAGGATACAAAGAAGACTGAGATAAAAATAAAATTCTAATAAACCTTTTAAATAAATACTCTGTGCCCTTTGTGTTTCTGTGGCAAAAAATATAGGAGGTAGAATGGGAGTAGATCTTCAAAAGATTAATGAAGAAGTAGAAAGGAAAAGCACATTTATCGAATCCCTATGTAGAGAGATCGGCAAGTGCATAATAGGACAGAGGTATGTAATAGAACGTATAATAATAGGTCTCATAACAAAGGGTCATATCCTTATTGAGGGTGTACCTGGTCTTGCAAAAACCTATGCAGTTAGGACCCTTGCGTCTGCAATAAATGCAACTTTTAAGAGGATTCAGTTTACTCCTGATCTCCTTCCAGCAGATATAACTGGAACGGAGATATATAATCAGCAAACAGGGGAATTCACACCAAAGAAGGGGCCACTCTTTGCAAACTTCATTCTTGCAGATGAGATAAATAGAGCTCCTCCAAAGGTTCAGAGTGCACTTCTTGAAGCAATGCAGGAGGGACAGGTCACAATTGGTGATACCACGTATCTGCTGCCAGATCCTTTTATGGTGCTTGCAACGCAAAATCCTATTGAGCAGGAAGGAACATATCCTCTCCCTGAAGCTCAGGTGGACCGTTTTAAACAAAAGGTAATTATTACTTATCCAAGTAGGGAAGAAGAAAAGCAAATCATGAAACAGCAGACAATCGAGGAACTCCCCGTTGTTACGCCTGTAATAGATATAGAAGAATTAAAAGCCTTGAGAGACTTCATCTACAAGATACATGTAGACGAGAAGATAGGGGACTATATCCTTGACATTGTCTTTGCTACAAGAGAACCCGCAAAATATGGGCTGGAGGATTTGGGGGTTTACATCAGGTATGGGGCTTCACCCCGGGCATCCATATATCTTCTTGAGAGTGCACGTGCGCATGCTTTTATCAAGAGACGTGGATTTATCATACCAGAGGATGTAAAAGCTCTCGTTTATGACATCCTGCGTCACAGAATAATTCTTTCCTATGAGGCAGAAGCGGAGGAAATAACTACAGAGGATATTATAAGGGAGATATTAGAGACAGTAGAGATTCCCTGATTTTTTAATTCGATGGAAGAACGTATAAAAGAGATCCTTAAAGAGGTCCGTGAGATAGAAATCCAGTCAAAGAGAGTGGTTAATGCCCTCTTTAGTGGCGAATATAAAAGTTCATTCAAGGGGAAGGGGATGGAGTTTCACGAGGTGAGAGATTACATCCCAGGTGATGATATAAGGACAATTGACTGGAATGTTACCGCTCGAATGAATCATCCCTTTGTTAAGAGATTCATTGAAGAGAGGGAGCTCACGCTTTTTATCCTTGCAGATATAAGTGGTTCGGGTGAGTTTGGTAGCAGAAAGGAGCTCAAAAAGGACCTAATAGCAAGGATTTCTGCTCTGTTTGCATTTTCAGCAGTAAAAAATAACGATAAGGTCGGCCTTGTTCTTTATACTGACCAAATAGAGCATTACTTGCCTCCTAATAAGGGAAGCCGACATACCCTGCGTCTTATCCGTGATATACTAATGTACTCTCCTCTAAGTAAAGGAACTGACCCGGTTCCAGCGATGGAGTTTGTACAACGTATCTTACGTCATGGAGCGATAGTCTTCCTAATATCTGATTTCATCGGGGAAAATTTCTCTGTTGGCCATTGTCGTAAACCTTTATCCCTGATGGCAAATAAGTTCGATCTTATCCCTATAATTGTCAGGGATCCCCTTGAACAGAATCCACGCTTTTCAGGGAGGGTGGTCCTCCAAGATGCAGAAAGTGGAACTACTCGGATGTTCAGAGGTGAAGAATTAAAAGAAAGATTTACTCAGATCCGAAAAGCCAGGGACCAGGAGTTATATAAACTTCTTAACTCATGTGGGCTTGACCGTATTGAAATAACGACCGGCGAGGATTATGTGGGTACAACCCATCGCTTCTTCCGCCGTAGATTGCCATGATTACTTTATGGATTCTCTCTATTGCCTCTATTCAAATAACCCCTGATACTGCAACGGTTGGTGACCCACTTAGTGCTGTTATAAAGGGAGAGATTACAGACTCCTTAGCCATAATCATGCCCGATTCTTTTCCAGATATAGTTCTTCTTGATAGCCTTGTAAGGGAAGGAGATAGTTTAGCAAGAGTAAGATTTAGCTCTTTTTCAATAGGGGCTCAGCTTTTCCAAATTCGCGTAAGGGAAGATACATTAAAAGGTGCATACTTTATTAAATCAGTCCTGACACCAGAGAATAAAGGCCTTTCGCCCATCTGGGGACCGTACGGATTCTTTAACTGGCATTATCTGCTCTGGTTGTTAATTATCCCATTCGCATCTTTCGTTGGTTATCTAATTAAAAAGAGAGGAAAAGAGGAAATATTTAAAGAAGAGCCAGAGAAAGAACCGGGTAAAGAGGCATTAGGAAATTTGGCTATTCTTGAAGGGAAGATAGACGATTGGAGCTGGAATAAGATTTACACCGCGCTTTCATATATAGCCAGGCGGTATATAGAGAGAAAAGAAGGGATCCCGGCAGTAGAAGCCACAACCTCTGAATTATTGAGAATGCTCAAGCGAGAAGACACCAAAGGATTTAAACCCCTTATTCAAAGATTCTCTCGGTGGGACTTAATTAAATTTGCTGATAAAGAGTCAAGCATGGAAGAGTTTGAAGGAGACCTTACCACTACCCGCTCTGTAATTGAAAATATGAAGAAGGAAGAAAATGATACACTTTCATAACCCTTTCTATCTCTTAGGTATATTCCTTATAATCCCCCTCTATTTTATTTTTAAGAAGGGGAAAAAGCCCTCTCTTTTATACTCGGATACCAGCTGGCTAGGGGGGAAACCCGCATCTAATTTCTATACCAGTCTATCCGAATATTTACTGCTTATAATACTTGCTTTCGTGTTTCTTTCTCTCGCAAGACCAGAGAGGGGCTATGAATACCAGAAGATCCAAAAAGAGGGTATAGATATTGTTCTTACCCTGGATATCTCTGGATCAATGAGGGCAGAAGATTTCACGCCGGAGAATAGATTAACAGTTGCGAAGAACTTGGCTATAGAGTTTATCCGGAAGAGGAAAGGGGATCGAATCGGGTTGGTTATCTTTGCAAAAGAAGCTCTGATTCAATCGCCTCTTACACTTGACCATAAGATTATATCAGATCTTATCCAGCGGATCGATTTCGACATGCTTCCCGATGGTACAGCTATAGGGATGGGGATTTCCTATGGGACCCTTATCCTATCCGAGTCAAAAACGAAAAATAAGGTGATGATACTTCTTACTGATGGTAGGAACAATGCAGGGAAGATTAACCCAGAAACTGCCTCTTCTATGGCGAAAGAAGCAGGTATTAAGATATATACCATTGGCGTTGGTAAGAGGGGCGAGGTTCCTTTCCCTGTGAAGACAGCCTTTGGCATAACCCGCCGTGTTATGGCTAATTTTGAAATAGATGAAGATCAGTTAAGAAGAATTGCAGAAGGGTCTGGAGGAGAGTATTTCCGTGCTACTTCTCCTTCCTCATTAGAGGAAATCTATAACTTGATAGACAAGATGGAGCCAACAACCTTCGAAGTGGAAAGAGTGGTGAAATACAGAGAGAAAGTGCATTATACTATAATTCCGGCGCTTATTCTATTCGTCATTTTCTTCTTAGAGCCTATAGTTTCGAGGAGGATACCGTGAACTGGGCAGCACTTTTTTACCTGCAACTACTATGGCTCATACCCATAGCCATCCTTCTTTTTGTATACAGAAAGCGAAGGAATAAGAAGATATTGAAGGAGCTTACTGATCCAGGACTAAGAGATGTCATATGGAAACAAGATGACAGGAAAGCACAATGGAAGTGGTTTCTTCTCCTCATGTCCTTTATCTTTCTCGTCCTTGCTATCGCAAGACCCCGCTGGGGAAGAGAGATCAGTATTACAGAAGCAAGGGGTTACAATGTTGTATTCGTAGTTGATGCTTCGAGTAGTATGCTCACGGAGGATATTCGTCCTAATAGACTGGAGAAGGCAAAGAGGACCATAAAGGAATCATTGAACGAACTTCCTGGTAGTCGTTTTGGTCTGGTTGCATTCTCAGGGGATGCATTCATCCTTTGTCCTTTAACCCTTGATAAAAGTACATTCGGAATGTTTGTTGATCTCGTTCGGCCAGATCTCATACCGACAGAAGGAACAAATATCGGAGCGGCGATTAGGAAATCCTGTGAGCTCTTTTCCGATGAGATGAGTGGTTCCCGTGTCATAATCATTGTTTCCGATGGAGAGAATACCAGAGGGGATCCAAGAGTGGAGGCATTGGAAGCAAGGAATAAGGGGATCAAGGTATTCACAATTAGTGCGGGAACAAAAGAAGGAGCTCCTATTCCTAGTTTTGACTCCACAGGGAAATTTGTTGAATATCTAAAGGATGAGAATGGTAAAGTGCATATTTCCATTGTCAATGAGGACTTATTGAAAAGAGTTGCGACCGCAGGTGATGGCGTTTTCCTGATGGGTGAAGGAGTTGAACTGGGCCTTCTCACTAGATTGTTTAAGGGACTCCGAAGGGGGAAATTTGGTTCAGAGAAGGTTGAACATTTCAAGGAGAAGTTTATATTCTTTTTAATAGGGTCACTCATCTTTTTACTTGCTGGAATTTTAATTAAGGCAGGAAAGGAATGATGATATATCTGTTGATTATTGCAATAAACGTTTCGCCCCTGGTGAACCGTGCTAATAAATTATATGCTAAAGAAGAATATGAAGAAGCGTACGAGCTTTATAAAAAAGCCTCTATACTCTATCCTGATAATGAAAAGATCAAATTCAACCTCTCTGACTGTGCTTATAATTTAAAGAGATTCAGAGAGTCAGCCGATGGATTTGTCCGGCTCTCTACCCATGAGGATAAGGATGTGAGGCAGAAAAGCGTATATAATCTTGGGAATACATTTATGGAGGTTGGGCAGTTTAAGGAGGCGATTTCAGCATACAAGCAAGCACTGCTTTTAAACCCCCACGATGTGCGAGCAAAGAGAAATTTAGAGATTGCAAAGATGATGCAGAAAAAAGAGGAGGAGCAAAAGGACAAAGAGGATGAAAAAGAAGATGAAAGGGAACAAGAGCAAGAAGAACAACAAGAGAGTACAGCACAGAATCAAATAAGGGAAGCACTACAAGCGGATCAGAAAGAGACAATGAAGAAGGCTTTAAAAAAACAGGCAGGGGGGAGAAGAAAAGAGGCTGGTAAATGGTAATCCTCCTGCTATTTGGTTTTATGTTTACAGCATCAGTTGATAGGACTAATGTGGGAGTCGGGCAGTCCTTTGTTGTTACAGTTAATATTACTGGCGAGAATCTTTCAGGAGTGAACGAACCCAATCCTCCGAGCATAGAGAGTGTTGATATTATTGGAAGTTCCAGCTCACATTCCACACAGATTCAGTTTATAAATGGAAGGATGACTAAATCCACAACTATAAGTTATGATTATACAATGGTGGCACGGGAGAAAGGAGAAATCACTATTTCGCCGTTTACCATTAAATACGAAGGAAAAGAGTATTCAAGCGATCCGGTCAGAATCAAAGTGACAGAAAGCAAAGAACAAGGGGTTATAATTCCAGCGAAGAGAGGTGGCGTACGGAGGCCAGAGAATCAGGTTTTTATTGAATGCACCGTAAATAGCGAGGCTGTTTATCCAGGAGAAGGTGTACTCGTTACCTTTGAACTATATACTCGGGTCAATCTGCAGGATGTAAATCTCGCCTCTCTTCCCAAATATGATAATGTATGGGTGGAAGAGGTCTCTTCTCCGAAGCGGCTAAATTTCAAAAAAACTGTTAGAAATGGCATTGAATATTCGAAAGCCCTCATTAAACAGGATCTGATATTTCCTCTCAAGGAGAGAGAGATAAAGATTGCGCCTTTAGAAATGGATGTGGTGTTAGGTGGAGATATATTCTCCCTTTTTGGTGAGACCAGAAGGATTTCTTCCCAGGGGAAAGAAATAAGAGTTAAGCCATTTCCTGAAGGTCAACCAGAAGGATTTATAGACGCCGTAGGTGACTTTGAAATGGGTGTGGAACTGGATACATCAACTGTTGAAGCGGGCACTCCATTCCCCCTCCGATTAAAGATCATAGGTGCCGGAAACCTTCCCCTTTTATCACCTCCAGAACTCCCTAATACGAGAAGGATGGGTGTGTTCAGGCCAGAATCTGAGGAGAGAACGAGGATAGAAGGTGGCACCATAAAAGGAGAACGCATTCTCACCTATCTAATTACCCCAGAGGAGTCGGGTTTTCTGGAGATACCTGCACTTAAGTGGGCATTCTTCAATCCCCAAAAGAAGGGTTTTGTAGAGAAGATTGTTGGGCCTTTCAGGATAATCGTTCTACCTTCCCGAAGAAAGAGCGATACGTTGAATGTAAGACGTGAGGACATTGCATTTATTATGCCGGTAGATGAGCGCTCTATTCCGCTTATCCCTCGTTTCCTACTTCTCTACTTATTACTCCCCTTGGCTATCCTGGCTGCATCAGTGTATTATGTCTGGGAGAGAAAAAAGATCCTTAAGGATATTGATTATGCAAGAATAAAGGCTATCCCTGCCGAGTTGCAGAGAGGGTTTAAAAGACTCCAGAATGAAGCTACCCCGGATAGAGCGGAGCTCTTTTATGAGGAATTGAGTCGCCTTCTCTTGAAGTTTCTGAAACTCCGATTTAGGATAAACGCATTCAGCCTCCGTCGAGATGAGTTATTAAAGGAATTACAGAATAGAAATATCAAAGATGAGTTCCTTTCTGGAATAGATTTGATACTTAAGCGAAGCGAAAAGTTTCGATTTGCACCTACTCTACCTGACAGAGAGGAAATGGGTCATGACCTTGAGAAATTGAAGGGGTTGATTCGTGATCTACATTAGTGTAATACTATTATCCCTTCCCGCCACTACTGCAGAGGATTTTTATAAAAAGGGATTGTATGAAAAAGCATTGGAGGAATATAACCAATACCTTTATTCCGGTATATCCAGTCCAAATCTCTATCTTGATATAGGGAACTGTTACTATAGGATGGGAGAATACGGGAAGGCTCTGCTAAATTACCGTAAGGGTTGGTTTCTTTCCCCAAATGACCCCAATATCCAGCATAATCTTTCACTCTTTACCAAAAGCGAAGAAAGACCTAATCCATTTATTTCCTGGATAGTAGGCATGATTGATCGAATATCTCTCAGGGATTTTTCCTATCTTTTGCTTTCTTCTTTTGCCATCCTTATAATACTCATTTCAATACGATTGATTCAGTCGGTCCGCCCTATACCATTTCCCACCAATCCACTTCTCTTTTTAGCCGGTATAGTATTTATATTTTCTGTAATTGGTTTTGGAGTTTGGTGGGGGAGGGTGCAATCTAAGTGGGTTGTTCTAACTAAGAGCTCTGTTGCCTTCAGCGGACCAGGAGAGCAATTTAAGGAGCTCTTAAAGATGGATGAAGCAGAGGAGGGTTATATTGTGAGGGAGAGTAGTGGTTGGTGGCTCATACATCTACATTCTGGTGAAGGTGGATGGGTGGACAGCGCATTTGCCACTCGTGTCTTACCATAGTAGGACACTGCGCTCCGTTGTAAAATGAAAAATGTTCACCCTGTTAGATAATTTTATATCTAACAGGGCAAGAAGTGCAAAATGTAAAATTAGTCACACTATCTCATATTCCCCCTTTGATTATTTAACCATTTAAGAGATATCCCAGGCGTTAGAGCTTGTCATTACGAGTGCTTGCTACCTGCTAGACCTCAACAAAGTAATCTCATTTTTTTAGAAGTTGCTCATACTGAAATGTGTCTAATCTTTCTAATAATTATGGGTATAACATTGACTTCTCACAAATTTATAATATATTTAGGCAGAAAAGTTGGGGGCTAGTTTTTTTGTTGATATTCGTTGTAAAAACTTAAAAAGGAGGCATAATGATAAGAAGGAATCCAAGAATCGTGATGAGTGGAATTGTGCTTGTGGCGATACTGATAGTCTTTTCTGTATTTACTACAGGTTGCACTAAGGAAGAAGAGGCATTACAGGCTATTTTTATGTGCTGGACGAGTGGAGATTGGGAGGAGGCAATTCTGACTTCCGATCCTATCGCAAATATCGCACAATCAGATGTGGTCATAGAATGGGATACACTTTCTCATACCTTCCCATACAAGGATCTTTATAATGGAATTATAATTTTTGATGATACTATCTACGTAGACTCTCTAGAGGATTTTACTATAGAACTTACATCCGATGTAGGGGATTGTGAGGGAACGATAACTTTACCTGGTGCAACCTCTATTATAGATCCAGATTATAATGATACACTACCATTAGGAGGGACTGTCACCGTCACCTGGCATGCAGCACAAGACGCAGATTATTATGGAGTGTATTATGATCTGGATGCCTATGATTCAACTGGTTCATGGATAGTGTGGAATTATGATACAGTTAGGTACGTCACTTCTACTTCTCATACTATTCCCGGGGGTGTTTTCGATGCTCCAGATGCTGCCTATTATAGAGTTTACTTTGAGGCATATCCTTTCTCTGGGGTGATGCCAGTAGCTGGAGAAACAGGTAATATGACTGGTTCAGTAAATGGATTCTTATTAGGAGAAGGCGAAGGCGATTGGATAGGTTTTTGGGTTGGAGAACCTCTTAAGAAAGCTACAAAGGCTATATCTACCCCTAAGCAGACCACTGAAAAAGACCGAATAAATGCCTACCTTGAGGCCCTTGGTATAGAAAAGGTTATCCAGTAATAAATCAGCCTTCCATCATCAAGCCCCCAACTTATCTTCCCATTCTCTTCTCTCTATAATTTGAATTTTTTTATACATAAAATAAAGCTGGAAGTATTGAAGTTTGGAAATATATCGACAGGTAAAAAGTTGCTTTAGTCTTGAAAAATTATTTGAAGTAATCATAAACAAGTGCATTAAGTATATAAAAATATTGGTATATCTTGACAAAATAGTTGGGAGTAGCTTTTTATTATCATAAACTTATAAAAATTTATATAAGGAAGGGGGTGTTCATAAAGAAGTAAGGAATCTCGAAAGATTCACCAATAGTTTTATATTATCTAATGGATGTCTTAAAGAAGTCTGACAGGTGTAAATAAGATAGTAAAAGTTATTATCGGTGTCCGTTATTCTTTAAAAAGTGTTTTTGTGAGTAGGAATGTGTATGTTGCTGTGAAAGTGAAGAAGTTTTTCGGATAGTTAAATTATTTTGTTCTATCAATCGATGCTCATAAATTTGAAATTCAATCTATATTTGTGATCTTTGTTCTCTGAGTGCCATCATATTTTTCCGTTTTTTCTAATTCTCTAACTCTATCCTTTGATATTATCTTTTTACTCCCTAACTGTACCACCAAGTGCATGAACTTTTCCGTAAATAATATAGTTGACTTTTGATTGTCTTTTCTTTATGGATTATATAAGAAAGATTTAAGTTAAAGTATGGATGTTTTGGAGGAGGTAATATAGATCCCCTTTTTCTCATTTTGATGTAAATATGAAACTTATAATTTTAGGTTCTGGTGGAAGTGTATCATTACCGAGACCTTTTTGCAATTGCGAAAATTGTTCTAAAGCGAGAAAAAAAGGAATTCCCTGGTCAAGAACCGGTCCATCAATGTTCGTGGAAGAGCAGTCAATCCTTTTCGATACCCCTGAAGAGATAAGGATTCAAATTGAAAGAGAGAAAATTAAACAAGTCAAGCACGTATTCTACACGCATTGGCATCCCGACCACACACAAGGTCTACGAATCTTTGAGCATATTAGATTTTCTTATTCAGATGAACCGAAGAAAGAACCTGTGAATGTTTATTTACCAGAGAATAGTATTTTAGATTTTAAAAGATATTGCTATTCGCTTTTCTTTTATGAAAATATTGGGTACATAAGAATAAATAAAGTTCACGATAGAGTTTCTATAAAAGTGGGCTCAATTTCAATAACTCCCTTAGATTTCAAAAGAAAAGATAGGGTTAGATACGGATATCTGATAGAACAAGATGGGAAAAGAGCAGTTTACGCCCCCTGCTCAGTTTTTGATATATCCCTGGATAAATACTATCAAAATCTGGATTTACTCTTAATGGAGATTGGTTGGTTTGGAAATACAAAAGAAATAAGAGCAAAATTACCAAACAACCATGCATGGCACGACCATATAAGCTTTGAAGAAAACTTAGAGATTATAAGAAAGATACAACCAAAAAGAACAATTTTGGTCCACATCGAAGGAACGAGACACCTTCTAGACGATGCGAATCACGATTTTTTATTAGAGCAGGCTAAGAAACACAAAGATTTGAATATAAATATTGCCTATGATGGA
>Ga0315549_1004367_pt1 | contig 11966 bp, 8 predicted proteins | sample SalMarSW160200MG_FD_203101 | JGI IMG/M metagenome (GOLD analysis project Ga0315549, IMG submission 203101) | Salt marsh sediment microbial communities from the Plum Island Ecosystem LTER, Massachusetts, United States - Salt Marsh Sediment SW1601-200 ... | reverse complement strand
GCATATTCCCGCCGTATTTGTTAATTAAGTCCAAAAATTCCTTTAGAACACTGCTCGAGCCGTGCATAACAAGCGGAAATCCGGGCAGCTTATCTGCACACTCTTGTATTACGTTAAAAGCTAACTTTGGTTCGGTTTTGAACTTATAGGCCCCATGGCTGGTGCCGCACGCTATAGCCAGGGAATCGACGCCGGTCTTGCCGACAAAATCCACCACCTGGTTCGGGTCGGTCAGATGCGACGAGATATCATCCACGCCGACTACGTCCTCCTCGATACCGCCCAATTGGCCGAGCTCAGCCTCGACCACCACACCGTGGTCGTGCGCGTATTCGACCACCTGTTTGGTAATCCGCACGTTTTCTTCGTACGGGTGATGCGATGCGTCAATCATCACAGACGTAAAACCGTCGTCAACGCATTGTTTGCATGTCTCAAAAGTATCGCCGTGGTCAAGGTGCATCACAATCGGGATATCCTGATTTTCTGCGACGGCCACATCGATTATCGCACGCAGATAGCTCATGCTCGCGTATTTACGGGCGCCGCGCGAAATCTGCAGAATAAGAGGGGCCTTGGCCTCGGCTATCGCCGAGACAATGCCCTGCGTAATCTCCATATTATTCACATTGAACGCACCGATTGCATAGCCGTTCTTATACGCCGTCTCGAACATCTTTTTTGTACCAACCAACGCCATTAAAATACTCCTTAAAATTTCTGAAACCTGAAACTAAAAATCCTATACGCCGTTTAGTAACTCGGCTCCTTGACCATTTCGCTGTGCCGCCTGTGTCCTACGGCAAGCTCCGGGATTCCCTGCGGCCAGATACTGACCACCAGTGACTTAGTATCCAGTGAACTGTCCGCACTAAGCGTCACGCCCCAGCACAGGCGATGGTATCTCCTGATAAGAGAGATATCGCTGCGGATATTCGAGCCGTAATCAAAATCATACTGTTGTGAAAAAACCATGGTATAGCGTGGGTCCAGTTCGTATGTAGCGGCGAAAGTGAACATATTAGAACCCTTCTCGCCGAGCACCTGCACCCGCCTCAGATATCTGGTGCCGACATAGTAACTCAGGTTCGGCCAGACTAAACGTGAGAATCCCACGTTCATCTGATTGACGACCCCGCTGCGAACGTCGTAATACATGTCACTGAGCACCGTTGTGGTGTCACTCACCCGCCAGATATAATCGGCACTGAAGTAATCCCGCCTGGGTCCCCACCTTTCAACCGTGCCGGCGTAAGGGAGATTCACAAAGCCGAGGGGAAACCCCCAAAAGACGGGCCTTGTTAAATCATTATTGAAAAACTGCGGCGCCGAGAAAACGCGCATAGGCGCAAAAGGTTTTGCCCAGGTTAGCCGGTCTGGCCCGGGACCCCAATCAGAGGCATCCTCGTTGCCGTTCAGCCATACCGTATCAAGGTCGAGTCGCATCCAGTCCACCATACGTTCCTGTCCCGGAGCTCCGCGTTTCGTCTGCCACCGCTGCGAAACACCGATATTTAGCAGGTCGCGCTGCCGGATGTTTACATCACTCTCTTCGAACACTGACGCAAGCAGATGCGGCTCGATAATATGCCGCAAACCGTGTAAATCCCATAATCTTGATTCGACGTTCGAATACGTCTTCCACAACTGGGTATCTAAACGCACTCCGGCTTCAGCCATCCATTGACAATATCCTCCAGGCGGCGCTTCGCGCGGAATCCCGAACAGGCCGAGTATTGTCGGAAGGTAATTAACACGCCCCGACTCGAATCCGCTGCGGTCGTCGTAAGCCAGTGTACCCGCAACATAAGGCACGACTTTGAAGGGCTTTAGCCACAACGGCATATCCAGCTCCGTCCGGTGCGACAGAAACGTAAAATCCTCTTCACTGACAAGATTGAAATGCTCATTACCAATTCGCTGACGCAGGTGGCTTGCCTGAGAATCGCTGTAAACTGTAAACCTGTCATCGAAAAGTGACTGGCCGGTAAGATGAAATTCGAGGGTCGGCAGCTCTTCCAGCCTGTCCTCGAAATTATTTATGCGCGGCTTGGCCAGCAATGATACTCCCCAGTTGTTTTTGGACTTTTTCAGATGAAGGTATGTCTCGCGGTCGCTCAGATAATATTCTTTTCTCCAGTATTGTTCGACAAAGAATTCGTCACTGGAATAATCCACGCCAGTCGTAAGCTGCCAGTCGTCGGGAAGGAACTGGCGATGCTGCCAGCTGAATCGCCCGCGGAGCTTGCGGGGCGGCTCGAGGTCCTTGCGAAATCGCCAGCTGCCCAGCCGGTCCTCGCCGTGGTCGTGTATCACATAGCCGAACATTCGACCGAAATTATCTTCGCGGGTGTATTCTATCTCTGCACCTGTTCCAAAGCCTCGCTTGCCGTAGTAATCGAGCATAAGGTAGCTTTCCGTACCGGGCGGCTCTTTCATACCAAACAGACGTGAAAGAAACCATTGTGTTTCAATCGACCGACCGAAAGTGCTGTCGTCACTGAGATGCACGCTGTGCAGCGGCACATCAGGCCGTTGAAAGTTGCTGCGCATCCCGGGCAATGCAAAAAATGTGCGGTTCTTGTACTTGAACCTGACGTCCTTCATTTGTGCGTCGTAACTGGCGTCGCTCATTCGGCCGAGCTGCTCGTCAACCGTTGTCGTATCGGTAATCACTACGCTCGAAGCCGACGCTGATATCTGGGGGACATAAAATTCACTGGTGGTAAGTACGATGTTGTTCGCCGAGAATTTATTTTCTGATAATTGACGAATCTGCGCCGCCCGTATATAAATCGGAATACCGCGGTCATCATCGAAATTTCTCATCTCCGCGTTTATCGCAATCGCTTTTTTTCGCTCGAAGTCATAGAATATTTCATCGGCCCGGATTACCCGCTGTCCCTCAGCCATCACCACATCGCCCGACAGGTATATCGCCCGCACGGCCGCACGCGAAAGTAAATCTTCAAGGTTGGAACCCTCTTCCTTTTCTTCACTTGAGCCGCTGTAAAACACAACCGCGTTATCGGCCTGCAGTTCCAGCAGCCGACCCTGCTCATCCTGTTTCTGAGAGACGTAAAATCGCTGCCGGATAGTCGCAACGTTCGTCCCGTCCGGTGCAGGTACAGAATCAATCTTCAGCGGTTCGGGCCCCGCCGGCGCAAATACCACCGGGTACGAAAACTTAGGCTCGGCCGGTGTCGGCTCAGCCGCCTGTTCAGGACCGAAGACCTTCTCTAAGATACCGGGCTTTTCTACTCCTGGTTCTGCAGGCTTGCCTTCTTCGGTTACGATTTCCTGCTGCGGTGCGGCACGGCTCGGCAGCTCGGGCACTAATGCTTCTTCCTGCACTACGAATCTCGGCCCGTCTTCTACGGACTCGGCGTAGCTCAACGCCGTCCGGTACAACTCCATCCGATGGGGGTCCTGCTGTGTTTTTTTGTCCGCAGTAACAAAAACCTCACCCGTAACAACAAAGCGAGTAAGAAGTGCTTCTCCTCCCTCGAGCATCGTTTGCGCAACGTCGGTTGTCTTTGAAAGAGCGGCTTTCATTACCTTAACGTTCTGTTCGAGATAAACGGTAGCGCGGTAATTGGTCTCCTGCATACTCCTGACCTGTGTCTGCGCGGGCATTAGCCAGACGACCGCCTTTGCCGACTCGAAGCGGTTGGCCCCTATGCTCATCGCCAAACCATTCTCAAAGACCATAACATGTTCGCCCGTGTCTAACTGGTAATTGATTACTTCAGCTCCGACTAAGTGCAGGTCCTGACCGGCGAATCCCGTCGCGCCTGAATAATCGCCTGTCGCCTCCTCACAGACTGCGTATCCGATTACCAGGACAAGTGCTAATGCGAATATTCCCTTCTTTTGCATTTCTTTACTCCCTTCTGCGCGCTAACACTCCATCGCAATATTTGGGGGCAATTATAGCCGCCTCGCATCTCGATGCCAGCAAAAACCCCGCTAATAATACTGCTATCTGTGCATTTGCCCGAAAATTCCTTCACTCACCCCGCTCTGCACGTCCTATAAAACCTTCTTTTCTGGGATGTTGTACGTTGCCGGTCGATAGAATATAATCACACGCAAACGGATTTTTTGTAAGATTTTCTCGTGCACAAGAACAGCCGTTCCAGGTAAGGATTACTGCGTATGCCCGATACCGACCCAAAACCTGTCCCGAACACAGCCGAGGGGCTTGAGGCGCTCGAAAACAGCGAATGGCTGCAATCCCTCGCCGACCTCCACAGCACAGCCGGGCCGCAGCGGGTAAAGGGCCTCCTCGAAAACCTGCTGTTGGCAGCCAATAAATTCGGCATACAAATTCGTCCGCCTTCGAGTACACCCTATATAAACACCATAAGTGTCGAAGACACGCCTCCATATCCGGGTCGACGTGAACTTGAACGCCGCATCAAGAGCTGGATTCGATGGAATGCGATGACAATGGTAGTCCGCGCCAATCGCGAACTTTCCGGCATCGGCGGACACATCTCTACTTACGCCTCCGCCGCCACACTCTGGGAAGTAGCCTTCAATCATATCTGGAGAGCAAAAAACGATGAGCAGGATGGTGACATAATATATTTCCAGGGCCACGCCGCCCCCGGCGTTTACGCGCGAGCTTACCTCGAAGGGCGCTTATCACCCTTCGATTTGGAAAACTTCCGCCAGGAGCTGAATCCCGATGGCGGCCTGCCCTCGTATCCGCATCCGAGACTAATGCCGAACTTCTGGCAGCTTCCCACTGTCTCGATGGGCCTGTCGCCCATAATGGCAATCTACCAGGCCCGCTTCAATCGTTATCTCGAAAACCGCAGCCTGAAAAAGAAATCCGACCAGAAGGTATGGGCTCTGCTCGGCGACGGCGAAATGGACGAGCCCGAATCGCTCGGCGCTATCAGCCTGGCCGGCCGCGAAAAGCTCGACAATCTTATTTTTGTTATCAATTGCAATCTCCAAAGACTCGACGGCCCCGTCCGCGGCAACGCAAAAATCATCCAGGAGCTTGAGACCGTCTTCACAGGTGCAGGCTGGAACGTTATAAAGGTAATCTGGGGCTCCGGCTGGGACCCGCTTATTGAAAAAGATAAGACCGGCCTGCTCCTAAAACGAATGGAAGAGGTGCCCGACGGCCAGTTCCAGAAATACGCCGTAGCAGGCGGCGCCTTCATCCGCAAAGACTTCTTCGGAAAATATCCACCGCTTCTCGAAGTGGTCAAAAATTATTCCGACGAGCAGCTCGAAAAACTCCAGCGCGGCGGCCACGACCCCGTTAAGATTTACGCAGCATTCAAAGCCGCAACCGAGCACAGAGGCTCGCCGTCGGTTGTGCTCGCGCAGACAATAAAAGGCTACGGCCTGGGCGAAGCCGGCGAAGGAAGAAACATCACACACCAGCAGAAAAAACTGAACGAAGATGAGCTGCTTGAATTCCGAAGCCGGTTCGGTATCCCGATTGCCGACGGCGAAGTGCAGGAAGCGCCTTTCTATCGTCCGCTCGCCGAAGACAACAAGGAAATTCAATACCTGCATCAGCAAAGACAAAAACTCGGCGGTTACGTACCATCACGCACAGTTAATGTCGAGCCGTTACAAACGCCTTCCGAAGAAATCTTCGAAGAATTTTACAAAGGCTCCGGCGAAAGACAAGTCGCCACGACGATGGTAATGGTTCGTATGCTCTCAAAGTTGCTCGCCGACAGGCAAATCGGTAAATTCATAGTCCCGATTGTCCCTGACGAAGCACGCACATTCGGAATGGAATCGCTGTTTCGCCAATTCGGTATCTATTCATCCATCGGCCAGCTCTACGAGCCGGTGGATAAGGAATCGCTGCTGTTCTACAACGAAAAGACCGACGGCGCAATCCTCGAAGAGGGCATCACCGAGGCTGGCTCGATGTCATCCTTCATCGCCGCCGGCACCGCGTACGCCACGCACGCCTTAAATATGATTCCGTTCTATCTTTTCTATTCCATCTTCGGCTGCCAGCGTATGCTCGATTTGATTTGGGCAGCGGGCGACTCTATGGCCAAAGGCTTTTTAATCGGCGGAATATCAGGCCGAACTACACTCGCCGGCGAAGGCTTGCAGCATCAGGACGGCCAGAGTCACCATATTTATTTGTCCGTACCTAATCTCAAATGTTACGACCCTGCGTATGCATACGAGCTGGCTGTCATCATTCGCGAAGGTTTCCGCCGAATGTATGAAAAGCAGGAGAACATCTTTTATTATGTCACTATGATGAACGAATTTTATTCTCAGCCGCCCATGCCCGACGGCGTCCGTGATGGAATACTGAAAGGTATGTACCGCTTTAAAAGCTCTTCGTTGAACAAACAGGCACAGGTGAATTTGCTTGGCAGCGGCACCATCCTCAACCAGGCTATTGCAGCCCAGCAGCTCCTTGAATCAAAATATCAGATACCAGCTGACGTTTACAGTGTCACCAGCTATAAGGAGCTGTACGAAGACTGCACAGAGACCGAAAGACATAATATGCTCCATCCTGCGGAAGAACCAAAGCTGTCTTACCTGCAACAAACGTTTGCCGAATCAGGTACTGTCTTCGTCGCCGCGACTGATTATATCAAAACGCTGCCGTTGACAATCGCAAAATGGCTGCCGGGGAGGCTCATAGCTTTAGGAACAGACGGATTCGGCAGAAGCGATACGCGTGAAGCCCTGCGTGATTATTTCGAAGTCGATTCCCGCCATATCACGCTCGCTGCTTTAAGCGTGCTCGCATCCGAAGGGAAAATCGACCCGAAGATTCCCGCTAAGACAATCGAAGATTTGGAAATCGACCCAGACAAACAAAATCCTGTTCTTGTATAAGGAACGGTAAAAATGATTGAAGAAGTAAAGCTGCCCGAAATTTCTGAAAACGTCGAGTCAGGCCATGTTATTTCCGTCATGGCAAAAGTCGGTGACTTCATCGAAAAGGAGCAATCGCTCCTCGAGCTCGAAACCGACAAGGCCGCATTCGAAGTACCTTGCCCGCTGCAGGGCCGAATCACCGAACTTACAATAAAGGAGGGCGACACTGTCAACGTCGGCCAGACCATCGCCAGAATCGACACCGCCGCAAGACCCGGCGAAGCGCCGCAACCTTCTCCACCCGTGGAAGAAAAAAAACCGGCTCCTGAAAAACCAGCACCTGTGACCAAACAAGCGCCGCCTGCGCCGGAACCGGCAAAACCTGCCAAACCAGCGCCTGTTGCGCCTAAGCCGTCAGAACCCGTTGCAACGGGCCCCGTCAATGCTGCCCCTGCCGTGCGTCAGCTTGCCCGCGAGCTTGGAATTGATATACACAAAGTTCCGCCGAGTATGCCCGACGAGCATATTTCCGCCGACGACGTGAAGAATTACGCACGCTCACTTATCACCGGCGCACCCGCTGCTGCCTCGCCTTCACAGGAAATCCGTTCGCTGCCCGATTTTTCTGCGTTTGGCCAAATCGAACGCAAACCAATAACTCTTACACGCAAATCCATCGCCGCGCAGTTGGGCTACTCCTGGCCGCTCGTTCCGCAGGTAACTCAGCACGATTTGGCTGATATAACCGACCTCGAGGAATTCCGCGCCGAGTACGGCCCGAAGGTCGAAAAGGCCGGCGGAAAGCTCACCGTCACTTCGATACTAATCAAAATCATCGCCGACGCGCTTAAACAGTTCCCGGAATTCAACGCCAGCTTCGACCCCGCAACGCAGGAGATGATTCTGAAAAAATATTATCACGTCGCCATCGCGGTCGATACCGACCGCGGCCTGCTCGTTCCGGTAATTCGTGACGTCGATAAAAAAGATATTCTGGAATTATCGGTTGAAGTAACCAAGCTCGCCGAAAAGACCCGCGATAAGAAGGTTACCCCCGACGATATGCAGGGCGGTAATTTTACGATAAGCAATCTCGGCGGCATCGGCGGCGTTGGTTTTACGCCGATTGTCTATTGGCCACAGCTCGCCATCCTCGGTGTATCGCGCGCACGCAAACAGCCGTTCTATAAAGACAATCTTTGTTACCCGAGACTGATTCTGCCGCTGTCATTGTCTTATGACCATCGTGCAATCGATGGCGCACAGGCCGCGCGCTTCACCCGTTACGTCGCTGAGGCCCTCGAAAAACCATTCCTCCTCGCTATGCACGAACGAAAATAATTGCCATTGTTTAAAATTGGCCTACCCATCTGTGGGCAGGGTCTTTGTAAACGAAGTAAAAGTTCTTTTATCTAATTTCCAGCGTTGAAGTTTTGTAACACACGGTACTTGATAAACTCGTTTGTAGCTTCTATGACTTCTATTTTTGCCCCCTTGTACCCAATAGTAGATGATTCAGACATGTCATATTCAACTTCATTACTGAAAGCTGGACGAGCAAAATTATCTGAAAACTCTCTGTAGCTAACATTGATTTTATCACCAACTTTACCGCTGTATATTAAAGTCTGTTGAAATGAATCTTTGCTGCTCACGGGATATTTTTTCTTCTCGTAATTGGCTTTGTTGGTACAAGCCTCAATACCATAAACTGATACAGCACAAAGCTTGCCGGTTTTTTTGTCTAAGCGAATTATTTGAAAAGGGTCTACCAACACATCCTTGATGACGTGCCCTGAATCAGGCCCATCACTGGGTAGGTAGAACTCAGACTTTTTGTTTTCGCCTTTTTTCAAATAATAGCCTTTGGTAAGGGTATAACCGAGTATACCCGCCTTGGCTTCCACTTCGATATAAATTGCGTCGTGTTCTGCATATTTGCCTTGGCGAAGCATAGAGTCTCCGATGTTTGCAATAACAACGGTATCAAGCGGAGGTTCGCTTATATTTATATGCTCTGGTGAGTAGTTGTAAGAAGTGCTCACACACCCAACCATTAACATGATTGGCATTGTTAAAAATGCTATTTTCGTTTTCATTATCTCTTCGTTTTCTTAAATCAAATTAAAGTACAGGTTTTATCATTCTTTTATCACAGAATAGACGATTTTTTCTGCTGATACCTCTTTCAGCTCAATTCTAAAAGTCCTAAAACTGATGACTTCTGTGTCAGGGGGATACGACAGCTCTTGTGAGTATGCTGGACGAATAAGGTCATCTGGGGTATATTCCCTGTATAAAAGTTGTAAAGCGTTATTCGACAAACCGGAATAAATCAACTCCATATTGGTAAATGGGGCGTCTTTTAATATATGCTGTACTTCTGTTGGATAAAAACGAGTATTAGGTGGATTTATTTTATAAACGTTTACTCCTTGTACCGGACTCCATGCCCAGTCAAAACCAGCAACGACACCATTAAAAGAACCATCCGGCTTAATGGCAAAAACGAATCTTGAGTTTGGTATTTCTATAGTTTTACAATCCTCACCGTTTGCCTTTATAGAACCCACAATGGGGAACTCTTGTCCCTTAGTGCCAGATACATATACGCTTGCAGAGGACAATCCCCCTGTAATCGTGAATGTACTATCGGCTTTCAGCCAAGAGTCGGACTCTGAGACATAATATTCTTTGACGATAACAACAGGTTCACCAGTATATGCAATTCTCTTTTCGCCCAGTATGTAGTTTTTCTCACTAATTTGCTTGATTTCAGAATTTGATGACCAAACTGGTTTGGCAACATGAGCGCAGCCAGTGAAAAGAAGCAGCAAAGGTAAAACGGTAAATATTTTTTTCATTTTCTTCTCCTCAAAATTAAGCTACCCAAGCCAACCAAAAAGAGTGTGGTGAGTTCAGGTATAACCACCAACTCTATTTTTGAGCCGCCATATATAACTAAATAGTTGTCAATAGTAGTACCATCTTGTAAAAAACCGGTTAAGTGCCTTTGGAATCCCTCATAAGTCAAAATGCACTCCCCTACAGTTTCACCGTCAATCTTAAAATCATAACCATATATTTTGTGGTAACTGTGGCAATTTGGCGTACTTGTCCATCCACTTCTTATTTGTCCGTCAATAGTGCCTCCATACCAATTAAATTTACCGTCTTCAGGCGAAGATATACCACTACCAATATGCCCTCCATACATTGAGGCTTCGCTAATATCGTCTATTACAAGAAAGTTGCGAATATCGCCACCGTATATTTCGCCATAAGCGCCTTCTTTTAAGTTGAGATTTTGCATAATTGTTCCACCGTTCATTAAGACATCTATATCAGTTGTTATCGTTCCACCCCAAACTACTATAGAATCCGAATAGAAATCTCCTTCGTTGATAATCCATCCCCCCTCAGCAACTCCAACCCAACAAACTACTATTACCACCGCAAGAATTGATTTGCCTCTCATTTTCTTTTCCTTCCTCAAAAAGTGTTGATAATTTTGTGGCGCATAGAATTTGCGCTGATAGATTTGATAACGTCTTGGGTTCTCCTGCCTCTTCAACTTCCTTACTCCCAAAATCAGTAAATATATAATAGTTTATAGGCGTGAAAAAACAATGGAAAAACAGGCAAAAGGTTGCCAGAAAAGCAGGTTTTACGGTAAAATACACGGTGAAAATAACCATTGGAAGAACAGGCCGGCTGCCGTCTATTGCTCGTGCCGACCCAAAAAAGGACAGATGAATATGACTACTAAAAGGATCGAAAAGAAAAGAAACGAATTGATTCAGATTGTTAAAATGCAGAGCGGCACAGAATCCGAACGTCTTAAAAAGCTGCGTGAATTAGCTTTGGAGGTCGGAGCAAGTCATCTAAGCCCGAATGGGAATCGAACAGCAAATGAGGCGGAATTAGTTTCTGGGATTCAAACCGCGTTACAAACGGCTTCAATGCTGAATGCCTGTAAGGCTGCAAGAAAAGCTTGGATTGTGGCTTTATTAGCTTCGTTAGTTTCATTGCTCAGTGCTATTGCAGCATGGGCAGCGGTTTTTGAATGGTGCGTACGCCAATAACAAGATAACCTGTACTAAAAGTAAAGAGAAAAGGAGATACTGTCCTGTACTTTTCTTTGCTCGGACCTCGCTAATCGTATTTCATAACATAAATCATGTTAATCCTGTTATCCTGTAAAAAATTACAGTGTAAATCCGTGTTACCTGTCCTCCGTAGCTTTAGCGAAGGCGGAATCCGTGTCTAAAAATTTTGTGTTAATTCGTGTAATTTGTTGTTAATCTAATCTGCGTTCAACCCGTGAGATGCCGCTTCGCTATCTCACGGGTTAAATCTGTGGTTGGATTTTGTAAGGGATAAAAAATGTTCATCGACTATGTAACCTTAATGCTCATCAATATGTCTGCGGGCCTGGTCGTTCTGGCCTTTTTTGTCGCCTTCGCGGTTCATAAAGACGACCGCCGCGCATGGTCACCGGCCTTTGCCATCACAGGCCTGGCGGCGACCGTCTGCGGTTTTGTAATGACCTTTACTTGGCCGATTCCTCATCCTTACAGCACCGCTTATGGTGAATTATCCGTACTGTTCGGCCTGTTGTATCTCGCCGCCGCGCTGTCATTAGCCAAAGGCTGGGACCTGATGTCCGTCGGTATCTACGCCGTAATCGCCGGCGCTGTTGCGGTACTGGTCGGCATTCGTTTTATAGTTCTCGGCCTGAGTAACAGTCCCGTCCTCAGCGGTATCGGTTTTATAATTACCGGCTCGATTGGCGTACTTGTGCCGGTGTTATTATGCCTGAAAAAAGTAAAGGTAATCAGATTGCTCGGCGCCTTATTACCGCTTGCCGCTGCATTTATCTGGGCCTGGACCGGCTTTCTGGCGTACTGGCTGCATCTCAAACCGAAATGATATTGCCTTAAAGTTTTCGAGAGGATTTCTAAAAAAAGTGAATAAAAAAATCCGGGCGGCGTGTTCCAACACACGTCGCCCGGATAACGTAGAAGTATCAATGGGATACCAGAGTCTGTTATTGTGGTCCGCCTCGTCGCCCCATAAATTGCTTCATAGATTCTTCGAGCTCTTCGGGCGTCAGGAATCCGTCGCCGTTTGTA
>Ga0315549_1004358_pt1 | contig 11980 bp, 16 predicted proteins | sample SalMarSW160200MG_FD_203101 | JGI IMG/M metagenome (GOLD analysis project Ga0315549, IMG submission 203101) | Salt marsh sediment microbial communities from the Plum Island Ecosystem LTER, Massachusetts, United States - Salt Marsh Sediment SW1601-200 ... | reverse complement strand
CCTTCCGCTGGAGGCTTAAGTATTCCCGTTGCTATGCACCATTACAACACAATAAACAAGATAATAAGAGGCTGAAAACATGGGATTATGGCTCAAACAAAGCACAGCCGTAGACGTAATAGTAGGACCATTCGTAGACAAGACAGATGGCAACACAGCGGAAACAGCGTTAACCGTCACTCAAGCAGAAATTCGCTTATCTAAAAACGGTGGAAACATGGCACAGAAAAACGAAGCCACAGCCCTATCACACGATGAATTGGGCTATTACGTTTGCAAGTTTGACGCTACCGACACAAACACGTTAGGAATATTGCAACTTATGATTCATGAATCAGCCGACGCATTACCCGTGTATCACGAGTACATGGTTGTCACCGCAAACGTGTGGGACACTTTATGCAGCACAGACAAGTTGCAGTCAGACCTTACACAAATCGGAGGGGTTGCTCAGTCCGCAACTGACTTGAAAGATTTTGTAGACACTGGGTATAATCCTGCTACCCATAAGGTTGCTGGCGTATTATTATGTGATCAAACAACTCTCGTGGATGGTGTAACTCTTTGCGATCAGACAACGCTTGTGGACGGGGTAACGCTGTGTGATCAAACAACACTTGTAGATACTACAACCACAAACACTGACTTAGTTACAGCGGCAGCAGTCAATACTGCAGTTGAAGCAGGTGACTTAGCATTAGTCTTAGCCGATACAAACGAGGTTCAAGCCTCTTTAGCTAATGGCGGATTCACAGATTTACTTATTGATGCAATTAAAGCCAAAACTGACAATTTACCAGCCGACCCCGCCGATGACAGTGATATTGACGCTCAACTCGCAACAATCGCAGGATACCTTGACACTGAAATAGCAGCAATCAAAGCGGTAACTGACACGTTAAGCCTCGCAGCCATAGCAGACGCAGTTCTTGACGAAGTAACTGAAGGCACAACAACATTGAGACATGCAATCAAACTTACTTTATCAGCGTTAATGGCTAAAACAAGTGGCGGCGGAACCAACACGCTAGTAGCCCGCGACATTGGAGACACCAAAAACCGGATAACTTTAACCACTGATGCGAATGGGAACCGCACAGCTTCCACGCTGGACGGAGCTTAAATATGGCTCTTGTAAAAGCTGGATGGTGGCAAACCACTTGGTGGCCTAGTCAATGGTGGCACGAAGATTGGTGGCTTGAATATGGAACCGCAGCTCCACCGGCACCGGCGTTTGTTCATGGAGGAGGGCGAACAATAACTTGGTCGCCAGTTCGGACAGAACAGCGATTAACTGTACCTGAAAAACCCATGGTTGAAGTGATTCCACAACCGTTGCCTGTTGGCATGACGTTTGAAGAATTGGTGGCTTATGCGCGTGAAATGTTAAGTGTGCCGCATGTGACGGAGGAAGAGTTACGAAGAGTTTTACAACCTTTGATTCCAGAGCAAACAGATGATGATATGGTGATTGAGGAGGCTCTTCGTGGTTTGTTGGTTGGTTTTAAGTCTGATAAAGAATTGGTTGAAGAGGGCTTACGAAAAATCTTAAAGGAGAACAATTAAATGAGTGAAAAATTTGCTAGATGGCAAACCATTGACGCGTGCAAAATCGAACAGCAGAGCATAGGACACACAGAGAAAGCAGCAGAAACCATTTGTTTAAGCGTTCAAGAACGCATTAAAACGGGAACCCTATTCAAGGCACCGCCGTCACTGGAGATTTTGAAAGCTAAAGGCGACGACTTAATCGTAGGTGGAATCGCAAGTTGGGAATTAGTGGATCCTGAAAACGATTATATCACCACTAACGCCATGACTAAGTTCTTAGCGAAATTCTTCAGTTTACCTATGGAATACCGTAGCATCACAATTGATCATGGTAACTTCAAAATCGGCACTGCCTTGCTTCAGTATCCGGAGGAGAACCCTGAATATTTCAGTCATGTGCATGAGAAAGGCATGTACCTAATTACAAAAATAAGAAAAGACAATTTGCAACGTACACGAAAATACCGCAAAGAAATCATGGCGGGCGACTACAAAATGTACAGCATCAGCGGCGAACCCATAGAAAAACGTAATGTTGTTAGAGACAACACGGTTATTCGTGAAATCAACGATATAGACCCGTTTGAAGTCGCCATAGTCAAGGAAGGCGTCAACCCGAAAGCTAACTTTCAAGTTTTACATAAACAAGAAACTGAAGATAAAAAGAAATGGTATGAAACAGACGAAAACAAGAAATGGGCTAAAGCTTGCATCAACGCTTGCGAAGGCTTCGTCAAAGATCCTGTTGGTTTTTGCGGTGCATTCTGGACTCATGGTCCACAATGGTATCATGGGCCTGTTAAAACAAAGATTTTGCCTGACTTGTTGAAAATGCTTAAAGTCGCAACTACGTTGACAATTCAAGAAATCAAAGATAAAATTGTTGAAGCAAACCAGAAACGTGATAGGCTTTACAGTCAAATAGAACGTATAGGTAAGGAAGAAAGACGTGAAGTTCAAACTAAAATCGACTTACTCTACGCGGAAACACAAGCGTTAGAACAAATCTTAGCTGACAAGATAAAAGAACAAATAGAACAAACCGTTAAAACTAGAGATTTAACATTCCATCAAGAAGTTGAACAGATTTTCCAGAAACATTTTCCAGAACGTAAAGAGGTGAAGTAAATGCCAAAAGGAAAAAGAAGAGACATATGTGTTGAAACAGGCAAGAAACCTACGCATCCGCGTAAACATAAAAATTGGAAGTAAACACAAGTGAAAAAACAATGGGAGATTATAAGAAATATGCTAAACCAATAATGGTAAAGATAGATATTTACAACGATTTGAAGAGTTACAAAGATAAAAATGGTTTTCCATCTTTCACTGAAACCATTAGAGCCCTGTTAGACGTTGAACGGCGTTGGGACATCAAAAAAACCAATGTCAAAATTAGTTATTCTTGATAATAAATATTGGAAGTGAAAACATGGGTAGAAGAAAAAAGAAAGAAGAACCGATAGAGCCTACAGTAGAAGAATTAGCTATGACAACGCCTGAGGCTCCTGAGACAAAACTGGATGCAACATTAGAAGACATGATATTACACGTGTACGAAAACGCTGAACCCGGACCTATTCCAGTGGCAAAATTGCTCGGTGAAACAGGATTAGCAAGTCAATATGACAGTACAACAGGCACTCAAATATTAAGCATTGCTTGGGGCAAACTAGCTTTAGAAGGCAAGGTTCCCGTAACACAATTCTTGAAAGAAAAGTAACCCTTGCTTTTTCAACAGAATACCCTACCTTTCCAGCTTAGAAAATGGTAGGTGTCACAATCACTTTTTGTGATAGACGTAGTTGTTAGCGTCTTTAAACAGTAAGCAACCTAAAACAAGAGTGAAAACAAATGAAGAAACAAGAAGAAAGTGCAAAACCGGAAGAAGAAGCAGAAACTATGGAACAGTGTATATCACGGCATATGGCAGGTAATGAAGAACTCACTGAAGAAGCGGCACGCGCATTATGTGAGGAAGAGCGCAAACCGAAAGAACCGGCAGAGGAAGAAAAAGGTTTCATCGGGAAAATTTCAGCTGTTATCGACGAAGTGGTTGAAGCCAAATTCGCAAGGTACAATAAGCAACTTGAAGAGCGTATGCAGAAAATGATTAAGCAGAAGGAAGACGAAGCTGTAGAGGGATTCCGCAAAAGCATGGGATTAGAAAAAGACCCTACGATTACTCTGAGCGAAGCTAAAGAGCTTGTTCGCAAGATAATGTTGGAAGAGTCTCCACACGGCAAGAAATCTGAAACTTTAACGAAGGACAAACCCACTGATGGCAAAGACGAAGAACGTAAGCTTCCGAAGGCTGAAGACCTCTACAAGAAAATGATGGAAGACAGAGGCGTGAATTAACATGTTTGAGAAAGACCAAACTTTCGCGCAGTTCCTAGACGACTATTACGCTATAGGCCCAACAGGCTACCTAAGCTATACGGGTAGACTGCCTGACAGCGACTTAAAGAAAATTCTGGTGCACACCGAAACCAACTGGTATGAATACGCGTATATGAAACAAGTACAACTGCAATTATCTGTGAACAGTGAAATCTACAAGTTACTAGACAAAAAACCAATCACCGCAACAGGCAACAGCTTCAAATACACAAGCGCTCTAGGCGTTGACACAACCGCTATTTCACCAGGAGGCGACATCGCTATTTTCGGAACAGCAACAGAACCAACAATCAGCACAATACAAGGAATAACCAGCGGAGTCGAAAAAGTCATTTTAAGCAGAGACTTACACAGCATGATCGTAGAAAAGATTCCTGAAGCTCATCCAGGCGAGCCTGACTGGGATTTCCTGAAGAATAAGGTTGCGCCGATGGCATTGTGGAACAAGATTGACGGTTGGCTAGGCGGATCAGACACTCACGCTGCTAATCAAGGAGTTGACACTCCAGCTGGAGCAAACATTGAATGTATTGACAGGATGATAAGCAACAAAGCGGAATCAGGAGTGGCAACTTACGTTGACGCAGTTACGGACGGCGATATTTTCTGGGATGGATCAGGCACTGGAACCGAACTTATTGACCGCAGTGATGCTGGTGATAGTTGGGCTGACGCTCAAATACAAATAGGCGCTGTAGCAGCTGGAACCGCATTCAACATCATGGATGAACTTGACGATTTAATGGCAGCCGCCAAAAAATACAGCGAAAACAAACGGTACATAGGCTTAACCACAGACGCAACGTTGAACAAGATTGAAGCAGAATTAAACCCGCAATACCGTTACTTAGAAAAACAAGTAAACGTGGCAGCGACAATCGGCGGAATCAGCACAAGACCAGGCCATGAAGGCGGATTCGACGTAGGCGCGTTAGTGCTCTGCGGCGTAACCGTGCCAGTGTTCACAAGCAACGCGTTACCCGTTGGAAACAGCAAATTCACTACAGACACGACAGGCCACTTTTACTTAATCGACTTAGACGGCATGTACATACGCGTGGACATTCCAGCCACGTTTTTGGAAACAGGATTCGGCGTTGAAATGCTACATCAAAACTACTTGCGAAGCCGTGGAATGCTCTTTACTGTTGCTCAACTTGTCTGCACAAACTTCCAAAGTCAAGCTGCACTGAAATGGATTAAAGCCTAACAAGGTGACTAAACATTGACTACATGGGACAATACGGATATATCTGCTAAAAGACATAACACGCGAGGAAGATTCTGGGAGATAAACTACGAGATCACAGGCGTTTCAGGAGATACAGGCGGAACCTTAACCGTAAGCGACATGAAAATCATACAAAACACGTATGTAACCGCATGCACTGCAACGGCGGCGTGTGCGGCTTTAACATGGCGTATCGCTAGCAACACTGTAGTCGTAGCATACACTAACCCGACGGCTGCGCATACTGTTTACATTACTGTTCATGGAATACGAGGCTAGGCTGCCCCCGTTTTTGTTTAGGGACGGATAAAATCCGTGAACACAGGGTCTTACGAGGGCTATTGGAGAGCCTTCATTTTAACTGTGAATCTCCAACATTCACGATGACACTTAAACAATTAGTGAAACGGTTTGTCAAGTGGATTTTTCCTCCACCATGCTCCCACTTGTGCGGTCAAAACTTGAACCGTTTCCATTTCACATGTTTATACTGTAGAAAGCGAAGGTGGCATTACAATAAGTTGGATAAAACTAAATGGCTTCCTGGTAGCATGAGGGTGATTTTCACTTTTGACGAGGAAAGCACGTTTCTTATACCCCGAAAATACGCGTTGCATTTTCTAGCGATAAATCAAGATAGACGTTTCGCTTGGCTTAAAGGTGTTATTTTGAAAAAGTTATGGACGATTGCTGAAATGTTAGCGAATTAAAATGGAAATCATCCGATGTGGCAGTTGCCGAAACTGCGGGGACTGCTGCAACAAAATATTGGAAGACGGCATGTACAAACGATGCAAAGCATACGATCCCGACGCTGAACAACACTGCACAATCTACGCGACACGCCCCAAAGCTTGTAGAGAGTTTCCGCGTTGTCCGATGGATATTGAGAATAAACCTAATTGTGGATATTTTTTTGTGGATGAGAAAGGACGAGTTCTTAAACCGGGAATAAATCCTCGTGTGAAGTTACGGTTAAAAAAATAAAACAAAAGTGAAAAAAAATGGCAACAAGCACAACTATAGTTAGAGGTAGATACTACGATGGATGTACCCAAGCTGCTACAAGCACGGTTGCAAAGAAAATTAATGATGTAACCACTGCAGCAACAACAATTCACAGCGTCGCCATCACGAAAAGCGGAAGAGAAATCGTAGCAGTCATTGTCTGGGCCTAAGCTGGAGGTTAGAGGAAAATGGTTGATGTTACAGAAACCATAATTGCACGTGGAAGGTTAGGCGCGACTGGCTTACGGTACGTTGTGTATGAGGCTTCACCGGTGGATACGGATGACACTATTACGCTTGGTGAACTCAGCATTGTCACTGCTGAAGCATGTTTCCGTTTAGACACAGGCGCAGAAATAACAGCTACAGTCACAGGCACTAGCAATGTAGTCACCGTCACGGAAGCTGGTTTGACGGATGTTAGCGTAGTTGGATTAGCCACGGGGAACTAAGCATGGGCTACAGTATGAAGAGTGACGTGGAATTTTACGGACAATTCGTAACCGGCGACTTCGGAGCCAGCGGCTACGATTACAATAATAGCATAGCGAAAGCCATCACCATCGCAGACCGCAACATAGACCATTACTGTCAAGTGCCTGAAAACTTCTTCGTAGCTGGTGGCATTGAAATTCAAAATGAATTTTTAAACGGTACTGACGTTGCTTACTTAGGCGGAATCACCAAGTTTTTCAACTGGTACACTGGCGGCACAAGTCATTTAAAATTTAAGCATCGTCCTGTCTTAAGCGTTACGAAACTTGAGGAAGAAACTGGAGCAGGCTCATGGAGTACACGGACGGAAGGCACAGGCAACGATTACATTGTAGTAGCTGATGGAGTACGGTATGTGAAGAATACGCCTGCATGGACATACAAGAATATCCGTGTCACCTATAAAATAGGTTACGCAACTACACCGGCACAAGTTACTGAAGTTAGCGGGCGATTGGCAGCAGCATTGCTTCGACGGATAATAGATGCTAAAACTCCGCAAACTATCGGTGTAGGTGGAATGAGTGTTTCTACGGCGGTGGATGCTTCGTTGACTAAGCCTGTGTTTACGGATGAACTGAAACAGTTGCTTGTGAATTACAAGCGGGTGGTTTACGCTTTTACTTAGGAGGGTTTGTATGGATCGTGCTATCTGGGGAGGAGCCCATTGGGGATATTTCCGTTGGGGTGTTTACACGCCTATTTGGGATAATAAGATTTTACCTAATCTGAAGAAAAAATAAAATTGAAGAAGGTGATTTGATATGGCACGAGCAACTGCACCAGTAGACGGTGAAAAAGCAGACCCTGCGCAGTGGCCTACAGACATCACCGCTGATTATGTGAGCAAAACAGATGCGAATGCGCAGACGATTGCAAGTGACGTAACAGTGAGCGGTGACTTAACGGTTTCTGGAAGTTTCAGTCATGGTGCTAAGGGCACTGCGTCTGGAACGAGTCCTATTACGATTGCGCATGGTTTAGGCAGTACGCCGAGTGTGGTTTTGTTAACTGCTAATGCGGCTCAACCATACGCGTTAGGTTATGCTGCAGATGGCACAAACATCACAGTGTATCATAACGCGGCTGCCAGCTTAACTGTCAGTTGGTATGCAATAGCCTAAAAAATTTCTGTCTGCAGAACGACTCCCGCTTCAGTATTCATGGTGATTTGTTATGGACACTAAAAAAATGAGAGTGTACTCTATCGTAATGTTGTTAGCTTCCTTGATTTTGTTAGCTTCAGCTCTAAGCTACACGGTTTACCAGTTTCATATGATTGGAGAAATCATTAAAGCTGGACCAGAGGATCCGTTGGAAGCTTGGAGTGAAGGCAGTTATATCGTTTGGCAGTATAACAGCACATTCTACGCATGTCGCAATATGAGCACGCTTATCGTAGAAGAGATCAGCGACAACGACACTGATATTTTGCAGTATGCAATTAACGAAACAACCTCGCCTGGAGGCACTGTATATGTTAAGGCTCCCACTTACACGGGCACCTACAACGCTGCCGTCACATTGAAAAATAATGTAACACTCATCATTCAATCGGGGGCAGCCGGCATCACCGTCACCATAGACACTGGTGCAACGGCTACATTGATGGATTATCATGATTTCGAGTTTAAACGTTGGACCGTTGGCACTCTCACAAGTTTAGGTGAAAGCCTTGCGAATCCTTCAGGTTATAGTTTCGTAGTTAGAAAAAGCGGTAGTAATTATATTGCACAGAATGGAACCACTGGATTACCGGCTTATTATGGAACAAACGCTTTAACTGTAATCCAAAATGCGATATATGCTTTAGGTTCGGCTGGTGGAAAAATGTTCATAAAAGCGGGAACATATCCATTAGACGATATTCTTGTTACTGCTCCTTGGCCGAATGATGGTCTTGGGACACTGATGATTCAAGGGGAAGGCATAGATAGAACGATACTTAAAACCACGGTTGGATACAGCATGATCAATTATGGTAAGTCAGGAACCAATGTGAAAACCCATCAGGTAATCCTTATGGATTTAACATTAGACGGAAACTATGAAGGGGCTGGCGGAGCACTACCGCAAGCATCGGGATACATACCTGGGATGTTTAATTTGCCACAACCGTATGATAATGCGAGTACAACAGCCCCAAAAGGAATTTTTCATGTAATCCAAAGAGTAAAAATTTATAGACCCACAGGATTCGGAATTTTTAATCCGCGTTGCCTCAAAGTATTTGACTGCGTCTTTGATAGTGCAGGACAACCAGACGAAGCCATACACTGGGATATTATTGGGGGAGGAGCTTGGGTTGATGCGGAAATTATCGGGTGCACTTATATGAACTCTGCGGGAAATTACGTTGATGTTGTAGTTACTGTAGAAGGTGAGACTTCTCGTGTTATATTCAGAAACAATCGAAGTTACAATCATACGATTGGCGGTGTTTACGCTTTAAATTATAAAAGCATAATAGAAGGAAACATTTTAACCAACAACCAATCTGGAAGCAGTATAAGTTACGATGCCAGCACGCATCAAAATAACAGAGGACAAAACATTGTCGCAAACAACATTCTGACAAACCTAACTGTTTACTACGACGAAACCAAAAGTGATAGCGGATACGAAAACATAATTAATGGAAAATTCACCGAAAACAGTGGAACAGTGGAAGCAAGTAATGATGATTGGGTAGCTCACGGCTTGGCAGGCGAACCCGACCTAGTGACATTAACAATTGAGGAAACAGACGCTAACTATTGCTTACAGTTGAAAGCGACAAACTCAACACACTTCCAAATCTACCTTTATGACCTTACCGGTGCGGCTGCTGAAACCGTGGATAAGACAATCAATTGGTATGCTGAATATAAACCATAGAGGCTCCTAAAATGGTTGGTGACGCAGAAGTTACACGAAGAGCCTTAAGCCTCGGCGCACGCGACAGTTGGTCGGGTTGGCGAGCTAAAAACTGGTCGGATCCAGAGGATCCAGAAAGCAAAATTGAAATGGTAATTGTTAAACGTGGAGCCCATCAACTAGCTTCGTTGGCAGGCGTGTATCCTGTGTTAGATGCTGCAGGCTTAACCGCAGATCCAGTAAGTGTAGGCGACCAAATCCTCGACAAACAAAATAATTATTGGGATGTTGAAACAGTTCAGCCTCACTATTGGCTCGACAGTTTCGTTTACCGCGTCTGCAACATGAATCATGCACGGCTTTATCAAGCTGATCCAGGCAGCACCACATGGAGTAAAACACGGGCAAGCGACACACGATACCGCACTAAAGTCTGGTTAGAAACTCGTTTGCGTGACGCTCAAATCACAAAAGACGATGACAGTACAGAAGCGGATTACGCGGTTATTTTTAATGAGCCGCCTTATCCGTTGCATCTTGAATTTCGCGGAGACAGTGACATGGAAGGTTTATTTGTGATTGATCAACCAGCTAGCACGCCTTTACATGATGCTGACCAAATAATTAGAGATTACACTGATCATGTGCCTATTCATGTTTTAACTGTGGACAGTACAGGTTGCACGGGTACGGCGTTGCAGCATAAGATGATTGCGGAATTGCAGTATATCGCTGAAACTTATCCGGAAGGTAGTCAACGTGGTCTTGAACGGAGGAATAAGCATGATCGTGATTTGGGTGGTATGTGGTTGTATGATGCGGAGTATGTTTTAAGTTATACGAGGACGGCTGCAACATGACATTACCCACTACTACTTATGGTGTTGGTTGGCAAGATGACTTCGGCGACAAAACAAATTATGAAACTGGCGGCACTGCGCCTCCAACGTTAACTGTTGTAAGCAACACTTTATTCAATATTGAATATGACGGCAACTCTGGATATGTATCTAATAAGGATAGTGCACATCTTGATATTTCATCCACTTTATACCCGAAAGTTGTGTTCAGATATAAAACAAGCAACGCAAACGTTAGAACAAGAGTCCAAGTTGTTTTCAGCGATGGCTCAAACGAGTATGTAACCGGAGTAATCGGCAGCACCACTTGGGTCACTGTAACCGCTAGCATAAGCACAACAGGAAAAACTATAGATCACATTCGCCTGTACGTTTTAACTGCAGCCGGCAACGTTTACTTCGACTTCGCTAGTTTGTACATGGGCACACAAACCTTTCACAATTACGACTTGCTTGACGTGAATCCACGCGTGAAATCACCTTTAATTGGGATTCCTGGAAGAGACACTGATGTAACACAGATGCTTGGCAGAACAAACACAATTATCACTATTGAAGGTCCTATGCGCAGCGGCAAAACATGGGGCGGTAGCAATTTGACGTATGGCGAGTTTTTGATGCGGTTGCTTGCGGAGAAAAAGTTTCAATGGTTCACCAGTGACCAGGGCTGCTTTAAAGTTACGCCTGTGCCTGAAGGCTTCCACTTCCGACAAAGCAAAGACAGTGATTATCAATTGCATTATAGTTTGGTGTTGCGTGAGTATGATGTGGGTGACGCAAGCGTGTTCGGTAGTCCCGGTTGGTATGGAAAATGAGTTTACGTTTTGACTTTGACAAGGGCACTCTTAAAGAGGATTTGGCTAGGCTTCCCGAAGAAATGTTGGATGCGGCTTTTACAGAGTTAATGATGCAAGCGGAGCTTATGAAAGGCATAGCCCAAGTAATCGTGCGTGTGGACACGGGCTCGCTGAGAGATTCTATTCGCGTTGAAAGAGGTGGTGAGGGTGAGCGTTGGCGAAGAGTCAGAGTAAGAGCAGGTGGATATGTGACAAACCCGTTAACTGGAAAAGTCGTGACGTATGCTGTTCATGTGGAACAGAAGTTTCCGTTTATGCGTCCGGCTTGGGAACAGATTCGCGGGAATGTTGATAGTTTGATTAAGCGTAGGGTGGTTGAAGCGGTTGAGCGACATTGAAGATCACACAGTTTCTTTCAGCCTAGAAGTAAATGTAGAACCGGCTTATGAGAATATTAGACGGTTAGAAACAATTCTTTATCGTTATCTTGGCTTGTTACGTAGACTTGGGCTACCTCCAGAACAAGAAAAACTTATACGTGAAATTCAAATAACAATCACACTTTTAAACCAGTTACGCTTAACCATGATAGCCGTGCAAGCAGCTTCTGGACCGATTGGATGGGCTCTAGCTGGAATCGGTGCTGCCACATTCTTAATTGACACCGTAGAATTCGGATTGGACTTGTAAATTATGATTAATCCAGTTTATAAAATCGAAACCTACACAGGCGCTGTCTTAGACCATACAATAACAAGTGAAGTTCTGAGTCTACATGT
>Ga0315549_1004353_pt1 | contig 11992 bp, 9 predicted proteins | sample SalMarSW160200MG_FD_203101 | JGI IMG/M metagenome (GOLD analysis project Ga0315549, IMG submission 203101) | Salt marsh sediment microbial communities from the Plum Island Ecosystem LTER, Massachusetts, United States - Salt Marsh Sediment SW1601-200 ... | reverse complement strand
AAGGCTAAAGCCGGCGCCAAAGACAAGCTTTACGGCTCCATCACCAGCGCCGATATTGCCGCTGAACTGCAGAATGTCACCGGGCTTGAAATCGACAAGAGAAAGATAGAGCTGGCCGAGCCTATCCGCCAGCTGGGTAGCTACGAGATAGCCCTCAAACTGGGTAAGGATATTGCCCCCAGGATAAAGGTCACCGTGATTGAGGAAGAAGCGGAAGAGACGCCTGTCAAGAAAGAGAAGAAGGCAGCCAGGAAGAAGGCAGCGCCCAAGGCAGAGGAGAAGGCGGCTAAGGAGAAGAAGGCGCCCAAGACAGCCAAGAAGGCAACCAAGAAAGAGAAGAAAGCCCCGGAGAAAGAAGAGAAAGCGGCCAAGGAAAAGAAAAAGGCCACCAAGAAGGTAGCTAAGGAACCCGCGGCGGAGAAGAAGCCAAAGAAAGCGGCTAAGACCACCAAGGCAGCCGAAAAGAAGACAACCAAGAAAGCAGCTAAGGCTAAAAAGGAAGAGAAGACGGAATGAATGGCGACAAATTGCCGCCGCATGATACTGACGCCGAGGAAGCCGTAATCGGTTCACTGCTGATTGACGGCGCGTCCATCCATAAAATTGCCACCATACTTCAGCCAACCGACTTCCACAACGAACGAAACTCGCTGATATACGGGGCATGCCTGTCGCTCTACGAGCGCGACGAAGCCATAGACCAGATTACCGTGGCTCAGGAGCTCGACCGGCAGGGTAAGCTGGAGACCTGCGGCGGCGCCGCCAACCTGGGTCATTTAATCGCTAACTGCCCCACCTCTCTTGATATCGAGCACTATGGCCAGATTGTCTACCGCCTCTCGATAATGCGCCGCCTGATTAATGCCGGGGGGCAGATTTCCAGCATCGGTTACCGGGCTGACCCTGACGTCGACCGCAGCCTCAACGATGCCGAGGACGTTCTATTTCGACTGCGCCACGGGCAGAGCCGGCGGGACCTGACCCATATCCGCCAGGTGCTGGACCGGTACTTTGAGACCACCACCGAGGTTGAAGGTGAAAGCAGGGAACCTATCCCCTACGTGCTTTCCCACTTTGCCGGTCTGGACGAATTTCTGGGCGGGTTCCAGCGCTCCGACCTGATTATTGTCGGCGGACGGCCGAGCATGGGTAAGACCAGCCTGGCCCTGAGCCTGGCCCGAAATGCCGCCGTGGAACAGGGGGCCTGCGTAGCCCTGTTCAGCCTGGAGATGGCAAGAGAGCCGCTGGTGCTGCGCCTGCTTGCCAGCGAAGCTGAGGTTGATTCTCGGCAGGTTCGTCTGGGCCACCACACCGAAGAGCAGGAACAGAGGATTATGGATGCCATCGGCCGGCTCTCCGAAGCCCCGATTTACATCGATGATACCCCCCAACTTAGAGTGGTGGAGATGAGAAGTAAAACCCGCCGCCTCTTCTACGAGCGCGGCGTTGACCTGATTATCGTCGATTACCTGCAGCTGATGATGGGAGATAGAAGGTCGGATAACCGCGTTCAGGAGGTCAGTGACATCTCCCGCGCCCTCAAAGGGCTTGCCCGCGAGATGAACGCACCGGTGCTGGCGGTATCGCAGCTAAGCCGTGCCCCGGAGGGGCGGGCATCACACGAACCACAGCTTTCCGACCTGCGTGAGAGCGGCAGTATTGAACAGGACGCCGACGTCGTTGTCTTTGTCTACCGGGATGAATACTACTACACCAGCAAAGAGGACTGGGAACGGGAGCACCCCGGTGAAAGCTACCCGCCGCCGGCGGATATCATCATCGCCAAACACCGTAACGGCCCCACCGGCGTAGTCAAGCTGCTGTTCAAGCCGAGGATGGCCAAGTTCGAGAATATCCCCAACCAAGAGCCGAGCCTGTTATAAAATCTGATACCGGTTAAAATTTACAATGGAGCAATTTAAGGGTTTCCCGTCTAAAATGAAGTTTACCGCCGTACCTGATTTTTTCCTGAGCAGGCTGCTGCCTCAAATCAGCGATATTGCCGAGCTGAAAACGACCCTGCACATCTTCCAGGCGTTATACCACAAGCGGGGCTATCCCCGCTTTACCACCTACAAAGAGCTGGCGGGCAACAAAAGCCTGATGAGCAGCCTGAAAGGGGATACCCAACCGCCCGATAAGGCGCTGCGCCGCGCCCTGGAAATGGCGGCTAAACGGGGCACCATCCTGCACCTGGAACTCGATAAAGACGGGACGCCAGAGGACATATATTTTCTAAATACCGAATCGGACAGGCAGGTTATGGCTAAAATTCAAAAGGGCGAACTGAACTTGAGCGGGCTTAAAGCCAGGGAGCCGGCCTACATAGATACCGAGGAGCCGCCCGACATCTTTACCTTATACGAGCAGAATATCGGCATGCTTACCCCAATGATTGCCGACGAGCTGCGTGACGCCGAGCAGCTCTACCCCCAATACTGGATAAGGGACGCTATCAAGGAGGCGGTTGACTTAAACAAGCGAAGCTGGAGATACATCGCCAAGATTTTAGAAAACTGGTCAGCCGAAGGTAAGAGTGATGGAACACATCGGGGAGATTCTAAAAAGACAGACCGGGACAAATACGTCAAGCAAAAATATGGAAACGCTGTCAGACGTTAAAGAACCCGAAGAAGCAGCAGATTCGGCTTGCCCTATTTGTAAGGGGGCCGGCTTTGTCCACCCACGGCTGCCATCGGGCAAGCCGGACTACAGCCGCACCGTGCCCTGCAGCTGTACCCAGCCGGAACGGGATAAAAAGAGCCGGAGCCGGCTGCAGCGCTACAGCGGCCTGGAGCTTGAGCTGCTGAAAAAGATGGCCTTCGATAATTTTGACTGGAAGCGGGTCAACCTGCCGCCGGAGCAGCGTGAGAACCTGAAGAAGGCTTACGATACCGCTTTTGAATTCGCCAGGTCACTCCAGGGCTGGCTGGTGTTGCAGGGGGATACCGGCTGCGGTAAAACCCACCTGGCGGCGGCCATCGCCAACTACCGCCTCAAAGAGGGCAAACCGGTCAAATTTGTGGTGGTGCCCGACTTCCTCGACCACCTGCGCTCTACCTTCAGCCCGGAGAGCCCGGTGACCTACGACCAGCTCTTCGAAGAGGTCAAGAACGCCCCCCTGCTCATCCTGGACGACTTCGGCGAGCAGTCAACCACCCCCTGGGCACAGGAGAAGCTCTACCAGGTTATCAACTACCGCTATAATGCCCAGCTGGCTACCGTCATCACCACCCGCTTGGCAACAGATGAGATGGCCGACCCCATAGTCTCCCGCTTCCTCGACCACCAACTAAGCATGATATTCAATATCATGGCTCCCGACTACCGGACCAGCCGCAAGAAGACGACCCGAGGGCGGAAAGAGCGCCGGGGCTAGCCGCTAATTTGCATAGCTCCAACGCTTTTTTGTAAAATAGGTTGGCTTTCGTATTATGAGTGTGAATGCAATAAGTCTGCCCGTTCTGGTGCTAAATCAGAGCTATGAGCCGCTTAACGTGTGCCGGGTGCGGCGAGCCCTAGTGCTGATGCAGCACGGTAAGGCAGAGATGCTGGAGAACGGCGCCGGATTTATCCACACTGCCAGCCAGGACTTCCCCCTGCCTTCGGTAATACGCCTGGCTTACATGATTAAGCGTCCCCGCCCACTGAGAAAGCTGACCCGCCTGGAGATTTTCCACCGCGACCACTATACCTGCCAGTACTGCGGCAAGAAGACCGGACAGCTTACCCTGGACCATGTCATCCCCCGATACCGCAACGGCGAACATGTATGGGAAAACGTGGTCAGCGCCTGCATATCATGTAACCGGCGTAAGGCGGGAAAGACCCCCAAAGAAGCCGGGATGAAGCTAACTCACCAACCGGCGCCGCCGCGAGGTGACGCCTACTTCTACATCCCCTATCGCTACCGGCAAAGCCAGAGCCAGTGGCAGAAATACCTGCCCCAGTAAGAGCTATTCCTCTTTGGACAGCTTTTCTTTAGCGTTGATTTCACTGAGAGGCACTTCTATGCTTGCCTGGCCCTCAGTTTCCACTGTCACCGTCTCCTTGAGCAGATTGCTCCCCACCACCTTAGCCAGCCCCATTGACGTGGACACCTGCTGGCCTATCTTAGGCATCTGCTTTTTTATGCTCTGGTACTGCCCGCTTTCATAAGCCAAACAGCACAACAGGCGCCCGCAAACACCGGATATCTTCATCGGGTTGAGTGGTAAATCCTGGTCCTTAGCCATCCTGATGGAAACGGGGGAGAACTCGGAGAGGAAGTCCACACAGCACAGAGGGCGCCCGCAACGGCCAAAGCCACCCACCACCTTGGCTTCATCCCTGGGCCCCAGCTGGCGCAATTCAACCCGCAGCTTAAAACGACTGTTTAATTCCCGAACCAGCTCGCGGAAGTCCACCCTCTCGGTGGCGCTGAAGAAAAAGGTGAGCCGGCTGCCATCGAGATTGTATTCCGCCGATAGCAGTTTCATCGGCAGCCTGAACTTGGCTATCAGCCTGGCACACTCAGCCAGAGCATTAGCCTCCTTGGCTTCCAGTTCTTTAACCTGCTCTATATCCTCCGGGTCTGCCTTGCGCACCACCGGTTTCAGCTCCCTGTTTACATCATCATCATCCTGAACCTGCCCGGGGGCAATAACCACCCTGCCCAGCTCCTCGCCGCGGATGGTCTTGACCACGACATGGTCACCTACCTCAAGCTCGATGTCCGCCGGGTCAAAGTAATATATCTTGCCGGCTCTCTTAAAACGCACGCCAACAACATCAGCCATAATTTACCGCCGCTCTCCTTTCCGGTATGCTGAGCATCAGCACCTCCAGCACCAGCCGCGGATTGGCATTCTGCCTGAGCTGCTCTCCCGCTGACTGAATACTGCTGATAAAAGACCTTATCTCCGCCAGGCTATAACCCTGCGCCAGGCTAGCCAGCAGCTCCTGCCGGTCTATGTTGGTGATACTGTCACCACAGCCGAGCCTGACCAGCAACAGGTCGCGCCACCAGTCGAGCCATAAATCAAGTATCTCCTGAACCGGGCTCCGGCTCTGGCTGAACCAGGCCACCAGCTGGGAAGCGTAGTCAAAACGCTCTTCATAATCGGCATTCGTTATGTCAAGCAATTTATCCAGCCTCTGGCTGCGCTGCTCAAGCAAGCTGTCATCCCCAGCCGCCAGTATTGCCCAGCCCAGACAGCCGTGACTGAGACGGGCCAGAAGCTCTGCCTTCTGCGGTTCCACACTCCAGCGCTCACCCAGGGCAACCCCTACCTGGGAGGTTGCCAGCGGGCGCAGTTCCAACCGCTGGCAGCGGGAAACCACCGTTGCCGGCAGAACTGACTCGTTGGCGGTGAGCAGAATAAAGATTACCGCGGCTGAAGGCTCCTCCAGAGTCTTTAGCAGGCTGTTAGCCGCTTCCGTCGACATGAGCTCAGCCCCGTCAATAATGAATACCTTAAACCTGCCTTCGAAAGGGGGCAGGTTGGATGAGTGCTGTATTTCTCTTATCTGGTCGATAGCGATTTCGGTGCGCGGCTTGTCGTTGGAGTTACCGGTGGAATCCAAGCCGATAACCTGGACATCGGCATGATTACCCGAAGTTATCTTCTGGCAGGAGTCACACGAGCCACAGGGAGGCTCATCCCCCTGGCAATTCACCACCCGGGCTAAATCCAGCGCCAGGGTCATCTTGCCGACATGCGGGGGACCTACCAGGAGATAGGCATGAGCCACTGCTCCCTGCTCCAGGCTGCGCTGGAGTAAGGATACCGCCCTAGATTGCCCTACTATCTGCCACACACCAAATCTCCCAACTAGGCTAAATCGTGCCGGGTAAGGTCATCGAAGGTCTCCCGGCGCCGGATAAGGCGCGCCTTGCCTTCTTTAACCATAACCACCGCGGATTTAAGCGAAGCGTTATAGTTGCTAGCCTCAGCTAATGAGTAAGCACCGCAGCCCGGTACGGCGATGATATCGCCGGCGACCGGCTCCGGTAACTCAATGTCCCTGATTAATATATCGCCTGCTTCGCAGAACTTGCCGGCAACGGTAAACTTACCGGACGGCTTATCTTTCATACGGTTGGCAATGACCGCCTCTAATCTGGCTCCGTAGAGGGCGGGGCGGATATTATCAGCCATGCCACCATCCACCGACACATAGCACCTGACCCCGGGGATATCCTTGACCACCCCCACCGTGTAAAGCGCCACGCCCGCCTGCCCTACCATCGACCGCCCCAGCTCAACAACAAGCCTGGGTTGCGCCAGCCCCAACTTCTGGCAGCCGTTAATAACGCTGGAGGTTATCGCCTCGGCATAGGCGGCAACGGGCGGGGCGGGGGAATCTAAAGTATATTGAATGGCAAAGCCGCCGCCTATATCCAGTTCGGCCATCTCAAAGCCGTGCTTCTGCTTCATATCGGCGGCAAAGCCTAGAATAATGTCTATCGCCTGCTGGTAAGGCTCAAACTCGGCAATCTGGGAGCCGATGTGGAAATGCAGCCCCCTTAAGCGAAGCTGGGGCATAGCCAGGGCGGTGGTCAGCGCTTCCTCGGCCTGGACCATGGGTACGCCAAACTTGCTATCGAGATTGCCGGTGACGATATAGCGGTGGGTATGGGGGTCTACACCGGGGGAAAGCCGTAAAAGTATATCGGGCTTATCGCCCCGCTCCCTGGCAAGCTCACCCAGCAGGTTAAGCTCGTAGAGATTGTCCACCACGATGCGCCCCACGCCCCACTCCAGAGCCAGCTTTAATTCCTCAGCCGATTTATTATTGCCGGGGAAATAGACCCGCTCCATAGGGAAACCGGCGGAGCGGGCGATGCTCATTTCGCCGGCGGAGACAACATCCAGCCCCAGTCCCTCTTCATTAAAGAGTTGGGACAGAGCCTTATTTATAAAAGCCTTGGCGGAATAGAAAACGGCGGTATCGGCATAGCGCCGGCTGAACTCCCGCTTAAATTCAGCGCACTTTTCGCGCAGGCTGAGCTCGTCAAAGAGGTACAGGGGCGTGCCAAACTCAGCGGCTAGCTCTACAGCATCGCAGCCGCCGATAACCAGATGACCATTCTTATTAACCGCCGATTCCGGCGGGAACAATTTAATTCGGGACTCCATCTAGTCCTCTCTCAGCTTGTAGCGCTGTATCTTGCCGGTGCTGGTCCTGGGCAATTTCTTGGTGAACTCCAGCCACCGCGGGTATTTATAGGGAGCTATACTCTTCTTGACAAAGAGCTGAATGTCTTTAGCCAGTTTGTCCGAGGGGCGGCGACCCTTCTTAAGCACCACGTATGCCTTGGGCTTAACCAGGCCGTGCTCGTCCCTTTTAGCCACCACCGCCGCCTCACGCACCGCCGGGTGGGAAACCAGGGCGTCTTCGACCTCAACCGGTGAGACCCATATGCCGCCAACCTTGAGCATGTCATCGCTGCGACCGCGGTAATAGTAGTAACCCTGAGCATCACGGCGGTACCTGTCTCCAGTATTAAACCACTCTCCCAGCATGGATGTCTTGGTCTTATCGTGGTAGCGGTAGTAATAGGCGGCCGTCGATTCCCCCATTACCTGCAGCGTGCCCACCTCGCCATCAGGCACCTCTTTACCTTCATCATCGAGAATCCTGGCGTGATACCCCGGTACCATTTTACCCGAGCTGCCCGGCTTGACATCGCCCGGACGATTGGAGATAAAAATGTGTAAAAGCTCGGTGGAGCCGATGCCGTCCAGTATATCCAGCCCGAACTTTTTCTTCCACTCAAAATAGATTTCCTTGGGCAGGGCTTCACCGGCCGAGGTACAGACACGCAGGGAGGATAAATCGTATTTCTTATCAGCGCCCTCTACCTCCAGCATATTGGCGTAAAGCGTGGGTACACCGAAGAATACGGTGGGATGATAGCGGTCTATAGTGGCGAATATGGTTTCGGGGCGGGGTCTGTCAGGGAGCAGCACCACCGAGGCGCCAATAGCCAGCGGATAGAAGAAGCTGTTGCCCAGCCCGTAGGCAAAGAAGAATTTTGACGCTGAAAAGAGTAAATCGTCCTGAGTAATGCCCAGAACAGCCCGGGCATAATTGTCAATGCAGCTGAAAACATCGTGCTGAAGGTGGACCGCCGCCTTGGGAACACCGGTGCTGCCCGAGGTGTAGTTCCAGAAAGCGGCATCATCAACGGTGGTATAAGCCACATCGAGTTTATCGGAACAGCGGTCGACGAGGTCATGGAAAGCGATATGATAAGCCCTGGTCTTTTCGCCGACGACGATAGTATTTTCCAGATAGAGCAGCTTCTCCTTGAAACCTTCTATCTCCTCAATAAAATCAGCGTCGGTGATAAGGGTGCGGGCACGGCTGTTATTGAGCAGATAGCGGTAGTCATGCATGGTATACATATAGTTGACCGGCGTTGGGATGGCGCCGATTTTTACGGCACCGAAGAAGCAAGCCATGGCTTCCGGCGAATCGTACATCGCCAGCATCACCCGCTCTTCCATATGCACACCTAAAATCTTAAGCGCATTGCCAACCTTATTTATCAGGCTCTGCATCTCGCTGTAGGTATAGGTCTCATCTTTATAATAAATGGCGACCTTATCGCCCAAACCCTTGTCCACCATGTCATCTATCAGTTTAGTAGTTACGTTGTAGTACTGGGGAATAGAACTCTGGTATTTATATTGTCTTTCCATTTTGACCACCTGAATCAATATACTGCGGTATTTACTCTAGTTTATAATAAATGCTCCTATTTTACAAAGCTATGGTTCTTCTTCCCGCCCTCCCACCCTAAAGAGGCTTCGCCTCTGAAACACCGCTTCCCCACCCCCAACTGAAGTGGTATCCATTTTTCTCTCCCCACCGGGGGTTAGGGGTGGGGAGAAGCCCCGTAAGGGGCATACCTTGAAAAGGGTCGGTGGGCGGGAAAAGATATAAAACAGGGTGGGGAGTTTAACCTTTAAATTGACCTGAACCTTAAATAACATTAGAATAGCACTTAACCCCAAACTAAAGAGGCGGAATTTGTACCAGAAGACCACCCTGGATAACGGACTGCGGGTTATCACCGAAACCATGCCCCATACCCGCTCGGTATCTATCTGCATATTTATCGGCGTCGGCTCCAGGTATGAAACCGAACGGCAGGCCGGCGTCTCCCACTTCATCGAGCACCTGCTCTTTAAGGGCACACCCAGGCGCACTACTGCCAAGGAAATCTCAATGGCTATAGAGGGGGTGGGGGGCATCATTAACGCCGGCACCGATAAGGAGCTGACCGTATACTGGTGCAAGGCGGCTCAACCGCACTTCTCCTTAGCCCTGGACGTGCTGAGCGATATCCTGCTTCATTCCAAATTTAACTCTGATGACATTGAGAGTGAGCGCCGGGTTATCATTGAAGAGATTCACATGGAAAAGGATTCCCCCTCCCAGCTGGTTAATCTGCTTATCGATGGGCTTCTCTGGCCCGGACACCCCCTGGGCAGGGACATAGCCGGCGACGGGGATTCAGTTGCCGGCATCAGCCGAGAGATGATACTCGATTACCTGGAACACCAGTATCTACCGAGCAACACCGTGGTCAGTATCGCCGGCGCTCTAAAGCACCGGGAGATGGTAACCGCCGTAAATCAGGCGCTGGGCGGCTGGGCAGACCGGCAGCCTCGCCCCGGCTATAAGGCATACGGGGAACGGCCGTTCCCCAATCTTAAGATTGAGAGTAAAGACACCGAGCAAGCCCACCTCTGCCTGGGCTTAAACGGCCTGCCCCTGCTACACCCCCAGCGCTTTGTCCTCGACCTGCTTAATGTCATCCTTGGGGAGGGGATGAGCAGCCGTCTTTTTACCGAGATTCGCGACCGTCTGGGACTGGCTTACAACATTCACAGCTATGTAGACCACTTTCTGGATACCGGCGCCATTACTGTTTATGCCGGGGTAGAACCGAAAAACCTGCCGGTAGCCATCAAGGCTATCCTGGAACAGCTTTCCAAGCTCAAAGAGGCAATCCCCGAAGCGGAACTTACCAAAGCCAAGGAATTAGCCAAGGGGAGATTACTGCTGCGCATGGAGGACAGCCGCAATGTGGCCGGGTGGATGGGGGGACAGGAGATTCTTACCGGAAGTATCTTAAGCGTTAACCAGGTTACATCACTTATTGACGCCATTACCACCGAAGAACTGGGGAAACTGGCTAAGGAGCTGCTGGTGGATAGTCAACTAAGGCTGGCGGTGGTGGGGCCGGTGGCTGAGGATGAGCCGCTGGAGGAGTTGCTAAAATTATAAAAATAGCCGTGGTTTTCAGACCACGGCTATGCGCCTTGTTATACCCTAGGACGCTATCTGGGTTTGGGCTTGGGTTTCTTGTCCACTCCCGTCCTCCTGTATGTTATTCGAGAATTCGAATTACATCATCCCTTCCATGCCACCCATACCACCCGGCGGCATGCCCGGCATCCCCTTTTCCTTCTCCGGTATGTCCGCCACCAGTGCCTCGGTAATCAAAACCATGACGGCGATACTGGCGGCATTCTCCAGGGCCGACCTTACCACCTTGGTCGGGTCAATAATACCCTTTTCCACCATATCACCAAATTCATCGGCTTCGGCATCATAGCCAACGCCGGCCTTACTCTTCTTCACCGCATCAACTATCACCGAGCCGTCCTTACCAGCATTTTCGGCAATCCAGCGAATCGGCGCTTCCACCGCTTTGCGAATGATATTAACGCCAGTCAGTTCATCAGCGGTGGCGTCTACCTTCTTTAGAAGCGCTGTAGCCCTGAGCAGAGCCACACCGCCGCCGGGTAGAATACCCTCTTCTACCGCCGCCCGGGTGGCTGACAGGGCGTCCTCAACCCGGTGCTTTCTCTCTTTAAGCTCAACCTCGGTAGCCGCTCCAACCTTGATTACGCCGACACCACCGACCAGTTTAGCCTGCCTCTCCTGCAGCTTCTCACGGTCGAAGTCGGAGGTGGTCTCCTCTATCTGGGCCTTAATCTGCTTGATTCTGGCTGTGATATCCTCCTCCGAGCCTTTACCTTCAACGATAGTGGTGTTGTCCTTGTCCGAAGTTACCCGGCGGGCCCGGCCTAAATCTTCTACAGTAACCGACTCCAGCTTGCGCCCGACTTCCTCCGAGATTACCTTGCCGCCAGTGAGGATAGCTATATCCTCCAGCATCGCCTTGCGCCTATCGCCAAAGCCGGGAGCCTTAATCGCCAGAATATTAAGCGTGCCCCGCAGCTTGTTTACCACCAGGGTAGCCAGGGCTTCGCCTTCTATGTCCTCGGCGAGAATCAGCAGGTTCTTGGACACCTGCAATATCTTTTCCAGAGCCGGCAGCAGGTCGGATATTGCCGATATTTTCTTGTCGGTGATGAGGATATAGGGGTCCTCTATCTCCGTCTCCATCTTTTCAGCGTTGGTGATGAAATAGGGGCTGATGTAACCGCGGTCAAACTGCATGCCTTCCACATACTCGGTCTCATACTTTATCCCCTTGGATTCCTCAACGGTGATAACTCCGTCCTTACCTACCTTTTCCATCACCTCGGCAATCAGTTCGCCAATATCCTTATCCTTGGCAGTGATGGTGCCTACCTGCGCAATCTGCTCCTTGCCCTTAACCTCAACCGAGACCCTCTTTAGCTCAGCAACAATAGCCTGGGTTGCCTTCTCAATTCCCTTTTTAAGTGCTATGGGATCAGCCCCAGCCGCCACGTTCTTAAATCCTTCAGTGATGATAGCGTGAGCCAAGACAGTAGAGGTGGTGGTGCCATCGCCGCAGGCATCGTTGGTCTTGGTGGCCGCTTCCTTGACCAGCTGAACACCCATGTTCTCAAAGGGGTCGGGAAGGTCAATATCTTTGGCAATGGTAACCCCGTCATCAATTACCGACGGAGCCCCCCATTTCTTGTCCAGCGCCACACAATGCCCCTTGGGACCCAGTGTCACCTTAACGGCATCAGCCAGGGTGTCTATCCCCTTCTTT
>Ga0315549_1004345_pt1 | contig 12001 bp, 8 predicted proteins | sample SalMarSW160200MG_FD_203101 | JGI IMG/M metagenome (GOLD analysis project Ga0315549, IMG submission 203101) | Salt marsh sediment microbial communities from the Plum Island Ecosystem LTER, Massachusetts, United States - Salt Marsh Sediment SW1601-200 ... | reverse complement strand
AGTGAAGTCTAGGGTTATCGAGTCATTTGGTTTTATCTCCAGGGACTGCGTGCCAGCAGCGACAGAAAACACTAGCCGCTCCTGTCTGGTCGGCTTCACCTGTATTTCCGGAGGGTATAGGGCTAACGTAATGGGGTTTGAAGAAACGTTGTTAAGTGAAAACTTGACTCCAACAGGTTCCCCCGGGAGATAATGAGCCTCTTCTGGAGCTACACTCACCTCAAAGGGTGGCGGGGGAGGTGGTTGCTTCGGTGGTGCTGATAGACTGATATACGCCTCTGCAACGAGACCTTCAGGTTGCGGTAAGAGATTGAATATTATGTTCCGACCGGATGGATTTACTATCTTAGACTGACTCACCATAAAGAAACACCCTTTAGGCTCACGGAAATACTTGTCTGGTGCTTCCAGGAGAAGCTGATAGTAGCCGTCTTTGAGGCTGGTGCCTATATCGACTGTTATGCTTTCTTCGCCATCACTTTTTACAGCTTGTACAAAAAGAAGCTCCTCGCCTTCAGCATTTCCTTCGTGCGATATAGTGAGTATGGCTTCTTCCCCTTTTTCCAAGCCATTGATAGTTACTGTCATCCGAATATCACCTGTGACGGATGACGACGGCTGCGATTTCTGCTGACACCCCGTCACTGGGGTTATTAGCGACAGAGTTGCGAGAAGTATAACAATCAGAATAACAATCTTTTTCATCATGCACCTCCCTGAGGACGCAAGCAACTGGTTGTTACCCTACACCCCCTCCTGTATATTCTCCAGTCACGGCGTCGATCCAGGCCTTGATGCGGTTGTCCTGCGAGCCTTCTTCCCAGAACAAAACAATCCAGGTATCGCCCTGCAGGTAAGCCTCTACTTTTGCCCTTGCGATCCATGACGCGTCCATCGTAAATCCCAGAACACCTTCCCTGGCGCTCTCGATAGCCTGTTCCTGGCTTACGTAAGGCCCCGGTTTGGCCTCTCTGCGGGCGCTTATGCTCCTGGAATCGCCTGTCTGGGCATCGACCGTAATGATAACGCTTTGCCATATGCCGGGGTAAGGCTCGGAGGCAGATTGTCCTACCGCAGGCGGCGGGGGAGGTTTCAGAGGATAAGGCATCAGTTCTTCAGCCTCTGCATTGATGTTGTCGAAAGTTACTTCCCAGTACCAGCCATGCACCTCGGCCCGTATATCACTGCGGGAGACAATTGAAGGGGGAAGCCCTCTCGTCGCCATCTCAATCGCCTGCCCCCGGCTTATCAGCTGAATATCAGAAGTGCCCTCTTGCGCAGTTGTAGGAAGGAAAAGTACAGATGGTATGCGATTTACAGGCACCATAAAGCTTTCCCCAGGTTCCGGGTCAACTGCCAGCATTACCCCCACGACATGCCCGGCGGCATTGACCACCGGCCCGCCAGCCATTCCGGGCTCACCGCCGGCATTCAGCCTCATTACGCGCAGTTCTGTTCCCTCAGCCAAAGGCAAGTCATACTTCGCATCCAAGACTTCGACCTCTATTTCACGGTACTCTCCATCGCTATAGCCTGACACAACCAAGTGCGTGCCTGCCTTTAGTTCGGATACCTCGTTATTACCAGCTACTATGAATGGAACCAAATTGTCCTTCTCTACCTTGATGCAGGCAAGACCGGTCGTATTGTCTGTTCTGGAAACGGAGCCTTCCAGAGGCAGCCCGTTACTGAGGACTACTTCCAGCCGCTCAACGTCAGGGGCGTCAGCAAGGAAGGCTAAAATATCGCCTTTTGACCTGAATATGAAACCGGAACTCTGACCGGATCTGCCTCCTTCAAGCAGAGACTTCACCATCACCGTTGGTTGTCTGGTGGTTTTGGGCGAGACCTCAAACATTGCTGAGGCTATCACCGTATTATCCCGGTAAACTCTCAGTTCGTAGTTACCCGGGTCAGCAGGAACCATCCATGGGTTTTGAAAAGCCGAGAGAGTAACTTGACCTGGCTCAAACGGCCCCAAATCACTAGGCAAACCTACTTCCACTTCTTCGCCGGTATCTATGTTGAAAAAGGTATACCGGGAAAACGTAATGTCTGTCTCAAGCAACTCGCTTATTTTGAGCCCGAGAAACATCCTGTCTCCCAAATTGAAGACCCTTTGTATCCGGTCGGGATGGGGGTCTATCCCTCTATCAAATGCCCAGGCACTGGTGGGGGGAGGAGCACCTGACTCTGCCGGGAATATAGCTATAACATCAATGATATCAGGTGAACTCTGCCGACACCCGGCCGGGGCTAGCAGCACCGGAAACATCAGAACTATTAAGCAAAAAATGATTAGCCTTTTCATTTTTCGTCCCTTAAATTTTTACATTCAACTATTCCAGCGGTATCCTGAACTCCCAGGGGCCTTCCCAGTCGCCGAAGCTGGTGATGGTAAAGGTGAGTTCCTTCGTTCCTTTCGGTACGGGGATGGACATAAACCAGACGTAATCGTAGCCGTCAAGATTGCTGCCGCCACTGGCACCAAGAACTGAACCAGCTTGGCATACCGGGCCGCCGTCGAGGCTGTATTCGGCGATAATACTCTCTAATGGCGGCGGGGATACCGGGTGTCCGTAGTCGGCATTGAAAGCATAAAAGCTGAGGCCGCTCGTCGTCAGTTCGACCCGCTTCAGGGTAAAGGTGATACCACCCACCGTCTTTGACTCATTTACATTGATAGTCCGCTCGATGACCCCCTCCGGGGGCAGTATAAGCACGCTTCCCAGCACCCTGGCATCTTCCAGTGTGCCGCCACCCGGAACCAGGAACAGGTACTGCCCGTAAGGCACCGGCTGCCCCTGTTCATCTCGCTGGTTCCATGTCAGCGTATGCTTGACCGTTTCACCCGGCAGGAGCGCTACGGTTGACGCACCGGAGGGAAAGCTGTAGACAGGGTTAAAGGGTGGCCCGGCCGTTCTTACCTCGACCACTGGCGGGAAAGGCGATATCTCATAATCTCCGGGGGTGATATTGGTAAAGGATATTTCTACGTTTATTTCCTCCCCGGGCAGATAGGTTTCTTTATCGAAAGACGCTTCTATCCGGATGAATCTGGCCGCTGGTTCAGGTGCCAACGACGGCGTTGGCGCAGGTTCGGGTTCCGGCGTAGGTTCAGGCGTTGGAGCTGGAGTTGGAGCGGGCGCGGGTGCTGGTGCGGGAGGTGGAGCACCTAACTCAGAGATGCCGCCGAACTGCCAGATGACGACAGCAATGATCAGGATGACGACAGCAGCCGAGGCTGTTGCCACACGCCCGAGTGTAAATCTCGATAAGAACCCTTTCCGACTTTCCTTCGTTTCCAGTCGGGCCCTTACCTTTTCCCATGTCTGAGGTGAAGGCACAGCTTCATTGGTCATAGCCGTGAGAGCACCGCGCAAATTCTCCCGCATGGCTGTTAACGCTTCGAGTTCAGCACGGCACTGCGGGCATCCGGGCAGGTGCGTTTCTATATACGCCTTCTCTTCCGGTGTCACCTCGCCGTCAATATAGGCTGTTAAAAGCTCACATATTTCTTTACAGTTCATCTCCTCTTCCCTCATGCCGACGCCTCCCCAGGGTTCATTTTTTCCTTGAGATATCTGAGTCCTTGGTTAAGTCTTGACTTCACCGTACCCAGTGGTATCTCCAGCGTCTCGGCAATCTCCTGGTAGGACAGGTCGTTGAAATATCTCAGTACCAGCACCGCGCGGTGTTTCGTGTCTATTGAATCCATCGCCCTCAGCAGTCGCTCGTATTCGAGCTTGCTGACCAGTATATCCTCAGGCTGTGACTGTGGCTTCATTTCCGGCAGGTCGATTCCTTTCTCTTCAAGCGAAACGGCGGCTGGCGCCCTTCTCGCCTTCTCTTTTGAACACTGGTTGATGGTGATGCGGTGCAACCAGGTGGTGAGCTTACCTCTATTCGGGTCATAGGTATGTCTGGACTTCCAAACGGAGATAAACACCTCCTGCAGGGTGTCCTCGGCTGCCTCTTTATTGCCAGTGATGAGATAAGCTGTCCTGTAGACCAGCTTTTCATACTGCCGATACAGCGTTTCAAAGGCACTTATATCACCTGATTGCCATTGCTCAGTTGTTTCTGGCATCAAACCCCTACTTCAAATATAGAGACTTACAAAATAAAAAGTTCATTTCCAGCTAGCAATGAGGGATAGCTAGAATAACTATAACAAAATACGTCACATATGAGCTAATTGCTTAGCAGAGATTTCCCCCCTTCTATTGTGTTCGATGTATTCGATGCTTGAGTAAGAAAGATTCCGAGCAAACCACTCCCGGCTATTTATAACGGCATAGCAAGCCCGAAGTTAGTCCTGAACCCCCGGTTAATTAGAAGGCGGCGTTTTAGTGGGATAAGGCGGCTCTTCAGGATAAAGCTGCTCAATCTTTTCCACCCCGTAGGGCGTCGTATACTTAATCATAACTTGCGATGACGCCAGCATTTCGAGCTCTTCTTCCTCGGTGGTATTTTCGGAATTGTACTCCCATGAGGTCGTAAAGGTCTCATGCTCACGTTGTTCGAGGTCAATCGGCCCCGGCCGGGACGGCTGCAACTCCACGGTTACTGGCTTATTCTCCTCGTTCGTCAGCATGGTAGTTACGGTTACGCGGACATTTTTGGCTTCACCCTGACCCGAATACCCAACGAAGAAACGGAATTTTATCCTCTTGAGCTCAGGGTTTTCATCGTCATCGTTAATGGAAATCGCATGGCCGGATGAAAAGTCGGGCCTGGAGAAAGTCGAGTTTATGATTTCCTCCCAGCCTGGCTGCAGTTCGCCGGAGTTCGTCAACGGCGGCTCGATGGTAATCGGCTGGTTGAAATCATAGTTCCTCATCGTCAGGTTATACTCGTTCCATTGCCCCTCTTCTTCCGCGGGAACCCGGTACGTCTGCATGGCCTGCCGGATGAGGTAGTCCTCCTTGCCTATCCAGAGCTCAATAATGTAGTTGATATCGCGCGCTCGTTCAACCTGTTCCATCATATCTTCGTATCCGGGGTCGGAGGGGTCGAGCCCGTCCGTATCTTCTATCTGCTTTGCCAAGTCAACCCAGCCGCGATAGTGGAAACAGGCCGAGTCGTCTACTTTCTCATCGGGGAGTTCTTCCAAATCGACGAGGGAGTCAAGCATTTTCAGCGTCATTTCCTTAGTAAGAAAGGTCGAGGACGAAATTATCAGGGCTAAATATGTGTTGCGCCACATGTCGCCGCCGCTGACGAACAACCTGTCGCCGAGCAGGATACCCTCGCTTACCTCGCCGTCTTCGACCATTTTAACGCGGTAGCGGTCGGGGGTGACGAACTCCCCCTCGAAGGTAAGCTCTAAATCCTCGCCCAGATAAGGGATATCGGAGTGAAAAGAAATCCGGTACGATTGCAGTATTGCCGTGGCCTCGTGGGCTTTGGCCAGCACATTCTGCGGAGAAAAGGGATTTTGCCAGGGCTGCACAAGAGCTACAATTAGAACGGCCACTGCTGCCAGCGCGACTATAGCCGGCCTCAGCCACTTTCCTGAAACTCTTATGGTCATAATTTGCTCCTTAAATGCGTAAGCTATAATACCTGCGATGATGAGGGCCACTCCAATTATTATGCCGATGTTCCCCCCGGGTACGATAATGGCGTGAAAAAGATCAAACACCAGTGCCAGTGCACAGAGGATTATCCCGGTGATGGGAATATATCGTTTGGTAACCCTTCGCCTGATGTCTGTTATCCCGATAACAAGCCCGACCACAGGAATTCCTACAATCGTGACCAAACGCCACCATATGGACGACATGCCGTACAACTCGATGAACAGGCTAATGACACCCAGCACCAGTGATGCAACACCCGCCGCGGCCCTGGCGGCTCTGTTGTTGTAAGCCAGGCCCAATATTAGCAGGATGCCTAGAACCAGCAGAATCGGCGCGGCGACAGTGGATAAAAATCGGTGGATATGTACCAGTATCATGGCATCCGATGGCTGCGACTGTCCGATGCTGAGCACCCTTCCTTCATGGGGATTAACTACGATATTCCAGTCTTTCCCATCGAGTTCTATAGTCAACAACGCTGTAGGCGTGACTGTTCCCTCCTTGGGGGTCACCCCATCAGGGCCGGTAACCCGCTCAATATCAATAGAGTAGCCAAGATGCACCTCGCCAATAACGCCTCCCTGTGCCAGAAGCTCCTGGACTTTGGGGTCGGTCTTGGCGATAGCGATAGCCTTTTGCTCATCGCCCGGCTGGAAATCGGGAACATTCACATGGACTATCTCGGTAACTTTTTTCGTTTCCAGATTAACCTCGGCAGCAACAACTCGTTCTTCGGTTCTGACCAGCATCATCAGTACGTTGCCTTCGTCATCAACCACTTTGGTCGTTACTTCAACCTCTTCTATCTCTTCACCGTTTAAAGCCGCCTGCACCTCCGGGCTGTTGCGCACAATAGATGCTGCCATCACCTCCGGAGATTCCATACCCCACGGCTGTGCTACCAGTAAAACAGCGATGACAGCTACAATGGCAGCCGCCGCTGTGACTGGACGTAGCCAGCGTCTAAAGGATTTTTCGGGCAATGCTCTGGTTGCTTTGATTTTAGATAGCGTGGCTGTCCTTATATCCGACGCTACTGGCGTTTCTCTGAGCGATGATAGTTGGCGGCCTGCCGCCTCAAATTCCGCCAGGGTTTCCCGGCAGTCGGCGCAACCGGACAGGTGCTCCTCGATAAACTCCCGCTGCGTTCGGGAAAGCTCGCCATCGGCATAAGCGGACAGCAGTTCCTCTAAATCTTTACAATTCATACCCCGCCTCCTTCCTGGTTGTACAGACCGATGAACAGCTTTTTACCTCTGGCTACGCGCTTGCGGACGGCGTCCTCTGAACATCCTAAAGTCTCAGCGATCTCCCGGTATTTGAATCCCTCAACGAAGTGAAGCACCAAACAGGTCCGTTGTTCCTCAGGTATCTTTAATAAAGCCTCATTGATGGCAAATATCTCACCCGGATAGTCAATCTGGTTTCCTGCGTTGGGAATATCCTCTTCTTTTGAAGTGAAAGGGATGAAAGACAGCAGCTTCTTCCGGCGGCGGTGCTGCCAGGCGTTGTTGGTGGCGATGCGGTAAAGCCACGCTTTGAACGAAAGCTCGGCATCTGTCTTTAAAATACCCTTATACGCCTGGATGAATGTATCCTGAGCTAAGTCCTTGGCCATCTCGTAATCTCCTGTAAGGCGGAAGAGATAGCGGATGATAGCAGCCTGGTAATGCTCGATGATTTCAGCAAAGGCATCAGCCTCGCCGGCACGAACCAGAGCTATGACTCTCGCTTCTTCCAATAACCGAAGCTCCTTTCATCCCTCTAATAGTAATAATGCACGAGCAGGCCAAAACCGGACAGGGTAGTCAGAAAAAAAGTAAGATTTCTCTTATAGCTGATTACGTCGCTACTTTATGGCAATGATGGGATAGTGTCAAACGCGTATAGAGAATTAATACTTATCAGAGCTGCTTATTGACCAGTTCCGTATGGCGAAGCCTCCCAAGAAGAAGGGTTTTTCTTATTGTTTTGACCTTTAGTGACCTTCCCCCGGTGAGGTGATGTGACAATAGCTATTCTTGAAATAGTATATGACTTTTTGTGTCAAACTCTGAGGTTGAACGAAACCGAGTTTTGTTGGATCCGACCCCGTCATCCGCAGAAATCTCTCCTGTGGCGGGAGCGGCACAAGGTTATCCGCGGTGCTACCATCTTCCTACAGGGCAATAGCTACGCCGTGGCCGGCCTCTCCGGTTACCAAGCCAATGCCCCCTCTCCCACAGCATATGACTCTGATTGAACGCTAAAGCTAAGGCGCGCAGGGTGCGGACAGAAGCGCAATGCGCCTGCCCCGTTTAGCGGCGTCGGCTTGAGCGCTTTGTTGGGCCATTCTAAAAGTCGGCTGTGACCACTAAGGTAGCCAAGTCGACCGAATTAGGCCCCTTACCGAGTTTGAGATACGGAGTACCGTCGTCGAGTCGCATTCGCTCGCCATGCGTGATGGTCACATCCTCTATTTCTAGCAGCGTGAAATGTGCGGCGGCTGCAACGAATTGTGCGTCTTCGGTATAGCACAGCGCATCCAACTCGGGATCAAGCTTGCTGAGTCGTTGTTGAAGTTCCCGTACCTTCATGGTTCCTCCAATACTGTGCGCCATTCGGCGCCCTCTCTCGAATTTCTGTAAGCGGCCTAACGACTAGGCCGCAATATTGGTGAGAGCTTGTCATAAGCTTTTCGAAAGGCTGTCGATGCTTCTACTGTTGGGGGCAGTTTCTCCATCATTCCAAAAAACTTTTGCTCACGTCCTCCAGATGAACAAACTAAGCTCCCCTATATTGTAGTTATGCCATAGCAGTTGTAATTATATACCATAGCAGCGAAACCGAACAATTGTCAGAAGTGTACACTCTCATCACGCAGGGTTAGAAACATTTGGCAGCGACAGAATAAGCCACCCTCCGTTTTGCAGGCGGACACGCTTTCTCTCGATGCTTTGCAGACCCCAAAATGATGAGTGTCTAATATTCGCAGCAAAAGCGTCACCATTTCATAACACTCAAGGAACGCTTGACTACTCGTTTCTAAAAGCGTACAATCTTGCCCACAACATAAACGATGAGGAGGTCATATGACTGAATTATCCAAGATAGAAAAGTATTTGAAGGAGTTGACCGAACTGACTGAAGACCCAGTCCACAAACGCTTAATTGCGTCATATAAAGGAGAGAATCCAAAGCAATCTATCGAGGCAGAACTAGGTCTAATTTTGGAGGAGGTGATTAGGCGTGAAGATTGAGAGCCTGACCATACGAGGTTTTCGTGGCTTTAATAAAGAACAATCAATTGATTTACACCATGCCCTCACTATCATTTATGGGCCCAATAGTTACGGAAAAACGAGTATCACTGAAGCAGTTGAATGGCTACTCTATGAAAGGACATCTAAAGTTGACAGGGGAGAATCCAAAGACGAATACAAAGGCTCATATCGCAATTGTCACATTGATGATGCTACCAGCACATCTGTCAAAGTATGTTTTTCTGGGGATGATAAAAAAACTGAATTTGAGGCGGAGTTGGTTGGTGAGGAGGGGATGCATAAATCCGTTGATAGGCTTGCTGTTGAGCAATGGCCAATTGATGTTGATCTAGGCGTAGTATCGAAACCATTCATCATGCAGCATGCATTAAAATATCTACTCCTCGTTGGCCCGGATCAGCGATTCAGAGGCTTTGCTCTGCTCCTTGGTCTTGACGAATTGGGGAATGTACAAAGTGATTTCGTTTCGCTCTGTACAAAGCCAGAATCTTCAATCCCTTTGGATGTGTCACTCTTCCGCACTCAGATTGCTGCTATCGAAAATCGTCTCGCAGGTCGTCCAGCCCTGAAGGACGTTTACTCTTTATATAAGAAAGGCACGGACTCTCTTCCTTCTCTCACCACTTGTCTATGGAAAGAATGCATGAATCGTGTGCCGGAAGGTACACCAAGAGAGTCAGTGCTAGCGAGCTTACTTAGAATACGTGAAGAGGCAGTAAAAAAGGTTTTCCCAGGTAGGATAACACTGGCTCCTTTCACTGCCGAAGATAAGACATCTGACTCAGCAGATTTACAATATTTCGTAAAGTTCGCTTCTGAGGACCTTATCGGGAAGTACTGTGAACTCATTGCCCTGATAACCCGCGACGCCATTATCAAAAAAGCCGAATTCTATAACATTGGAGTGGAATTCCTAAAGCAGCAACCGTCTGAGTGTCCATTCTGCGGTCAAAAGCTTACTGCAACTATCGCCGAACATATTACCAAACAGCACAAGGAGTTTAAAGAACAGTATGAACGTTCAAGCAGACTCTTGAGCCAGAGGCAGGAGATTAGCGACGCGCTTTCTGATCTAAAACGCAGGTTGGAGAAGTGTCAACAGCGGCATATATTGAGGCTAGTGACATTTCTATCAATTAGTGCCTCTATGAAGGGACTTGCTAAGATACTATTATCGAAGCATGAGCCTTACATCAAATCCGTTCATGACGCAATCGAACAATTACAAAAGGTCAAGGATGATTTAGACCGACACTATCTTGATGTTTCCAAGGCATTAGCTGCAGTACAGCTCTCAGTTCAGCAATCAAAAGAGGACATCGCAATAATGAAAGACCTTGGGCAAAGCTTGGTGACATACTCAAGTCAAATCGCGTCTTCAGTTCCTCTGATATCTGGCCTTGTGTCCCCTATGTCAGATGCCAACGAGATATTAAAGCACGAATTGGATTTAGCAGCCGGAACCGAGGACATCAGTGTTCTAATAGATTTGATCGAAAAGCAAAAGGAAATCGAAAAAGCCTTGAAAATTGAGACCATACTTGCTGGACTGAAAGAACTACGCAAATCTGTCGACCAATACGTGGGTTCTAAGATGTTGGATGCAGTAAGCAATGAGATGACTGTTGATGTCATGGATTGGTATAATCAGATTCGCACCACTGGCGACCCGGATGTCCATTTCTCTGGTTTCGATATGGATAGAACAAAGAAAGGTGATATTAAGTCACGTCGCGTACAGATCAAGGCTTCATCTTATGGCAAAGATCTCGTCAGCGCGGTATCATCCTTGAGTGAATCTAAGCTGAATGCTTTAGGCCTTTGTTTGAGTATCGCTACAAATTTAAAACCAGGATGCCCATTTGGTTTTCTTTTTATTGATGACCCCATACAATCATGGGATGATGAACACGAAATCCAGTTTATCGATGTGATACGAAAGCTGGTTGATAAGGGAAAACAGGTGATTCTCCTATCACACAACAAAGGATGGATAGACCAAGTACGAGCAGGCTGCCGTTCGCTAAATGGTTTCTATTACGAAATAACATCATACACTAAAAATGGTCCTAATATAGCGCAGAAACCATGGTGCAGTTGGAGGCAACGGCTCGATGAGGTTGATGCTATATTGAAAGATACAACTGCCGATAGTGTGAGAGTACAGCATGCTGAGGAGGAGATAAGGTTAGTAGTGACCGACTTGACTTCTGCACTTTATCTGAACAAAAAAGGTGTACACAAGGACTCCAATAAACTCAATTCAATGTCGGTTAGGAAATCGTTAGTTGAGTGCGGTATTACTACCGAACTGACAGACCACATCAGTCAGACATTCGAGACCACAGACGATGCTCATCACGTGACAGACCACGCTGCTCAGCGCGAGAGAATAAGACGCTACTATAATTGGGCTCATGAGTTGGCTAAATGCGTGCAGTAGGCTTGTTTGACTGGCTTTTCCGATATCTTGTTAGTACGATAGGACGTCTTTTTTAATCGCATTAGGATTTGGGTACGATGGAGACCGTGCCTACTTGATTTCACTGTCCAGCCGAAAGTAGTCCTCTTTACCCCCTACACAAAGCGTCACATTGTGCAATTCCGGACACACTATTGACATTATGGTTAATTTTCTCCATACCCTACAAAAAACAAGGGGACGTCTCTACCTCTGGGAAACGCCCCTCGCAGCCTGACCACAAGACCAAAGCCCACTGGCAACCTCTGTTGAGAACCGTGGGCTATTGCGTCACCGTTGACAACTGTAGCAAAGAACGGTACGGGTGTCCTCGATACCACCTAGGTAGGTAAATCGCGTTCTTGTTCCAGCGCAATTATTGGTTCAGGTTTTTTATACTGTACTTCGGTGTTTAGTGGTATTTGTGCATTCGGCATCATAACCGGGTTAGTCACAAACTCATCCAGGCTTTTCCAGGCAACTATGTTATCATCTAAAAAATTCTGATAAACTTTCCACCAGTATAGCTTGGCTCCACCAAGATGTGTGTGGCTTACCAGGACTACTTTATCTTCCTTCAACCCGGACAAAATGTTTTTGAAATCGTCTGGGCTTTCACCTCTAGCCCAGAGAGAGTAATCACATAATGAGCCAGTGCCCATCCCCTTTGAGGGTACATTGCTAACCGATAT